>Ga0307518_10001544_pt1 | contig 17055 bp, 12 predicted proteins | sample 25_EM_MG_FD_203889 | JGI IMG/M metagenome (GOLD analysis project Ga0307518, IMG submission 203889) | Populus trichocarpa ectomycorrhiza microbial communities from riparian zone in the Pacific Northwest, United States - 25_EM | ecosystem: Host-associated > Plants > Roots > Unclassified | place...
CTCGAGACTATATATATATATATATATATATATATATATATATATATATATATATATATATATATATATAAAATTCATTTTATTCTCGTTGTTTAAAACATGACAGAATCCAGGGTATACGGACTTGTGTTTCCATTAATTTTCAAAAACATAATTGTAGATAACGAATAAGGTCGAGTGGTGGTTCCGCTGTGTAACTTGAATAGTTGCTGGATCTATAAACATAACATTGAACACGTTATTCTCGTTTCAGGGGTGTAGAACATTTGTTCAACATGGCATTTAACTAGTTCCCACACTAACTAAATTCGTCTTTCGATGTCGTTTAACCTGAACAATCGCAAACCTAAAGATGTAGTACCAGGTTTAATTTATTATCCTCTTCGACCAAACTTAATTCATTACTGTAAATAAATCATTGGATCTCTTTATCTGATCTTGATTCCTCTTAATCTTGAGATTTGTAGCATCAAATCATTCTCTCTTTAAATGTGTCGCATTCCAATCATGCAAAAATCATAGTCCATGATTGAGTCTTGAACGAAATTAAAGTATACAAAAGCCAAGAATAACAAAATTTGCTATAAACTAGAAAAGCAAATTATGGAGAAACATTCAATGTATTCATTTTTTATTCATTAAAGTCTTTACTTGTCAAAAATTATTACAACTATTTTTATAGAAAATTAAACTAAAAAACCCTATTAATATGGAATAGAAAAATAAAAATAAAAAAGTTATCCACTCTATTATAGGTCTCATCATCAGAATTTTCAATAACAATAATCGATTTTAATAAAAATAACGTACTAGTATCTGGATGTTCTTTTTTATCTGGGTGGGAACCTCTTCTTCCCTTCTCACACAAATATATCATTTTCTGCAACATCTTCTAGTTATGGTTGTTCAACAACATACAATAACTAATTACCAAGAATCTTGAAGTCTCGATGCACGACCTCTACAATCTCCAACCAAAACCACTAGGATTCCTTGGGTTTTGATACCAGTTGACGCAAATGATAACGAATGATAATTGAGTGTACTATAAATCAAAATTCTCAGAAACCAAGAACACTATAATTATAAGAAGACATCCAAAGCATTCAATTTTTATTCTTTTATGTCTCTACGTACCAGAAACTATTACAATCATTTATATGGAAAAACTAAAAAAGAAATATTAATATTGAATAGAAAAATTATTTTTTTAAATAGAAAAAACCTAGAAAAGTCTAATAATACTGAATATTAAAATAAAAATAAATTAAATTAAATTAAAGACTTATGGATCAATAATAAAATTTAAAAAGTTTAATTTTTATCACACATATCATTTAGTCCTCCGACACCATCAAAACTATTAAAAACTTTTTTTAAAAAAAACATCAATTTAACTAGGCACCTTGTATCCTCGAGTCTTCTTTGTAATGTATTCAAACGCCTCCGAGCCTATTCTTATAACAAATGAAGCACTCAAATACCTTGTCAGCACCAAAATAAACTTTGAACTATATGTGAAGAAGGCTGTGAAATACAAGTGCTAGCACTCTACAGCCTTCATGCGTATTCCACATACACTTTTTTTTTTATATAGCCCACTCCAGCATCCTTAAATCGCTGTATATCTCTTTAGAACATACATTGATTCAAGTAACTTATTTAAGTATTAACTACCAGGCCAACTGTGGGAAAAACTCTTTAAAAATATGAACACTCTGTTCCTGAAATTTGAAAATGCTGCAGCTCTTTTAAATTAGTCCCATTTATTATTATTATTTTTATATAAATTTGAAAGTACATTTTCATTCAAAATACACATATTTTTTTTGAACAACTCTTTTATGGTTTTCTCAACAAATATGTTTATTTTTTAATAAATATGAATTAGTTTTAATATATATCCTTTTCAATAAGACAATGTTATTTCACTAATAGTTTCAGTTCAATAGAATCTTATATGATGTTTTTCATTAAAAAATATATTTTCAATCAGAATATGTATTTTTTTTAAATAGCCCTTTAGGGTTTCTCATGACTTGGATTACGAGTTTAACCGGTTAACTTCAGTTGATTAAGAATCAAGCTTCTTGATTTTTTTTTATTGCATAAATAATTATTGATTTATTTAATTAAATTTATGCATAACTTTTAAATTTGATATTGAGATTTTTTTGTATTGAAAAGCATGTATGAAATGTTATCATATTTATTTTTTATGCTGAGAATTTTTTTTATCCAACCCGTGAGTACTTAAGTACGGGTAGCTAGTTCCCAACTATTGCTCGGCTATTGGGATATTTGTTTTTTTTTTTTTAATCTTTTTTAAATTGATGGTAAAAAGAGCTGTATAGCTTCATTTATTGGTGGTCATCGGAAAACAACCACAGCTATTGGAGGATAAAAATAAGGCCATGATTGTCAGAACCTTTTATATACTTTTTATTACCGTGGAAGTTCAGGCTGTTGATCAGATTCTCCTCGACCTCCATATTAGAATTTTAACCACAGGTATATCAAGCTACTATTATGACAACTCTCCGAGTAATCACCGGGATCAGACACAACAGGCTTACCTGTTGTTCGGTAGGAGCACGGACACTGGTAAATTAGGATCATGCTTGATTTCAATCTAGGTTTTCTGGGAGATTTTAACGCCATTGGGAGATTCTACGAGAATCATGATACGTAATAATTGTGTTTTCAGTGATTGAATACTGAAATTTCATTTATTTTTATATAATAACCTACGTTTTCTAGGTGAAGTTCAGTACAATTCAGTGGGCCTTTTCCAATGTCTCACATTTTTGAAGTAGGGGGTGTTAAGATAAACTGAATCAATCTATCATCCCAAGGCCCATTGAGTGGTTTTCTGGTGGCCTCATGGAGCTTATGTATCCTAAGGCCATACTCGGGCTCAAGTCCATCCTAATCAAGCAAACCCACTACAGATCCGGGTCGCAAGTAAATGTCGAAGTAGGTCGCCTGTGATCCCTTGGAATCACTGAGAGCACTATGAAGAACAATCATCGTCCTGCCATCATGAGTAAAATAACAATGAAGTCCATTGTGGAAGTTCGGATCAAATGTTGAAAATGATATGCCTTAACAACCACCCGATAAAAATTTTCCTATCCGAGAAACAACTCTTTTTGCTGAAGCTTTCTACTGGATACAAGTGAGCAAAGAAACTGTCAGAGATTGATCCATACTCATTTAGACAAAAGCCCTTCAAGAGGGGTAGACTTCTCTCAGGTTCGATGTTGAGGAGAATAGAATAGATGGATAGAATTGATCATGCCTCAGTCATGGGAAGCTCGCCACTTTCAAGGATCACCACTCTCTTTGTGGGACGGTCTCCTCTGTCTGTCTCTTGTGACTCGATCAATTTAACAATGTCCATGCCTTCCAAAACTTGCCCAAACACAACATGCCTTTGATCTAGCCATGGAGTCTTCCATTTCCCGTGAACAGACAAACAAAACGAAAGTGTGTCAAGTAATATAAATGTAACGTAAATCTGCAAAGATTTGACCACTGAACTAGAAGGAACTGATCAACAGATCACATAAGAAGCATTTGCAGAAAATAACCTGTCTCCATTAGTGACTACTAAAAATCATGCCAGCTATAAGAAATAGGTGCTAAGCCGACAGAAAAATGAAAGTAGCCTACTGTAAGAGAATGGAACTTCATTGGTAAAACTTAGTTGATATAGACCATATCAGTTACCACAAACAAAAAGAGTACCAAATGGATTTGGATTGTTAGAGTGGATTCCAATTTTCAAGCACCTACACATACTATCTACACACAGGCATGATCAACATGCAGTGGTTTTCAATACATAGCAATTTTGCCTTCTTTGCAATGGCCTCATCACATGCAGAAAACAGTCCGACAGGCAAAATCACCTGCATAGTTTCCAGAAGAAGGGGATAGCCCAGAAAATAACCAGCTGAACATTTTATTCCATTCCTTCGCCCCTCTTGGGAGGTACAAAATTAAGCCCCATTTAACTACAACTAAATTTTTGTACCTTCCAAAATCTGAGTGTTAGAGTTGGCTTCAGAAACAATGACCTTTTTTCCTAGTTCCCTTGATCTCTTCCCCATTATACCTCAAATCAAGTAACCATGCAATTTATTATGTTAACCATATTTCAAGTTCGTGACTTCACAAAGAGAGAACCCCCAGGGAAATTCATAGTAGATATAGGAATCATTTTCCTTCTTTAATCTCTCTATTTGAGATCCTGCTCCATATATATTCAAAAAAACACTAATGATAAAAATTATCGGGTACTGTTACAATAGGATATGATGTGTTTGTGTGTACACCCACATATGTGCATGTCTCCACGCACATGCATGAGGAACATGTTTCTAAATGGAAAGACAATTATTTACCTTAACAGTGCAGATAAAAAATTGGCTTCCATTGGTGTTGGGCCCTGCATTTGCCATACTAAGAACTCCTGGTCCAATATGTGACACTGCAAAACATTTGATTGAGATTTCATAATTAGACATATAGATAAATATACACATCAACCACCGAAATGCAAAAATAATGACTGGGCAGAATCCAGGAAGAAGCAATCACTCAATAAACTCCCAACCATGAAGAGATGTTCTTGGCAAAAACTCATTATTAAAATATGAGAAAATTTCTGTTTAGGGACCGCTCAAACTTAAGACAGGATGAGAGTGAGTTATGGGGAAGGGATCATCTATCTTCAACCAAAGAAACTTCCTAGGTGGGATTTACAGTTTACTGAGCATGGGTTCCAACCTAGAGCAATAGTTACATGAGAAGTACCGACTTACACTTGAAGTTTTCATCTTTGAATGTGCGGCCGTATATGCTTTTACCTCCAGTGCCCTGCAAGTATTTCCAAATACTGACAATTAGAATACATTACTAATTTAAAACACTTTTGAACGCTTAGAATATCATGGACAATGTTTCATTTCTTAACAAACACTCACAGAAACAAGGGAAACAAAAGCATAGAAACTGAACACGGGGTATCCTTTTCAAAATAAAAAGAAAATTTCAAGGGTTTTAGAAACTGAACTGATCTTTTTTCAAAATAAATCCATTAACCCTATACTTAAATGGCGATCCCATCCCAACTAAGATATCCTTTTCAAAATAAATGTTGCCAAGCAAACTGGACAAATCATGTAAACTTTCTAACTAAACCCACAAGAGTGCAGAGATTCCCATTCATTTGACCCTTAACTTGATCTGTAAAGTGCACATATCCTTGTTCAACTTTAGAAAATATTTACACATGGGCCATTTAAAGCATTAGGTCAACACCCTCACACATCTCAATCACAAGTTCACAACTTGAATAGTGATAAACTCTATATATTTGCAGCACGGCCAACTTATTCATTGAATCAAATTTCACAAATTATAAGTTTGACAAGTAAGCACCTTGTGTTTCTGAAATGCATTTAAATACTGGTGCAGCTCTGATATATCAGACCAAGTGATGAAAAACTTCAAAGTGATCTCTTATTTCATAAATAGTAAAATATTTCTTAGAATAAAGAACACCACATTGTTCAATAGGAACTTGAAAGGTGAAATTGTTTAGGAGGTAAGAAAATTAAGGTGGATACGAGATATTCAAGTTCCCATAGCATGCAACTGAAATTCTTGCTCTTTTATCAGATTTTAAGCAAATATTACAATTTCTAGTGAGACAATAAAGGGAGGCGAAGAGTTCCTTTAACAATGACAAAAGGCCACTAGCACTGCAAATTAATTGATATCTTTAGTGGTACGTATACTTATGAAACAGGGATTCAAAACTTGCTAACTAACAAGACAATATATTGCAAGAGGGCACTCACATTTCCTTTGTCAAAGTCCCCTCCTTGAATCATGAAATCTTTGATGACACGGTGGAAAGCAGAATTTTTGAAACCAAAGCCCTTCTCTCCTAATCAAAATACATAATTGAAAACAAATTATAAAAGATTCAAAGCGTTGATGTTAAGGAAAGAAACGAGCTAATGGATAGTATAGATCCGAAGTTCAAATGACACAACCTGTACATAATGCACGGAAGTTCTCTGCTGTTTGTGGCACATCATCACCAAATAACCCAATGACAATTCTCCCAACAAGCTTCCCTACTGGATTCCCAATCCCTATATCAAAATACACTTTGTTGGTCACCTTTGACTGCAACTCCGCAACCTGAAAATTTTAACAAACAAAAGGAAACAAAAAAGAAAATCAAGACACCGATATAAAAAAACCACATACAATTCAAACTTCATTCATCCACAAAACTAATTCCACATCAAAACCATCACAAAACAAACTCTAATAAGCATTTCAAATTTTCTGATCCCAAATTGGTTTCTTAAACTTACAAAAAGCTGCATATAATCGACAGAATTCAAGAAAGTTAAAAAAAAAACACAACAGTTCACTAAAATCTAAAAGGAATACAGTATCCAGGTCTCAAGTAAACAATACCCTCAATCGATTGAACCGATAAAATCTACATAATAAACTAGATACATAGAACAACCGGAAAAAAAATAGAAAAGAAAAACCCTGCAAAACCCCTTACCTCTGCACTAGCTCGAACGGAGCTTAGAACACGGGATTTCTTCGGAGACGAGGTTGTAAGAGAAGCAAAACGAAGCGAACCCGAGAAGAACAAGCTCGATGAAGACGAGGAAACATTAGACGGCAACAAATTTCTGCTGGGAAACTTGACTGCATTACACGCGGTGGAGCTTCCTGATTTTACCCGCGACATGGTATTTATGGGGCTGAATAGTGAGCCCACATTTGGCTGCAAAGAATAAAACACAAAGTTCATGTTGGATTAGTTAAAAAGAAGAACAGTAAAGTAGGGGTGTGTTTGATCAGTGAGAAAATGAAAAGGAAAAAAGGGAGTACCAGAGTTGTAAAAGAAGCCGCCATTGATGGGGATAGGGTTTGTCTATGCAAGTGATAGAGATAGAGAAAGGGAGAAGGTGTTTGGTGTGGAAGCGCTTGCTGGAGAGATGATGATGATGAAGATGAAATTTACAGATATTGTGTTTGGTGTTAAGAAAATGACAAATGTGTCCTCTAAGAATCACCACGGGTCAGGTGTGTTGAAAATCCACAACCATACCAACAACCCATTAGCGGCCACCATAACCCCAAAAAACCCTACCCTTCCCTTCCCCTGCTGAAAACAAAAGGTCAACGGAAACAACAAAGATTGTATTATCATCACTATTCAATTTACTGGTAATTTTGACTTAAACCATAAAATTAACACCTTACATTATGCCTTTATTTCGTTATTTTAACATTAACAATTAATTAAAAAAACAATTAAATCACGTGTGTTAGTTTCACTGTTTATATAAAAAATAATGATATGAGCGGGTTTCACTTTTTCCCCTTTTAATTTAACCTTTTTATGATATGAGGTTCCAAATTATCATGAGAATATAAAAATTAAAAAATTAAGAACAGGAAACTAAAACTCGAAGACATCACATGTCTCACATCAAATTCATAATAATTTATTTTATTCAAAAAATTTATTTTATTTATTTTTCAGTATTTAATTCTGAAAAAAAAAGATAAAACAATTGAAAAGTGAGAAATAAGTGAATTGTCAGTTAGATAATTTTTTGACAAAGAAACTTATCATTCCTGCTGTTAACAAGTTTCATGCAATGAAAGAAGTTTGATGATGGTAGTTGTTTTTTTTAAATATCCATGAGAAAGAATATCAGGCTTGGTTTAGAAAATTTCCTTTCAATTATTTATTTTTTTGGTGATTTTGAGATATTTGGCGGTTATTAGGTTATTTAGAAAGGTGTTTATGGTAATGTGAAGGTGTTTTTAGACGAAAATAAATTAAAAATATGATTTTCAACAAAAAAAAACCTCTTATTGTGTTTTTCTTGGCACCACAGTAGTGGCTAAAATCTAGATTGTAACCCAGTGGATGACACATCATCTATTACAACATGCGACATGTCTACTTTTTTTAAAAAAAGACGAATGACATGTTGTCTACCTTATAACAAAGAAAAAAAATACTACTACCATATGCGTATGGGCTTGCCTCTGGCCATACGAACAAGCTTTTTTTCAAAAGGACCAACCAAGCTGGGCTACTCAGGGCCACATTTACGGGCTCTCTTTTTTATTGGTCCTTTGGGTTTTTTTTTTTTACCATTTGGTTTTTTTATCTTTTTATTTTTAATTTCATCATTTAATATTGGATTTTTATCCTTTAATAATTGATTGATTGTAAATTTATTTTCTTATTTTTTATCTTATAATAATAAAAAAAATAATTCAACTCATTTGAGTCCATAATCTATGATGTGAGTTTAGTGGGTTGACCGAAGTTAACCTAGTATATTTCTTTTTTTTTTCTTTGAATTTTTTTCGCACATACCAAGTTAATAATATTCTATCAGAATAACTCTCACATGTCAAAGTTGCTGGGTTATTTTATATAAACCTACAATTGCAAGGATTGAAGTTAAAGCATTTCAAAAAACCACTTTTCCCCCCCTAAATAGCCTCGTTTGATAAATCTTTTTTTATTCTTTTATGTGGTGCTAATATGTTAGCATTGCCCGTCCTTTTGTTACGAGCCAAATTTTTATCTCGGGAATCTGGTCCTAAAATGGAGAAATCGACTCTCAACGCTCCTCCAAAAATTAACTTTCGTTTGCCTTGACAAACACGAAACAACACGTTTCTTGCCGCCTAAAATCCCTAACTCCAGAATCCACTCCTCGCGAAGAATCCAACTTGTTCACATTCTCCTTCTGATCTCGTCTAAACCGATGTTTAATCTGTATCACGGCTCCAATTCGCCTTCTAAAGAGAGGATAACACTGGCTTGTGCCGCTTTTGCGAGGGAAGGAGAACCGAGAAGAGCAAGACACTTCTTGTGTGGATTCTTAACTTGGACACACTACTTGTAGAATAGCCTGTAAGATTTTTCTTAAGGTCTAATATAGCCTGTAATTTTTCTGGGTCTAATGCTTTTAGCTTTTCTGTATGGAAATTCCAAATTGATTACGGCTAACAGCCATGTTAGGTCAGCATACCCATCTCTTAAAATTAAGATTTCACTGAATTATAATGCCAGCTTTTAGCCCTTTTTTTTAGTTCTTCGAAAAATGATACTTTTAAATATGATTTGCCTGTACATACAATACAATGATCAACATCTGACTAAACTACTTCCAATTTCATCAAATCAAAGCCGTTTGATCTGTACTAGAATCCATCTTCATGTCAATTTAATCTCAATTTGGAGAGACAGTTATCGTGTCCAAGGCTCTTTCACTTATTATCAATTTTCTGAACTCGTTCTGCAAGCGTTTCACCAAGATTACAAGCATTGTTTCCCAATTGGAAGACAGAAGAAACATGACTTGTAGGGAAGTTTTAGTTTGTTGTCCACATCTAAGTTGATGGCTGTGCAGAGGACAATCATTCCGTGTCGCCATCAGAATGCAACATCCTTTCCAGGAACAACTGCAAGCATGGAGAACCTTCAGAGGAAACAAATCAGAGGACATTCATTCTGTTGGGTATGCTGATACCAGCCCTCTTCAAAATCTTGCTAGAAGCTTCCTTTGCCGCTAACAAAACCTCTCCCTATTTTACAACAATTTGCAATCATAAGCATAGCACAAAACTCCATCGGTCATTGGGGAAAGAGAAGATTGATAAACAAAATGATGTGCGGTACAAAGTACCTCATCCACATTCACAATCTTCTTGTCCTTCATAATCCATTTGCCATTGCACATTACGGAGACAACATTCTCAGTCCTCATACTGTACACAAGGCTTGAAATGCTGCAGAACAGTAAAACAAATATCAATCCATTGAACCAAGTACATTTATAGGCTGTTACACACAAATCTAATAGAACAAATGCTGCACTTCAATTCTGAACAGTTCCAGTGGAAAAGAAGAAAGTTAGACAGAAGGGCTGTGCTGCAATTTCTGATAGCTGATGGCCATGTAGAACACATGACCATAGTTACCAGGAACATGGGACATTTCGGTTGTGGTACAAGATTCAGGACCAGGGTACACACTTAGGTCAATTTGTGGTACGTAGGGGGTAAGCTTAGTAGGCACATAACTTGACAGTTGTTTATAATTCAGATAAACCTCAAAAGCCCTAAATGAGAATTTTGATAAATGCATTTACATGTGGTTAATCAAAAAGCATACGTTGAGTAGAAGCTGGAGAAACTTCTTTACCCTAAATGGTTGAGTTGACATATATTTAAGGCACTGAGAACATGAGATGAAGAGCTATAACGTTGCAAAAACTTCAAAGCTACTTTCATACCAGTCATGAACAGGAACCATGGACCATGAGTTGGGATGGACCACAGTGATGTCAGCCTACCAAATCATGAAAACAAAGACTAATCAGATTCAACTGCCTGAAAAGACATTAAAAAACCAAGTACTTGTAGTTAAAAGAAGCTAGATCTCTAATTGCAAGTTAAACGTGAGAGGGGAGGGAAGGGAGAGGAGGGCAGGTGGGGAGGGAGAAGAGCAAGTGATCTAACTTAGAATCCATTTGGGACTGCAACACAGTCCTAATTGGAGCTTTAACAATCCGACCTTTTTCCCAATTTCAAGGGATCCTATTTCATTATCCCAGAGCACTGTTTTTGCACCATTTATGGTCCCCATTCTGAGAATTGTTTCAGCTGGGAGAGCTGTTGGATCAGTTGTTCCCTTCGCATAAACTTCCCGTCCTTTGTTGATCAAAGAAGCTAGATACATCTCATCAACTACAAAGAGAAAAATACCACATAAATTTGCAGTCACCTGTATTCCAAGGACCAAGGACATTTTGACCTTAGTGCAAGTATTGACAAAAATTGCTTAAAGGATGAGCTTCGAAATATTATTTTATTCTCCTTAACCTATATTACAGTGCAAAGGAAAATTATCTGACCATGTCTCCAATACGACCCGGGCCCAGACATCTTTATAATGGTACAAGGTGAAAATCTTGTGTTTTAATAGCTACTCTCACTATCTATACATGTAAGCATGTGCGATGAGGAGGTATTCCCTGTTTCTTTCTTTTTAAAGGTCTGTCTAGAGTTCAATAAAAGGGAAACCAGAAACTGAAAATGGCCAAACTTGCATTAAAATCACCACAATAACAGAAAAATACTGAACATCAAAGAAATGTGAGAATGGAAACAATAAAATCATAAATCAAACCGATGCTCATTCTATTATTTGATGGTGCCCCATCTGTTCCCAAGGAAACACAAATGCCAGAATCAAGCATCTCCCTAATAGGTGCAAAACCAAGCATTCTCATTGCAGCAGCAGGACAGTGAGATACTTTGACACCAGCTCTTGAAAGAAAACCTATCTGAAGGAGAAATGATAACATCACTGAGAACATGATCTTAAAATTAGCTAGAGACAAAAGCGCGGATCACAGATGGTAAATGAGGAACAAGCAGCCATCAGTCAACCCAGAAGCAAATATAACAACATATGTTAGAAAGTCAAAAGTTACAACAGCAATTTGAGGGGGGGGGGTTGGATTACAAAAAGAATACAATCTGTAAAACATCAAGCCACTTTCTACGTTTCCATTTAGTATAATATCAACCTCTAGCATTTTGCTAATATATTTATTACGAAACTAACTGTCTGTTCAGTGACACTGAACACATCAAAATGAAAAATCTCTTTGATGCCAATGGGAAAAAAATGAAAAATAAAATCGTTGGGAGTCAGACTAATCATAGCCTACAAGGAAGCATGCCATATATGATAATCCATCTCGCATAATCTTCCTTGAAATCCAACTAGAAACTGTCATCTTGTTATAATTAGTATAACATGTCCAGTTCCAGAAAATACATTATTACATGGATTTAGAAATGTCTCAAATAAGAACCAAAAATAAAAAAACCAATGGAGATAGAGTAAGCATAAAGAACAAGTTTATATCAAAGAAGTATTATAAACAATCTCAACTATCCACTAATAAAAGAAAAATTCACCTATTTGCAAATTTACTAGACCTTATTTATCTACTTTTTGATGCAAGGATGGTAAACTGATGTATTTCCATGGCGTCTAGCAGAGAATTAGCAGGAGCAATTCACCTCAGTGTCGTCAACCCAAACTGTATGAGCTGAAAGTAAGTTGTTTTGAAGAAAGTTTATCTTCTCCAAGTGCGTAACAGTCCCGTGTTCAACTTTCCGATTACCCTTCACGAATTGATTCTCATAAGGTATCTCTGCAACATGCTAACAATTGGAAAGATTAGTCCAGCCTGTTTCAACATCTTCTTTCTTTGGCAGGACTTTCAACTTCTGAACCAAGTAAAGTTTCTCATGATGGAAAAGGAATTAACAATATTTTTCATTGCCTTTAATTTATCATTATTATTATTTTGGAAGGAAGGAAGGAGAAACATTGTCATAATTGTTTAAGTCCATTTCAAACAGATCATTCTCCTTGCAGTCGACAGCTGACTTGAGTGTTGCATCCTAATTTGGATGGGATATATCCACAGTATCACTATTATGAAGACAAGCTACATGCAGAAACTGAGATTCGTGTCCCTATATATTCAAATTGAATTATGGCATAACATCAAAGAGCTTGTCACGCTAAAAATTGCTGTTTATTTGGCAAATTCCAGTGCATCTATACTTCCAACCCAAAACAAAAACGTTTTAACAGTTTTCTAATAATAAAACATTTCAATGCACGTAAATATCCACCAGATAATAAATCTGCATGTGATTTACAATATAGATGTAACTCTGAGGTAAAGAGAAAGTTCAGTACCATGTGAATTCCAGTTTTCAGTTCCTGAGCTGTATTTCTAGTTTCAAGAAGTAGGCGATCAGTTGAATTCATAATTTGCCTAATTCCAAACCATACTCTAATGCGTCCATCTGCTGTATTATGATGCTTCTCATAAAGCTCCATTTGAGACTGCCCTTGAAGTGAGAAATTTGGCTTCAGTCAATGATATAATTGTCGTTTAAAGTAACTAGTACAGCAATTGTGGATATAAAAGGGGGGAAATGATACTAAACAACAGAGGAAAAGGATGAAATATCTTTGCATAGAGACTTGAACAAAATTGCAAAATGCAACAACAATGTGATAGTGTGTGCCTGAAAAGGAAAAGGGCGTAAGATTCACAAACTGGACACGCCTCAAGGGATTTTGAAGCACAACTTTGATCCTAGCTCACTAGCAATGACAAGCCTGAGCATTACCTATTTTAAAATAGTTCATGATCACACATATCAGCATAAATGCTTGTCTTTGAGTGGGAAAATCATGGACACAAAGACACTCATCAAGATTCTAAAGTACGATTACAGTTGACACAACTTTGATCCAAGCTCACTAACAACGACAAGACTGAGCATTACTTATGTTACAGTGGTTCATGATCACGTATATCAGCATAAATGTTCATCTTCGTGGGAAAATCACGGACGCGAAGACACTTATGAAGATTCCAGAGTAAGATTAACTTTCCCTTCTTAGTAACGCTTGCTCCTCCAAAGGAAGAAAATTGTAATAACATTCGAAAATGCAAAAACCCAAAGCCCGTCATATATTCATCAATGGTTTGCATTTTTCACTACTCAATCAACTCAACAAGCCTGGTTGTTCAGACATTAGTGCCGTAATATAAGCACACATCAACATATCAAAGAAAAGCATGGTAACGAACTCCACAATATCAACTAAAAATCCAGTATAATCCTCAACCTGAATACAGTCATCCGTAGTTCGCATAGCCCAAGATGTAGGCAAACCCTCGCCAGTATCCATAATTGACTCAGTTAAGCAGGCGCGCAAGCCCAATTTTTCAACAGCACGAGCCATTCCAGACACATACTGGCCCCCAGCTTCAGCAAAGCAAGTAACCTATATAAAATAATGATAGTAATAATAATCCCAAACATCAAACTGAATTCCAATTTAAAGAGAAAAATAAAAGGACTTACACCAGAGTGAATGAGTTCAATTCCACAAAGTAAAGTAGAAAGATAAGAATCATCCTCAGTCATATTAGATTCATAAGGCCAAATACGATGATGCAACCATGTCATCAGATCAACATCATCAGCTATCCCTCTCGCTAGCTGTTGCGATGTGTGCACGTGCGTGTTTATAAATCCTAATGTATTATGATCAACGGATTCGATTGGAGTATATCTATCAATACAAATAAATAAGCAACAAAAGAGTGAGGGAGGGAGGGAGGGAAGGAGTACCAGGAAGTAAGATATGACTGTGAAGGTCTATGATTTGGAGATGGTGCGCGACAGAGGAGAATTGAGAAAGAATATCGGAGGATTGACCTATGGCTTTGATTTTATCTTGTTCGATAACAATCCCTCCGTTCTTAAAGACTCGACTCTCGGGGTCCATGGTGACGATCATGGCATTGTGGATTATCGTCACTGAATTGCTGCTGCTGCTGCTCTTCGTCTCCATTTCTCTCGCACTCTGTGCAGTGCTAGTGCTACGCTCTCAGAGTTTGACTTCCCAGAATAGAGTAGAGTTAGAGTTCAACTGCTTCGATTTTTCTAACGGTGTAAACCTGTAATTAAGATTTAAGGCATAGATCGCACCGTTTTGCATATGCGCAAGCGTTTAAAAGTGGATTTAGTCCCTCTACTCCAGGTTCATTCTCAATGTCATCCCTATACAAATTATTGTCGGATGATGTTTATGTTGAAACTCAAAAAATAAAACCCAGCAAAACAACAGCGGCAGCAATAAATCCAAGAGAGAAATGGTTCTAAAATACGCTACATGGAAGAATAATGATAACTATATATAGGATAGGTGTGTGCTAGTTTTAAACAATAGCATCTATGAAATAATAGGGTTAAAATTGAATCAATAATTTATAATATAGAATATCTGATTTATACCAGATAGTCTTATCTATAGTTTTTAGAGCTGGCCTGGTCCAGGGCTCGGGTTTCAGGTTTTAACCAGTTCACCCGGTTTTGACCGAGCCTCTCGGGTCAATTTTTTTTAAAAAAAAAATCAAAACAACATCGTTTTTAGTAAAAAAAACAAAAAACAAAAATCAACAAGTTGCAACCGGGTCTTGTGGGGTTAACCTGTTTTTTTTTCTCCTGTTTTTTTTAACCCGATCCAGTTTCAGTCCTGAATCAGTCGAATCTCGGATTGACTTGCCAGACCGGATCGGATTTTAAAACTATAATGTTATCCTGGCATGTATAGTGTAGCGGTGCTAGTTAAAAGTAATGTTAGCTATTATATAATCTAAACAAAAGTAATGTTAGCTATTACATAATCTAAACAAAACTAGCTAGAAAGCTAATATATATTCATGAAGAGTTCTCCTAAGAAGGGAAAAAACACCTTTGCATACGGAGAGAATTAAGTACAGTCTCAGATTATAAAATATTATAATTATATTGAGTTACAACATTAGGAAATCTTAGTTTAAGGTCTAATTAGTTAAAAAAAAAAACAACAATAATGATAAGGACCACTTGGAATTATGGTATCAACATTTTAGATTAAAAGGATTGTTTGTCATTGCCGTTCCAATGCCATTTTAAAATTTTTTTAGTTTTAAATTAATATTTTTTTTAGTTATCTTTATTGTTCTAATGTGCTAATATCAAATTAAAAAAAAATATAATTTTAATATATTTCTAAATAAAAAATGATTTAAAAAATAATTTTTATTATATTTTTAAATATGCTTTAAATCAATAGAAGAAAAAAAGGCTCTTAGTTTCAGAAACAAAATAAGATTCTAATTCTGTTGATACCAAGTCATATTTGTTTAATTCAATACGGCTCCACAATTTAATATATAAGAATTATGTAATTCAAAACTTAATATTGATCATGTTTTAGATTAAATAGAAAATGACATTGTAATAGTAAAACTTAATTAACTTAATAAGTTTTTAGATACTTCTAAAATCACGAGGAAAGATTTTGAACTTGGATTTGAAATAAACAATCAAGAGAATGAGTAATATTTTGTGATTTGGGTGGTTTGATGAGTATGTATGGGATCAAGTTCTGGTGGCATATTATATGCTTGACAGTGAAGGTATACTTGAAAAACCACTTAACTAAACGCAAAAACTGTGGATGAAAGCATTTTTCACTTGAACTGTAGTATTTTTAAAAATAAAAAACAATTCATAATAATTTTGAAGGGATAAGCTGCCAAATCACCACCCTAACGTTTACCCAGAGTTAAGTATTGCGGTCTAGACGGGGTTGGATAATTTTTTTTATATTTTTAGATTAATTGCCATTCCAGGCTTAATGCTGGAGATGGATCTATGTAATTGGTTTAACACCGATCGATTTCTCAAGTGTCCTGAAGAATGGAGATTGGAAATGATCAGTTGTATGATCCAGCCAAAAGTGATGATGGAACAGCAGGTCCTGTTCAATGATTATTAACAGTCCACAACATAGATTAGTAGAAGCCGCCCATGCATGTTTGCTATGATCTTTCCAGGAACGAGACATGGAAAGGAAAAGGTTGATAATTCTCCGTCAATCCAATCGTTTGAATGTTTTCTTCTGGAAATGGTATAAATGTATCCATGTTTGGTGGCTGATCGGCAATATTTGACACGAGATATATGAGCTGTGGTAGGATTTTTCTTACTGATGGCTCTGGCTAAGTGGGTTTTAGAATCTCCAATCTGTGGTTTTTATGATATGGTGCAAATAAGGGAAGAAGGAATTGTACATGTGGATAAACCAGAGAAATGAATTAATTTATCCATGTTTTCCGCGGCCTGGAGTTTTAGCCAAACTTTATTGAGGTTGCAAAATATTTTAGTATAAAGTCATAGGAAATAGGAAAAAGTGTTTGAAATTGTTATAGTGATTATTTTTTAAAATATTTTTTGTTCGGATATACATTAAAATAATATTTATTTATTAAAAAAAATTATTTTTAATATCAATACATCAAAATGATATAAAAT
>Ga0307518_10001545_pt1 | contig 17052 bp, 27 predicted proteins | sample 25_EM_MG_FD_203889 | JGI IMG/M metagenome (GOLD analysis project Ga0307518, IMG submission 203889) | Populus trichocarpa ectomycorrhiza microbial communities from riparian zone in the Pacific Northwest, United States - 25_EM | ecosystem: Host-associated > Plants > Roots > Unclassified | place...
TTCAGGTCCCCTTGTGTGCACTTTTTTTCGGGCCCCATCTTGCCTTCTCATTTGCCCCATTTCAATCATATATACACGTGTCCTCCCTTTGTACTTTGTACTTTTTTTGTGCACACCCCATTAGCATTATTTGCTAGTCAATACTACTCGAAAGTTTGCCTACTGAATATTTGTGCTCCAACATTAGATAATGCTCTGCACCTGCTTCATGTGGTTTATTATATAACTGCGCCAGATTTATTGTCTTGGAACCCATTTTATTTCATAGTCCAACGTGTGGCTGACATTGTTTACAAATGTTTTCTTGCAGCCCAGACTAGCACCGTTCACGCTGGAGATCTTGGAGATTTTTCATTCCCTCATGGACCACAACAACCCATGTGATGTGGCAATTTTTGCATGCATAGTGTGCACTTTCTTCTGCATAGTGCGTCCGGGAGAATTCACAGTCCCAGCCATATTGAAGTTTGACCCTACAAAGCACATTACCAGGGCAGGTCTCACTTTCACACAGAACCATCAGAATCTGCCAGTCATCAAATTCACGATACCAACAATCAAAACATCACCTGTGGGAGAGGATGTTCATTGTGCCCCACATACTTTACCATTGCCATCAGACCCGAAAACAGCACTGGAAATAGTGCTCCGTGAAAAACCCACCAGCTAGTTTTAGACATGTTTTTAACTCAGCAACCCCCCCAAGGGGTTTTTGACAGTTTTTAACACAATTTTTCGTGGGTGTTTGTACCAACATTGACCTACAGAAGTGTGAATTCCCAACACAACGATCTCTCTCCAGTTTGTGGTGGTGCCACTTCTCGCTGGAGTGGCATCCCACTCTCAATGATGGGCTTGTCTGACAACAAATCCAAGAGGTGGGATGAACTGAGATCTGCAACTTCACTGCCAGCGAGCACTCTTCCATTGCACCTCTGGAACCCTTCTTCAACTTCAACCTCCTGTAAACTCTCATCCAACCATGAATCATCAAAGTCTGCCTCCAACTCGTCTGCACCCTCGCCAAATCCATCTTTATCACTGGGGTTTGCCTTCCGTTTACGATTGTCCTTCATTTCCGCATCGAACAGAGTCGGGTGTAGGTCCCGAAACTTAACAGTCACCTTTTTCGGAGGTTCCTTGTGCTGTAGATGCTTAGCTGAGAATGTAACACAGAGTCGTAGATAGGTAACATACACGATCTGGATTCATCAAAGCCCATTGACGAATCTGAACTTGATTGATGAGAGTTGCACTCTTCTGTGAGCTACGTAAAGCTGAATTCAGCCATGTAATTGTAGATGCTGTTCGCTCATCTGCCATTGAGTTGACTGTTATGTCAAATAGCTTGGTAGCAAAGAACTAACTTTTCATTAGGAGACTATTAGGAAGTCAAAGCATTGTGACTCACAGCAAGTACATCAGCACTTTCATGGTCTCTCAGATCTTGCCAATATTTTGCCACATTGTTCCTATTGATAGAAGCCCGATTGAAGGGCCAGAGACCTTTTGCATAAGCAATTATTTGGTCCTTCAACTTTTCCAGTGCTACAAGGGCTTCGAGCCCATGGATCTTCTCTTGTTTGGATTCATATTCTGCTCGCAGCTGGGAAACTAGGAAGGTGCCAATACGTGAGAGGGTTTTGTTGGCATCTGCTGAACTAGTAGCAGAGAGACCACCAGCAGCTCGATGTATCTGGATTGGGGCAATTGACAGGGGATTAACATTCTTCAAAATGGTAGAATCCCTATTGGCTATGGGGTCGTGAGTTACAAATTCAATGATCATCTATTCATATAAAATTAAGAATGACTCATACACACCTGGGATCAGAAAGAATGCTGTAACCCATATGTCAGAGGGTGCAGAATTGATTATCTGATTGAAACGGTAGTTGCAGAGACATCAAACCCTCTCCAGAACATGAACAGGAAGCTGGGTACTGTTAACTCTTCAAATGCAGCCTGTACTGCTAGCCAGAACTCAAAAACATCAGCAGCTGTGGCAAAGGAAGATTCAAGACACTTGGTTGCCTTGGCTGGTGGCCCAATAACAGCAAGGAGCTGCTGTAGATTGAGCTGGAAGGACAGGGTTTCTACTGTATTTGGCATAAACGACTCATTGACATCCTAGTAGTACATATATTGAACAGGCATATCAAAAGTGAGAAGATGAGAGCCTACTGGGATTACAACACGTGAGGTCTCATCCCCACACAATTCTCGTAATGGTGTGAGACATCGTTGAATTGAGGAACCAGCAAAATATATTGTTCCAAACCGTGTCTTACCAATTGGAACAAGACCACATGAAACCTTGTACTTCTGCCGTGAAATTCGCAACTGGGCATTTGCAAACGTCGATTTCTGAAAGAACTTCACAGTGCAGCGAGTGACTTTGATAGCCTACAACCACAAATTAGATGGGTTACACCTAAATCCACAATAAAGTTACCATCCGAAAGAACTCAATGCCACAAAGATCCTTGACAAGTAAATTCAAATGATGACATGGGTCTGGGACGTTGATGATCCATGGATACTTCTTCTGGATCTTCACATGGGCTATAGAAAGGTGGTGGTCTGCACAGGGAAGGTCTAGCCTGAAGAGAAGGGATAAGGAGAGCTGTATGGTAACCTCAGTAGTCTGGCAAGCTACTGGTATATTAGATATACCTGTATAGTAACTACAAGGTATCAGTAAGGAATAGACAAGGTACTCAGTGGTACTCACCCTCAGTAGTCTGGCAAGCTACTGAGGGACTATAGTAATAGAAACTACTGTAGTGCGATGTATGCTTATGTAAGTATGTAAACAAACCATAACAGTCTGTTTATAACTCCAACATGAGCAACACGAACATTGCCAGTATTATTGGAGCAGATGGCTGCAAATCAATTCGCACCAACTTGAATGATTACCTGTCAATTGCTCATGATTGGCAAAGCTGAGAGTCATGCAGCAGATCTGTGGGACTTACCTCATCAAGCATTTTAAATAAATGCTCACCAGTGTGAGAATCTTCCAATGCTTCGTGACCATCAAAGCAGCAGATGTGTTGTTCAGGGGTTATGATATGAATGGTGTACACAGACTGAGGTAAGCGAATCTTCTGACCATCAAATGTGATGCAGAGATTGGTACAAGTTCGGAGATGCTCCAGTTGCTGTGTGTGCACAAGAGCCGCTTCAGATGGAATGTGGTACTCTTCGAGTTTCAATGCAGAAGCTGGTTGATAAGTTGGTGCGGCATGCTGAAAAATCTGTTTCCATTCAGGGAGGCTTGCCTTGGATGGTGGTATTCCCCCAACACAGAAAAATTGGACTACATCAGCATCCAGTTGCACCGTCAATTTATCTGCTCTGGCCTTCTTCGCAAGTGGATACACAGAGGGTTGATTTGATTCCAATATTGTTTTAGGGGCCGCGCACGAACTTTTCCCTTGCTTGCATCAGGAAAACTACAAATGTCTAATCCGTCTGATGCATCTGATTTCGTCTGCTTTGTCTGATTTCGTCTGACATTGTCTGCTGAACTGCGCTCGGTTACGACAACACTCAGCAACTTGTGTCAGACCATTGCAGACTGCGCAGATGCTTGCAGACACATCAGATGCGTGCGTAATAGTACTAGTACCAAAGAAGCAGTTGTACTAGTATGGAGTGAACGCGATACATGATATTTCGGGCATGATTTCGATATCGAGCACAAGACAAAGTAATGTATTTGTATTTGTATACAAGCATAGTACTATGGCTGGTCCGTCATTTGGCCACTTGCCCCGCTGGAGCTGCAACATGCATGATTGTTATTAGGGAGGTAGTAGTAATTGCAAAATTCCATGCAGCTTACCTAGTTGGTGGTGCCTGTGACGGGGTCTAGTACTAGGATGCAAGTTAAGCAGCTCACAATGGAATACACGATATCGGCGAAATGCTGTGGCCCAAGCACCATCCACGAGTGCCCGTACACAATCTTCTGGCTCTAAAACGCGAGCAGGGTGAGTCCAAAGCTCCACACGATCTAATGATCGTTGGTCCGCATCCGGGACATTCAGTTTGAGGATGGCTTCCTTTGTGAGTTCGAGTCCGCAGTTAAGAGCATTGTTCATGCTATCAAGATCAACAGTCGGAAAAAGCGTCTGAAGGCAGAATGAATGATCAGTGTCGATCAGTGCCAAAAGTGCTCATATACATGCACCCCGAACGCATAACCAGCTTGATGCGAAGAATCCACATCGATGGCGTCCCCACCAGGCTCGCGTGTCCACACATGAATCTCAACAGACCTCAGTGAAAGCCATGTATGTCCACTAGCAACGATCCGCGAATATCCTGTGGAACTCCCAAAATTTCCTGCAAACTGGCCCTCATCCATCAACCGCGCCTGCCGAAGCCGCGTTGTTGTTGCACTGTTTTTAGTTGGTTTGTGGTATCGTGTCGCTTGCCAGATGAGAATTTTGCCCACCACTAAAAGATGAGGCAGATCGCGAATGTATTTCCGCAACTTGTTCATCATGTCAGTATTGCTTTGGCTAAAGGCACTTTCTAGCATCCAAAAGGTTTGCGCCGAGCGGACGCCTTCGCGATTACGACTCCACATCTGGACAGCTAAATCGGGAACTGCGTATAGGGAATTGCTTTCATGAAAGTGGGTGGGGAGGGTTTCACAGGACATAATGTCTTTGGGCACAGGGATGTCTTGAAAAAAGTGTGTTGGGGGTTGCTGCAGTGGACCTAAAGGACAGAAGCTGTGGTAGGAAATTGGTAACCCTGTAGTAACCTCAGTAGATGTTCAAGCTACTATATTAGAGTAATACCTGTAGTAACTACTACAAGTTAGTATGTGTAAAAGAGTGTGTAATGGACTACTTACCCTCAGTAGATGTTACTGAGGGACTAATAAGAAATACTACTGTGTATGTGCGCTCGAAAGGCTTATGTAAGCCGCGCGGTCTCGCACCCTAAATACTAGTAACGCATGCTGGTTAATTTACAACAGGATGTTGTACAGATCGCGATCAAGAGCTCGCATGGCTACTTTTAAGAGGTATTCATGAACAGAGCTGGGCGATGAAACCATCAGATATTGAGGGCCTGGGAAGAAGGATAATCTGAGACTGAGGAATGATGGATAAGTCACCTGACCACGCATGGTGGCAATCATGAACACACCTGTTATACGTTTTGCGATTTCCAGTGTCCTCTAACTGATTGGTGATATTGATGTAATCACTCAAAGATACGTTGTCGTACTACTCTCGGTTATTTAGCAAATTCTTGCAATCCAAATAATAACGCTTACTGACCACTACATAGTCTCCTTGAAACGTCGAAAGATGCCCCAGGATTTTCTGGCATCTTCCCTGAAAAATAAAGCACATCACAATCCATTTTTATTAAGTTTTGCATGAACTTACCAGTGGTAAAATGCACATGTAGAGGCTCATCGGGCTCTGTGGCCATAGTGCTAGGTTTGACAATGGGCAAAGCTGAAACCCCTCCAGTTTCAGGCATGAAGCGCAGGGTGGGTATATCGAACAGTGGATGGGACGGAAAAATACTGCTGATCTCTCTTGTGCATACCTTTTCGAATGGTAGATGGGAGGGAAGATGACTTTTGATTTTTCTTCCGCATTTCCTCGACAACAAGATGATAGCAAGTCTGTTTATGCTTATGTCAGCATCTGTGGCATGATAAATCACAAGTCATTGTTCTCCCAAAGTTATTGGTAGCTATTTAGTCTAGAAAGCAATTTCAAATGTGTGGTGGTCTATATACTTGTTTACATAGTAAGCTCGGAAATTATCGAGGGTATCACTGTAGTCAATCTCGGTGGGAAGTGGGTCAGGTCCATAGACAGGAATGAGATGAGCCCCATGAAGTATACAGTCAATGTGAACGACTTCCAGTCCCCGCTGGCCATCTGCATTAAAATCTGGTTGGACGATCCACATTCCTGTGTCTTTGTTGGGGCCATCCGAGATTGTTGTGAACCACTGAATAAGCACGCACGGATATTTAATGTTGTCATAGATGAATGAGAAGAACAAGAAAACCCTGGCGACATGAAGTCCTCCCATTCCAGGTATATCTGGATCATTTTCCAGGAAAACCGTATCGTATCGCGCAGACCCTTTTTGCCAACGGGGTGTGCTCCGAATGCGTTCTGAATGCATTCCACTGAGTCCGGATAAATCGCTAGGTGCATAGAATGTTGCAACGGCACTAAGAAAGACCGAAACTGATGAGTTCGAAAGGTCAGGTAGCACTGAATCATCAATATTGGGGTCCACCTCGTCCTGAAGCTGGAAGTGAAGGAAGCGGCGAGTAAGAAGAGGAAGTCTGGGCTGCTGGATGTAACAAGCAAGTGAATATATGTCCCTTGGAAATTTACATGCTGGCAAGCACAGTGATAAAGTCAGACTTCAGAGCATAGCCATAATGATGGACTTACCTGGTGTTTTTGCCAAACGAACATAATTGAGAACGCGAGGGCCATCAAGCATCTGAATGTCATCGTCTGTGTCACTCCCATCATCTGTGCCGTTCCCATCACTGTCAGGGTCCTTGCCAGAGTTGTCTTCATGATCCTGAAGTTCTCGTATGGCAGCTGAAAGAATATTATCATTGAGCATGCCACGAGCTTCAAAGTCGACTCTTGCAGCAGCGAGCTTGTCAAGATGTTGGTTCGTGATAAGCATTTGGCCCAAAGCTTCGAAACGGTTCGAACGCCGCCAGGGCTCCTTGACAGCCTTGATATGCTTGGATTCAGTAATAGATGAACATAGCCCATTTGGTGCACCATATTCCTGGATGAGATGTCGGTAATGGGACATGGAATGTTGTCGTGGTACCGAAAAACCCTTCCCTCCAGGTTCACGGACGCCTGTCTCTTGGAAAATACGGCAGTGATGGTGAAAGAGTTCAAGTGCTCTGTCCACAGTTTCAAGTGCACTTTTGTTTAATAAATTTCTCCACACATAGTAGCAAAAGTCAAGAAATGTGCTTAATGTGCGCACAACTCTGGGCGGGACATGACCTTCAATTGCAGGAAGGTAGACTTTCATTAAGGCCTTTGAATCATTGCCTGTCCATTGTTTGAATCACCGACCTTCTTTAAAACATCGTAAATTTGGATAAAGAGGGACGGCAGCGATCCTAGTCCAACAAAAAGTGTTAGAATATGTGGACACGGTCACAAGCTTACTCACCTTCGGTCGATATCATCAAGAATACGATTGGCTTCAGCTTCACTGTACTCAATCTTGAGGTACTCACCAATCCAGGTCACAAGGTGATCCTTGAAAACCCCCTTGATAATCTGGTGAAGGAGATCGGGTGTAAGCATTTTATAGATGTCTGTGTGAGGGAAATCATTTGTGAATGGCTATCATAAAAGGGATCAGCAATTTCCTAGTGAAATGAAGGTATAACGTACCGTCAGGTCACCGACTATCCCATATTGATCCCACACCTTGGCAAGAGCAAATGCATGGACACAATACTCTGTATGTTCCCATGAACGTGGAATACCATTGCGTCCGTCGAGATTATTAGACATACTTGTACAGCTATCCTTTGTGTCTCAGCCAAGTAGATGCACTTACAAAAGCTTAAAACTTACAGCGGGCACCATCCCTGCACGATACAAGACAATAAAACCTGCTCAGGGTAGTCAGCTATGTAGGCAGCAAGGGCATACGTAGCACACCTGAAGTGTCCATCAGGACATCGCCGAACTTCAGGTTTAGACATGCCACTGCATAGCGAGGATAAGATGTGAGCCAGTGTGGTGTGAAATAGTTGTCGCCGGAACTTCCGAAATTCAGCGCTATCCTCACTTTCACGATCGGCTGCATTGCAAACACAGTGTATCAGTATAAATGCCATAAGGCCTGCATGAACTTGTGGTGTACCTTTTGGTATTGCAAGGAATGCAAGTAATACGAGGCCATTCTTGTGGGCACGACGAGTATTGTTGTGAATATTGCCGATTGAAAGGTAAAGCAGATAATAGTCGTTTTGGCCAGTCACAACTGATACAGTGGTTTTATCGCTGCCCAAAATGATGGGCACCACCATTGCGCCATGCATTTCAGGGTCCTCCGCAAGAATATCCTGTCCATCTGTTAGTATTCAGATCCACAGATTTAATCAAGACATACTGCATGACACCACGCCCAATTACCAGACATAAAATTTTCCCATTGACGCTCACCCGTGGGTTCAAATTCACAATAAGGGACATAATCAAAGTGCTCATGAAAATCTGGATTGTCCAGAAGATTGGCAACAACAGTGTTGGGATCACGGTACCAGACATCATAATCTTTTGTCATCCAGCGAGGAGCTCCAAGTTCGGGTATGTCGCCCAAATACTTCACCCGAACTGATTTCCATGGGACTTCACCCTGTGGAATGGCATCAAGTACACGGTGTAAGTCTGAATGATTAGCAAATGGAGACCGGTCTTTGTGACGCAGTATTGATGCCATCCACAACTGCATGAGCCTATCCACATGGGTCTGTGGCATCTGGTTGTGCGTAAACAGAAATTCCCCTGTCTCAAATTCAAGACAAGACTCAAATGGATACCAGTCATCCTTTTCAGCATCGTTTCGAGGAGTCAGTAGGGCACCAAGGGGGAGGTCATTTCCTGACATATCTGTTGGTACAGCTACGCTTATTAGGACACATCAAATATAATAAAATATGTTCAAGTTACTGTCAAGAATGCCATGATTTTCTCGAGTACACGTCGAGGGGTCATGTCCCATGGGTGGAGGTGGATCTTCCTGAATGGTGGTGCTCTGTAAAGGTGCCCTGCCAGAAGGAAGGCTGGCACTATGAACCCGATTGATATGCTGAGTCAACCCAGAGCAATTTTTTATTCTTCGGGAACAAAATGGGCACGGAAATTCATGCTGGGCTTGAGGCATAGAGAAAATCGGACCTGGGAAAAGGACTGGGAAACAAATGGGTTCATGTGTGTACATGGCTGGCCTCAAAACCAACAAGGGTCAACACGCTATATTCAAACTTTGTCACTCGCCATTGCTACTCATTCCTTCATTACACTCATTCTACTTTCCTTTAGTAATTATGGTCAAAACTCGAGAAAAGAACAAAAACACCCACCTTGGTCAACCTATGGCTCCCAGACCTTGTAAATCAAAGGAACAGGCTGCAGCTGAGTGTGCTGCCAAAGTGGCTGCTTCCCAGAAGAAAGCCAATGAAAGGTTTGATCAGATTGCTGGTCTTGCATCTTTAGAGTAGCATATTGTGGGCAAGAGCCAACAAGTGATGGCACAGGCTGCACGACCACCAGTGTCGCGAATCCAAAAGGTGGTCAGCAACGTTAACGTCAATGCTGAATCCTCAATGCAGGATGACGCAAGCTTACTAGGTAGGAGATGTCAATATCAGACTAGTTGTTGTCACTACTGATTGCACTATGACCTGGTTTGTTAGATCAAGCCACTGCTGAGTTGGCATCCGCTCACCAGGATATTGGGAGCAAGTGGAAGAAAACTGTGCATAGACCTAAGCTAAGAGAGGAGGTTCGATCCATGATAGAGCAGCCCAGTGAAATCGCTACTGTTCCACCAGGTAGTCGAGGAAAACGAAAAGCAACAACGGATTTTGATAGCGATCAGTACGCATTATTTCAGTCACAAATACTAATCAACACTAATATTGATGACTATTTTCAACCAAGGTTAAACAAACGGTTAAAATCTTTCAAGCCGTCTGGTCTTCGATGGGGTTTTTCGCCATCTGGGTCTAATGCTAGCCACCCCTCAGGAGAGCAGTTGCCCAATAGTCGGTCACAAACACCAAGCGCAGCATCGGTTTCTTCTGGCAATCAAGGAGCTTTCCATTCTCGTACCCCTTCCTTTACTTCTAAGCCACCGAGTCATTCATCTAAGCCACTGAGTAATTCCTATATCCATCCTAGCACAATCACCAGCTCTGTGAACATGCCTGTTAATGACTATGGGGGGTTCCATGATGAAGATGAGTCCATGGAAAGAAATTTCATTCAGCACCACAGAACTACGTCAAACAGCAAGGTAATGTGCAATGTCTAGTCCATTTCATGTGAGTCGTGCTAATTGTCAACAATAGACACGCCTCCAAGTCACTTATGAGAGTGATAATGAAACTGACTGCAAGCCAATTATACCCCGCACGTTGAGCAGGTCCAACACTACACTGCCCGAAGAAATCTCCCCATGCTTCCAAGACATTTTCATTCCAACTCTACTTGCGCGTTGTGGTACATTCCCAAACCCATGGAATCCACCACTCTCCGACATCATTGCTAGCTTGTGGCAAGTTGTTTTTCCTCGAATCCCCTATGACGAAAGGTTATATGGCTCTGGAATGCCAACTTTTCAGGTGGTATGTGATTTATAATGGTCTCCGTTGCTATTGGTCGCTTAATATTCTATTATAGGCATGCCAGCGTATCTATGACTGGCATAGCAAATTTGCAGAGACGGGAGAAAAAGTAGTGACAACGTGGTTTGACTCAAACGAGTTCTCAGGCGACAATCACCGAGAAGTGTGGGCCAAAAGGGCGGTCGACAAGAAATTGAAATTTCCGTTTGTGTTCAAGTATCTCAGGTCTGACGGTGTACGTTTACTACCATTACCTGTGGATTAAAATTGACATGCTTTGTAGAAATGGATTGGGGCTTTCCGTTCCCCGCTAATTCTTCAGACTCTAGCATTTCATTACACGAAGACCTCCAATGCAATTACATGCCCACAGATCAACAAATATCCATATGGTGCACTTGCATTGGCCACTGTTGCGGTGAGCATTTGTATTGTCACTATCAGTACTATGAGATTAACACATTATTTATGCAGGTCGAGCGGGCAATCTCGATGTGGACACAGGGTGGTCATCATTCTGACGAAAGCAAAAGGCTTGCTGGTGTTTTTTCTGGTAACCCTCAATCAAAATGGGGCATCAGCAGTGCTTCATACACATGCTCGATTGCGAAGCTGACAGGCTCTGCATGGGAAGAAATTGAGAGCAGCGCCCTCGAATACGCTAAACGTGGACGGCGGTTCAAGGCCACAACTCCTGTGGATGAGGATGCACGTGCAAGCATCATTGACTGCAATTCTGACGAGGACGATGCTTACGGTTCCAGTGAAGATGAAAATTCACAAGAGTTGACCATGGTTGAATCAAAGAATAGTTGGGGAGACTCGTTTGACGGCAATGACGCTGACCCTCATTACCCTTTGTCACCCAGACTTGCTCAGATCCCCTCCGTAGATGTTCTCAATCCTCCCACACCCGAGTCTCAGGTCCCTGAAATGAGTCTTCTTACTTGCCCCTCACCTGTGCCTCAGCTTCCCGACTCAAACTTCCAAGATGTTAGCCCCCAGTTTGCACCACTGCAGACCCCACTTAGCCCAACTCATCCTGCCACTGCAAACGGCGGCTACTCTGGATCTCGTATCAATGTTATGGACAATCATTTCAACTTTCCACCAGTGTTGCCGCCACTTACTTCCATTCGCTCGCAGGGGACCACATCAGCTAATCTACAACCTGAACTAGTATCTCAGAACGGTCAACACTTGGCTCATTCGCCGCCTACTCTGACTGCTCGGAACACGCTCATTGGTCTGGGTTTAGGTCTCTACCCTACTGACTGGCAATGCTCACCCCACCACTCTGCTCATGATACTACTTATTCTGTTCCCAACGAAGGTTCCAGCAACCATGTCAACAGACCGGATCATGCTGCCCCTTTGGTTCATGGTCCCAACATGTTTGGGGGCTTCGATGATGGCCATTATATGGATCCCTTGACAGCGCCCACAGGTCTCATATCCCGTGGCACATTTCTGAAAGGTTCATCAGGAATAATTGATGTTACATGGATTGACGCGTCAATAGATGTTGGGCGCCACTGAACAATGTTGCATGAATATTCCCATCGCCATCAGCATTCATAGAACACTTTTCATTGGACTCATGGACTTACTTTCTTTGCACTAACCATTTTTTATCATACCCTTTAATTGCACCTCATTGTCGTCACCGGACATTCTTTTTTGTTGGACTCACGAACCTCTTCCACTAACCAAATTTTATGACATGTTTTAAGACTTCACTGCACGTTCTCTTGACCACAGTCCTCGTTTGTCCCCATTACTACTACAAGTTTTTATGATCCATCTTAATCATTACACTCCATTGCTGAATATTTTGTGTTGTGTTCTGGTTAGAATGAAAATAAATGGTCTTATTTTTGCTATATATGTGGTCTGATCAAGTGGTAGTAGTGATTTTCTAAAAGAACGGGCAGCGGTGGCAGCAATATTTTGACCCCTCCTGTCTGAATGTCTGTGCATCTGACTGTCTGCATGTCTGACTGTCTGTGTGTGTCTGCGTGTCTGAGTTGGCATCGTGTGAATCATGCAGATAAAACGCAGACCATATCAGACCGCTTAGACCGTGCAGACCGCGCAGACGAGTCAGACGAAAGGGTCTGACTTTGAAACTCCGATGTCAGATGTCTACTTCGTCTGCGTCGTCTGCTGCAGTCTGCTGCAGACGAAGTAGACTAGATGTATTTTTCCTGATGTGGGCATCACAGCCACCTTGGTAAACAACTGCGCTGATGGTGCGCTTATCACTAACCCACCATCGAGTTCCCCTTTCAAAGCACAAGGAAGATGTTTGCATGATACTGCATGATTAAGTATATGTTGTTTAACTCGATTTTTCATCTTCCAGGCCGTCCGACACCCTGAATCAGTACCCACACAACGAAAGACATTGGTCTTGTCTGGGTCATCAATCTGGTAGCATCGGATGGCAAGTGCAAGCAACCTGCGATCACCTGGGCGACCACCTTGGCCACGTGCTGGGGGTTCAGGCATGTCAACATAGTCACCTATGTGTATTGAAGGTAAGCCATGCACCATGGGCTCGGGTGTACTGATAAAATTACCTGGGTTTATGGTAACTGTGTCAGACACAGTGTCGTTACTAGGAGGGGATCCAACAAGCAACTCATCCGCATCCTCTGCTCCCTGTGGTGCATTTCCACCTTCAACATGATCCGGTACCTTAATACAAACAACTGGTGAGCTGTTCAAGCACTTCCAATGAGATGAGACCGACTTACTGGCAAGTTTGCTGACTTATAGTGATAAACAGCTGCACACCAGAGATCCTCTGCCCATTTCTGCAGCACTGCTGACATGGGGGCTTTGTGCAGCTCTGTTGTGAGTGCATCAACCATGGCCACAAGCCCAGGACCTTGTTCCTCAAATTTGAATGGGCATGGAGTCATTTCACCTTTTCATCCACCTGGGGCAAAGGTGACTTCAAGGGCATGGTTCAGTGCTGATTCAGTGCTACCATACATCTCGATATCCTTGGGATGGGGTGCCCAGCTTTTGAAATGGTACCTTGCTTCTTTTCTGGGGATGCTACTAGGTAGGTGAGTGAGTGCCATTCGGAGCCATTTTAACAGCTTGTCCAAGGGTATGTTGTCAGCACTCATCTTGTGGGGTACTCAGGCATTGGCTCGCAGACTAAACACAAAAATTGGCTGATATTCTGTACTTCGACAGCTCTATGTCACTATACTATATTTAGGGTTTTTGACAGGTTTTTGACCCCCTATTTTTCCCCCTTGAGTTATGACCATGTTAAAAACTAGTCTAGTTAAAAACATAACAGTTTTTCACAGAGCACTAGCTGGAAAATCACATGCGCATCAACACTGGCAACATCGGATCTCATTTATTCGCATGGAGACATCCCACCTGCAGATTGTGCCCACTCTCCAAAAAAGAGGTAATCAAGCACATAGATTCCATAACCAAAGCTCATCCAAACATGCCAGATTTAAAGGGTCATAGTCTTCGCATAGGCGGGACTTTATTTTACTTACTAAAAGGAGTCCCTTTCGACGTTGTCAAAATGATGGGACGATGGTCCAGCGAATTGTTCACCCTATACCTCAGACATCACACCCTCATTCTGGCACCATTCTTGCAAAACCAACCGGACATCCTAGATAATGTGCGGCAGTACATTCTCCCTCCCATGAGATAAGCCATCCGACCAGAGTGAGTTCACGCTCCTACTATCAGGGTTTTCAAGCTCACTGTGAAGCGTCGCTCACTCCTACTTTACATGGGATCACAGCTCGCTCTTCCCAACAGGTTCAGGTCCAGTTTCGAGCCGGGAAAAAACTTCAGTTTTTTCGCCCAAGTCCCAAAGTAGTTCACACAACTGTACACAGCATTGATTCTTATACACCGTGTTATCACTAGTACTAGTATCGCTCGGTTCACTCCTGTCCAAGTACCACTCTCGAGTTCTGAAGCTCGAAGCGCATAGAGTTAGTATGAGGTAGTCTACTGTAGTACAAAGAAACCCCATCTGAAGACCGTGGGAACATCCTTAAACTGGTGCCTATGGTGCGACTAGAACAGCGCCGTCGCAGACGCCAAACACCTTGCCTAACACGTAAGACCCACGGTACAGTTACAACGTCATTTTACCATCTACCGATTACCAACCAATCCACATTTTACAAATCAATAAGGCCTATTCTTGCTCCCCAAGAGCGAAGACTCCAAATGACGGGACAAGCACCAATGAACCATTCGGTGGCCTGAATGTCATCCTAGTGGGCGACTTTCACCAGTTTCCTCCTGTAGCTGCAAAACCATCTGCTCCGCTTTACTGCCCTTCCAATCCAGAGAAGGATACGGACAACGAGATGGTAGGAAGAAAGTTATACGAGCAATTTGATGTCGTTGTCCGGCTGAAATCACAGGTGCGAGTCACCGATCCGCACTGGTTGGATGTCCTGCAGCACATCCAGCATGGCAACTGTTCTGATGAACACATCACAACACTTCGGGAACATGTCCTAACCAATGAGAGATGTCCCGTCACAGACTTCACCTCACCCCCATGGAGCGAAGCTCTTTTAGTGATGCCAAGACACGCAGTGCGGATGAAATGGAATTCAATGTGTGCCAAAGCGCGCAGCCTCGCACAAGGGCTATCCCTGATCAACTGTCCCACTTTCGACACCATCATCCAAGGACGCCTTCTAACATTAGAAGAAAAGTTTGCAGTAGCAGCGAAACCCAAAACAGGACGAGGAAGAAACCGTCGCGAACGGGCAGGACTGGCTGACGAAGTGGACATCGCGATTGGCATGGAAGTAATGGTGACATTCAATGTTTCCACGGACCTTGATGTTGCCAATGGTGCACGCGGACATATAGTGGATATTGTTCTCGATGCTCGAGAGGAGATGAGCACTGTACCCTCACTCACGAAGATGCTGCAATACCCTCCTCTTTACATTCTTGTGCAAATGATACGCACCAAAGCCGACCCGCTGCCAGGGTTACTAGAGACGGGTGTACTTCCGATTACGCCCATGATGAGGACGTTCAGTGTCGTGACAGCTAGTGGCAACAAAGTTACAGTCACTAGGCAACAACTTCCTGTCACGCCCGCATACGCGTTCACGGGCTACTATCGCTCACCAAATACCTGGCCTCCCCAGATACTTGGCCAATTTCTGAAAACCAAACTATTACCCTCATAATACTCTTTCTGTACAGTCACAATTCAAGATAAATGTATTCTTAAACTCTACAAACTTGAACGACATGAATCCACGAAGTATTCGTTGAAATAGAAAAAACAGCGTGATGACAAGTGAAGATCACGCTGTGATGGTCATGCCGAGTACAGCCGAAGCGGAGCATGAATTTCTAACACACGAGACCAAGGACACAATCACGACGCTCTTGAAGAACATCAAGGCACGAATGGCTGAAAATCCTGCTCTCGCTCAGAATCCCTGATTTTCTGCACTATTTGGAGAAGCCCGCCGTGGACAGCGCAGCAAACGCGCCACTGCCGCTCCACCCGGCCATGAAGATCAATGCAGCACGACGCTGAGTCAAACCCAGCACTTAAGCTGGTCCGAGTCACGCAGGGCCGTCGACTGTTTATGCTCAATCTTTCACACCATCAGTTCCGAATGGTAGCCAGCAGCCACCCCAGTTATTTTCACAGGTGCCGCACATCGCTCACCCTCTTCCACATCACAAGCGGTTCTACCCTCCCCATGAGTCCCATTTATCACTACCCCACGAGCATCCAACCCACGTACCACAGCCTCCTTATATCTTTGCATCAAGTACATACTCATATACCTAATAGCCACTCGTTCGATACTGCACATTGATACCTAGCATTACATTGCTTCTTACTGCAACACAATATCTACTTACATTTACTACATATGCCAAATAGAACATCCATTTGACCTCTGTCCTAGTGCGCCAAGCGGACTTCAAAATTATAGGACGTGACATTGCGTTACTTTCTGTGACATTTTGTGACGGCCAAATACCTGGGGAGGCCAGGTATTTGGTGAGCGATAGTATCGTTCCCAAGCCCAAACAATTGAGCATTGCATAATCAATCTCGGCACTCCTCCGACCGGCAAACTGACTGCTTTCAACGCATATGTTGCGTTATCATGGAGTCGCAGAAGAAACACCGTGCGGCTATCATTGCGCGACTTCGATGAACACTTATTTACCCACCACCCCAGCGAACACTTACGGATTGAGGACGAACGGCTCGATGCGCTCGATAAGAGATCAAAAAAGAAAAGGGAGGAAGCCATTACACAACGAGCATTAACATAGTGGTCGTAGTAAGAATTGATGTATGTCAGCTAACCAATCGTGATTGAATCGGAGATGGCTCGAATACAAAAGATCGGTATTTGACATGTACTCGTCACTACAACGGATAGTGAAATACACGAGATCGCGGACGTTCAAAATATGTTGACACATTTCGGGTGGGAGTGACCTTGTTAGACAAGGTGACGACGCGACTGATCTTCAAGCCACATTTGATTGCACACAATGTCCATTCAGATATTCAGCAACGAGGTAACGTATCCCGTTGTCTAGCTAGCTGCTATTCACACCCCTTACAACCAGGCCACAGA
>Ga0307518_10001546_pt1 | contig 17009 bp, 7 predicted proteins | sample 25_EM_MG_FD_203889 | JGI IMG/M metagenome (GOLD analysis project Ga0307518, IMG submission 203889) | Populus trichocarpa ectomycorrhiza microbial communities from riparian zone in the Pacific Northwest, United States - 25_EM | ecosystem: Host-associated > Plants > Roots > Unclassified | place...
TTTGGATTGAGATAAAATTGAAGTCATGTTCAACTTCAAATGCCTAAGGGAAGCTTTGTTTCGACAATATAGAGCTGCCAGTGTTAATTGAAAAGGACAATTGATGAATTGCAAGTCGAAGCATTTGAACCGGAAAGGGGCATCATCTGCCTGTTCATGATTTGAAGGAGGAAGGATAGGATTAATAATAGTTCAGTACCCAATTCCACAACAAATTTGAAGTACTAGCTGCAGATTCATTTTAAAACCCTACATACTAAAGAAGAATAGAAACCAGCAACTGGAAGTTGAGGTTCAAAAGAAAGAAAATCTACTGATAGTCTTGCTGATATTCATCTCCTTCCTCCTCCTCCTCCTCGTACTCTCCTTCCTCATCAGCTGTTGCATCTTGGTATTGCTGATACTCAGAAACCAGATCATTCATGTTACTCTCCGCCTCAGTGAACTCCATCTCATCCATTCCTTCCCCAGTATACCAATGCAAGAAAGCCTTCCTCCTAAACATGGCAGTAAATTGCTCACTAACCCTCCTAAACATCTCCTGTATAGATGTTGAATTGCCAATAAATGTGGATGCCATCTGAAGACCAGTAGGCGGGATATCACACACAGTTGACTTTACATTGTTTGGAATCCACTCAACAAAGTAAGAAGAGTTCTTGTTCTGCACGTTCAGCATCTGCTCATCTACTTCTTTTGTACTCATCTTGCCACGGAACATGGCTGATGCTGTTAGATAGCGTCCATGTCGCGGATCAGCCGCACACATCATGTTCTTCGAATCCCACATTTGTTGAGTGAGTTCTGGAACTGTCAAAGCTCTGTACTGCTGCGAGCCACGGGATGTGAGTGGTGCAAAACCCACCATGAAAAAGTGAAGACGAGGGAACGGTATCAAGTTCACTGCAAGTTTTCTCAGGTCAGAGTTCAACTGACCAGGGAACCTCAAGCAGCATGTAACCCCAGACATTGTTGCAGATATCAGATGATTCAAGTCACCAACTGGTCTCAAATACAAGGAAAAACACAATTTGTTATATTAATTTGTGTTGCTCTTAACCATACAATGCTTAAAATTATTTATTTATATACACAACATAAAGGAATCATATTCATTCAATTAACAGAACAAAAAGTAGATGGAGAATGTAGTTAACAAAGAACTTACAGCTAGGAGTGGTGAGTTTCAGAGTCCTGAAACAGATATCATACAAGGCCTCGTTATCGAGAACCATACACTCGTCAGCATTCTCGACAAGTTGATGAACAGACAAAGTAGCATTATAAGGCTCAACAACTGTATCAGACACCTTTGGAGAAGGAAACACGGAGAATGTCAACATCATTCTATCTGGGTATTCTTCTCTAATCTTCGATATCAATAGGGTTCCCATTCCAGACCCGGTTCCACCTCCAAGAGAATGACACACTTGAAACCCTACATACATATCAAATCAAATAAATAAACCCAGTTAAAACCCCATGAGCAAAATAATCTTAATTTGTTGAGTACACTAGATTATTATAGTAGTAACCTTGTAAGCAGTCACAATTCTCGGCTTCTTTTCGAACAACATCGAGGACAGAATCGATGAGTTCAGCGCCTTCAGTGTAGTGACCTTTAGCCCAGTTGTTTCCAGCACCAGATTGGCCGAAAACGAAGTTGTCAGGTCTGAAGATCTGACCATAGGGACCAGATCTGACGCTGTCCATGGTTCCAGGCTCCAAATCCATGAGGACAGCACGAGGAACAAACCGACCGCAACTAGCTTCATTGTAATACACATTGATTCTTTCAAGCTGGAGAGGGGAGTCGCCTTGGTAACGGCCGGTGGAGTCTATGCCGTGTTCTGCGCAGACAACTTCCCAGAACTTGGCTCCTATTTGGTTGCCGCATTGCCCGCCTTGAATGTGAAGGATCTCGCGCATTTTTGCTTGTGGTTTTGTAAGAAAATGTATAGAAGAAGAGAGGATTTTGAATTCGGGGAGAGGGAACCGGGCAAATGGAAGATTTTATAGAGGAGAGGGAAAGGGGAAAGCGAATATTTTATTTAGAAAAGGTAGGTTGGGCTGCCTGCTATTTCTAACGGATAGGAATCCAACGGTTAAAACTTGTAGAGGGTTTTTGAAATTCAAATTTTCAAATTCGTGGGTTACAGCTGTCGTTACATAAACCGCAGAGCCTTTCATCTGATTGCTTACCTTCCATGCTATTTATGATTTACGAATTGATTACAATTTTGATCCTTGTAGTTTAATAAAACTAATTAAGTGGTCCTTGTAGTCTAAAAGATAATTAAATAATCCCTTGCACCAAGGACTATCCTCAATTTAGTGGATTTTTTTTTTTTCTATCCAAGAACACCCACCTTCCTCCTAATCATTTCATCTATGGAAAAATAAAATAAATTGGAAAAGAACATTGAAATCTATAGAAAGATCAAGCTATAAAATATAAACAAAACTGAAAAACATAGGGACTAAAAATCAATTTGTTAAAAGTGCAGGGATTAACTAGTTAATTGTTTTAAGCTACAAGGACCAAGTTAAAATTAACACTAAATTTGGTAGCTAAACAGAATCTCCGATTTTCTTTTTATAATGAGAATGAACAGAATCTCCAGTTATTAGGTTCGAAGCAGAATAGTACAGTTCCTATATCATATTTCAACCCATGACAGTATCAGTACAAAGCTAACATTTTTCAGCAATACAAAATTAAAAAATTATGCCTCAATTCCCTGGTATATGCCACTTAAAAGCGAGATAAAGATTATATTCCACGTAAAACAACTGAAGCTTTAATGGAAAGGTGAGGGTGTATAGGAAAACCCCAGAGAAAGTAAACCGCCACTAGAAAAAGCTTCTTTTCCCGGAAGAGGCCGTGTCCCTTGTTCCTTGCATAGACAAGCACACTTGATGATGCAGGGTTAGCTCCATGGATTTGAACCGAAGTTCCACAATAGATTATTGAGACATTATGAAGAAAGACCCGAAAAGAAAGGGAAAAGGCAGCAAGCATTAATAAATGATAACCCAAAGCCCAACTGAGGGGCCGCATATTCCTAGCACCACCTTGTACACTCTGTTTCTTTTTTTCTTCCGTACTGCGCCTTTAGACAGCAATCCAGACGCTGGGTTCATACTTGATGATAGGCCATTATGATCACTCTCCGAAGATGCATGCAATTCCTTGGCCATGTATTTTCGGCAAGAAATGTGATTTTGAAGTTTAAAAAGAAATTCCCATCGCCTAACAATTAACTCTCAGGGGTGGGAGCATCCAACAGTATCAAGACCCACAGAGACAACATAAACATTCATTAAATTCAGGTAACGAGGGCCTGCCTGCCTACATGCTATCTTCTGTTAAATCTAGTGTTCAGAGAATCGTGATTCGACTCTTTTCTTATCCCGGTAACTTCATAAGAAACGTTTCCTGAAAATTATCCAAAGTCTACAAGCATCCTCTCATATTATTCAACTTTCTCCCAGTAACCCGCCATAAATCCCACACTAATGTAAAGGAGATTGATTTGTTCATGCAAATGACTACTCCATGCAGAAATTGAAACAGCTTAAATCGCCGGAAGAAACCATTTCGATTGTATTTGATAGCAGTTGTGTCTCAACATTTTACAACATTGTTCACCCAAGTGGACTTCAAAGCCATGTTGTGGAGAAAGGGAATTGAGACCATTATAAATTTTGCATCAAAACATCATAAAAATATTACATTTGATTTTGCTTTGTAGAAAGAGAATGAACATAGATCCATTATTCTAGGTTTTGACTGGAGCTTCTTAAGAGGTAATACCAAAAGGTATTATTGTTAACTCTCACTTTTTTTTCCCCTTCAAACACAAGATCACGTAATGGTGGTACCACATTGATGTCAACTAATTGATGAATAAAGCATAAAACATCACAGATAATTGAAATGAAAATGCTAGATACCCTCCACAAGACAGATAATTGAAATGAAAATGCTAGATACCCTCCACAAGTTAACTGACAAATAAGATGCAATCCACTACCAAATAAGAAACAAAATGAAAATGCTAGATACGCTCCACAAGTTAACTAGCAAATAAGATGCAATCCACTACCAAATAAGAAACAAAATGAAAATGCTAGATACGCTCCACAAGTTAACTAGCAAGGTGGACTTAAAAGGAAACAGCTTTCAACATATTATTGAATCACAGCCCTGTATAAAAAGTGTAAACTTTGGAATCGTTGCTTGATGAGTTCATAACAGAAGTGTACATCAGACATACACAGAAGATACTGCCCAATATCATCATTATCATCTTAAATCTCATTTAAATTTCTAAGGTATATAACTCAATTTTATATTGACGACAAATCTGTTGACTTGTAATAAATGAATTTCCAGTTTTAGATTTTTTGTTCATCCTGAAAGTGTCAAGAAATCACAGAACCACATATAATATATTATTTATGGATGCATTGGTCCAATTAATATCCATTAGAAGAGTGGCACAGATAAATCAAAACATAGTACTTGCTAAAGGATACAGCACAACACTAGTGGATAATTTCTATTAAAAAATTGATGGAACATTTAATCTGCATGTTACGGCCAAACGACAGTAATATGCCAATAAAGTAAAGTTCTTAGCATCAAATAGCTTGAACAGCTTACAATTAATCTGCATGTTAAGGCCACCAATTGTCTATTTTTTGCATAATGTTACTGTTAAGTGGGAGAAAGAGATTATATTCGAACTGTAAAAACTAAAGATTCACATCTCCTATAGCATTTTCAGCTACTAGCACTTTCTTTTTCTTGTGTTGCTCCTACTTTGGTATTCTCAGGCCCAGCAGCAGGTTTGTTTTGATGAAAGGTATCTTCTTAACCATTCATCAACCCTGTTTTTTTTTGGACACCAAGCATTGCATCTTCACAAATGCATTATTTTCCCCAACATCATCTATAAAGTGCATTAGTTACAGATTCTGTTCTCCATTGAAGCATGCTTAATCTAAGAGCATGTGTCTGACACCAACTGCTGACAACGTTTATGTTATGGTACTGAGCACACTAACTTATCAATCATCACCAATTCTCATACACCAAGTCACCAACACAACATATATCTTTTACCTTCATGACATTTTGCTTTATTGACAACCATTTCTTCTAAACCTTCTTTTCTAATTCAATTGGTAAGATTCCAACCTACGTTTGTGTATACAGGGGGGGTAGGGAATTGTCCTAGTAGCATTCACGCTTGTTCACCATGGTATAAACAGGGAGAGGAAAAAAGTTAAGGGAGCATGCATTTCACCCCAAAACTGGATGTGATATTGACCTACAATTATACAGGGTTGCCCCTCAAAATTCAAATCGTGTTCATCCCTAAGCACTTAACCAAAACACCATTACATTTACCCCTGAAAATTTACTCTTTAATATTTCTTCTTCATTTTTTAACCTTATCTAGCAGGCAAAATATGACATAACACCCAAACCAATGTTCAAGGGATTAGTTAATCGAAAATTTGACAACAATGACCTAGATGACAGCAGCTAGTATCTGTCTAGCATAGCTATTCAATATGATGTCGTCCATTGATGTGAGCTTTGTGTCCTAGTTTGAAGAATTAAAACACTTTTCTATCCAATAAAGAAGTCCACATGATGATCAATACCTAAGCATCAGGTAGAAAGATTGCCAGTACAACCCCGATGTTACAAATGAAGAAAAACGACCAGACAGGATTCATTATTTGAGTGGAAAATTCTCAGAATCTTCAGGAATAAAAACCACAAACCTGGTGAAACAGATGAAGAAGCAGGTTTGAAGTCCAGAGGATGTCTCCTAGTGAAAAGGCTGCGGCATTGCTTTGAGTAAAGCACCATTTTTTTGTTATAAGAGATGATAAGAGTTCATAAAGCATAAAAGGTCCATAAAAGAATCACAATTGCATAAATGAACCAAAATTATTATCAACTGAATGAGTCACAATAACTTAGTGTTTTGAATTGTGTCCATGCAGTGATCTTGAATATTAAGTAAGTTTAGATGTTTTACATGAAATCAGCATTCTTCAATTACTTTGGCAACATTTCAACTAGTAGCTAACAATAAGAGACCAGGTTATGACCACTTAATTGTCTATCAAGAGGACGAATCTGAAGCAAACATCAATGATTTTGTTGATATTATAATATTTGGGTCTAAATTTTCTGTATCTCACTTTCTTTAGCATTTAAGACCACAATTTATGAGTGTGTTCCTTTAATGCGTGTCTAAATTTGCAGCAACCCATGCTGTGGCAGATTATGAATGGCACAACCACAATTTATTTCAACCTAATTAGTTTGACCAGGCAGTAGTTTGAGGGGGAGGTTTGTGTAGTTCCTTATTTGCTTCTTTTTTTCAGAAATTATATACCAGTGAAAACCTTGCTTGTGTGTTCCACGGCATCAATTTAAACACTGATGGTGTACCAATAAACTATGAAGCAGTTGATATAGTTTCTCCGAGCACATATTCTAAGCCTACAACTTCCAACATGTATTTTACAGAGTGCAGTTGAACACTCATAAACCTAGAGAAACAAATTTGGTTTATGATCCTTGACAAAGGCTTTATAAAGTATAATTAAACAGCGTACTTTACTTAACATGGCATGTCTCATCATACTGCAAGTGCAGAAAATAGCAGCTTCTGCTCTAAATGTATACTATAGAATACAGAGTATAGTCCAGCCAGTCTCACCAAAAATACACAAAGCCAGAGGAGTAGTAAACCCTCTTCCCCAGATAGCAGATGACAATAATTTCATCATGTCCAACCCAGGCAAACCACATATTTTTCTTTTTATTCCTTTGTTTTTCTCTTCTTTTGTACAATGCAGTCAACGTTATAAGCTTTGTTTAAGAGTTGCATAATGCCCATCCTCTCTATCCTAAAATATACTAAGCTAGTGCTTAAGCCATTATAACCGTAGCAGCCTGACTTCATATATGACACAAATCCTATTTGAAATATCCATTTACAATTGAGATTCATTTTTATTTTTCTTCTAACCCCCAATATTTTGTATTAATTCTTTCCATGTCAAGGAGTGTCGATCATGTTTCATGATTTCCTTTAAACTAGCACCCTCATATGCGATTTCCTTTAAACTAGTACCTTCATATGTGCAGCAAATTATTCAAAGTTCTCAAGTCCAACATATTATGTTTTAAAAACTACAGAAAAATGGAAAGGTACTATACAAAGGATTCATCACCCCACCCCCCACCCCACAGATAAGGAATGCCAAAGATACTTAGAGGATAATAGAGAAATCAGCCGACCAAGATAAGAAAGCTATTCTAGAAGCCTCTTAGTTTTCTAATATCAGCTAGCCAATTTATACTTGATCCTAGTCATTTTCAAGCCTCTTAGTTTCCTAAGATTAGTATGCCTATCCTAGTCATTTTCAGCAATCAAATGCTTGATCATTAAGAGGGTGAAAAATCTACACAAAAATATTCTACTTCGGTAATAAAGAAAATTCAAATCATCAATACTAACAAGCAAAAGTTCGTGACTTACATCTGTTGGATGAACATAACCTCACCACATCTAAAAAAGACGACTGGGTAAACCTTTCCGCTGAACTTTCAGTCTTTTTGTTGTAGGCTTCACCCAAAAAGACAGGCCGAATTGAAAATATCTATTATAAAAAAAATTCACCAGAAAATAAAAATCAACACTATCAGAGTCAATGAATTGTGGCAGCATTATGCAGTGCCTCATGCTACCAAAATAATCAGCTACTATAATTTCAGCAATGAAGCAAGCTACTGGAAAGTAGCATTTTCAATCAATAAAACATAAAATCTGTTAAGAAATGTATTGGAGTCACCAGTTAGAAGAAATGGAATCTCTAATAGCATGGTCGATGGAATATATTATCCTTATTGAAGGTGCTAACAGTCAGATATTCAAGATGTAGTTGAAACCATCCAAGAAAGGGAGAGAAAAACAGCACTTAGTAGGCAGTCTTCACTTAAGAAAATGGAGCTTAATCTCGCTATCTTCTAACCAAGAAACCATCACACAATTCAAGTACCAAAAATATGTAGTTATCTCCACACAGCACAGCTATAGCTTCCTTTATTAGCAATTCATGTATGACTATCAGTATACTTCATAAATCAGCCAGGCTCTTCTTAATTAAATACTCTCTCCTCATAGTTGCTTCCAATAAGTCAGCTTCCAAGAGAACAGTGTGCAAATCTTCTCAGATAACACAAACTATGAAACAAAACTTGGTTCTGGACTTGCCTACAAACCTCATAACACTGAGTTCAATTCCTAAATTTGCTAAGAATTTCCAAATCCACCTCAATTCCCTCAAAACTTTAAGAATTTTATTCAGGCAGAAGATACTTTCATCTTATAAAATTTTGCTGCAATCGGTAGCAAAAATTGGCAGTGAATTACTATTCTTAATGTATAATTTCCAAGCTTTATTCTTTGAACATTAAGAATGAAGTGGAAAGATTCGCAACATTCCAACATAAAGTAAAAGTAAAACATAATCATGCATGGCCACCATAAAGATTGATGAACCACATCAATCAGAAATTGAATGGCACAATCAAATTGTTGAGTATTGTTATGCAGTTCCAATTTCGATATGACATAAGAAACAATCTCCTTTGCTGCACCTAATGAAGTTCCAAGTTCACTGATATAGACATTTAAAGATGGAAAAAATATATATTGAAGGAAAAAGGTTAAATGAGCCAGTTGGCCAAGAAATTAACATAATGTGGACAAGTAGGGATGTCTTTAGAACATGACATGACATAAATTAACATAATGAGGAAAAAGCTAGAATTTGATTAATTACAATTGTCATTCTATAAAATGATCATCTCTTTGAGCTGGCCGCTCCGAAAAAATTTGATCCGAGTGACGAAAACCATCCAGAATTATCTTAAAATTTGATAAGAAACTATTGCAATCCTAAAGAAGTTATTAAGTGCTTGATCAAAATTTCATTAGATATAAGCATCAAAACTTTCTTATGTCTTAAAATTTCAATACTAAGAGATTCTATTAATCCAAATAAGGGATGTCACATGTCTAACTAGTGCCATTAACAAAAGAAGTTTGAATAAACAACCTATTGTAATTTTACTGTCATCTTAAGAGAAGTTCAGCAGAGTGGCAATTCCCTATCAAAAGAGTTGAGGCTACAGGATTTGAGTTCAATCCAATTGCATGCGTCATCAAAAACTACCTAAAACCCAGAACTTTAGACTAGGAAGAAAACCTCATCTCCAAACAAGGAGATGGTAACAGCGCTACTGTTGTTCCTCAAAAGAAGTTGGGTTCTACAAGCAATCTATTGCAGGTTTGATTCCAAAAGCACAAGTTAGACACTACAGGTTTCAGTACCACAACCACAGTTAAGGAACCAATTTAGTTGAGCTCTAGACTTCGTTGAGTAGAGTTATGAAATGAGCAAATAGCACCAAGATTCACTTAATATTCTGGGATTATAAAGATTAGAGGTACAATTCAAAACATCCTAAAAATTCCATTTCAAAAAACTAAAGGAAGCAACACATTCACAATGAACCAATAAGATCAAACGGACTTTTAACTATAAAAAAAACTAGATAAAGCAAATGTTAACATAAAACTAGCCCAGTTCTAAAATGAAGATTTCAATATCGAAAACCAACAAACTTAACTGCCACTGAACTTCAGGTCCGAAAACTCTCCTTTTAACAAGACAGCAACCTGAATTGACAAAACTGGCATAAACCATTGGGAAATGCAGGAAATGGGCAATGGAAGGTTGAATCACCAATGTTGCCAAGTTCAAATTACCAAAGGAACAAATTCAACTGCAACAAGACCAATGCGATTCAATTGCCAGGCCCCATCATGAGTTAATGTTTATTCCCACGTCCCTCGAAACTTGCATTCCTTGACTTGCTTTTATCTTCAAGTGAGGAATGATGACTGGGAGTTCTACAAAATAAAGCAGAAAAACAATAGTAACAGAAGTTTCTGGCAAATAAAACCTGAGAATATATTGGTGGAACAAACTTACGATTTATGCTTCTTTGCATTCTGTTTGATGGTTACAACCATATCTAGAGCCATCTTTTGGTGCTCCCTCGTTTGTGAATGCAAGTCCAGGGCTTCAACTGTTTCGCAGTCAACTTTACATATACGACACCATCCCATGCTTGGTTTTCTCTTTCTAGAATTATCAAAAAACTGCAAGTCGCCCTAAGAATACAAAAGTAAAAAAACAAATAAATATAAATAATGAATGTAAAATGCAGAACTTTATGAAGCCAATTCAATTAGGATACACATGCTCTTACCTTGCCTATCCATATCGAAAGGTTGCAATGATGTTTTCAAATAAATCCTTAAAAAACAAATTAACCAGATAATATTTTAACAATATAAAATTAAAGAACTAGTACTCACTGCATAGTTTCCACCAAAGCTGCTTCTAAATCCAGGCTCACCAAGTTGATGATGATAGAAGTTCCCTGGCCCAGCCAATTCTCCCATTCGTGCATGACCAGGGAAAGCACCAAAGTTACCTGGCTCTCCCACCCACAAATGACTAGGCAGGTTACGAGGACCCAAATGTTCACCCCTCCGCAAATGGGCAGGCCGACCATCATGTCCCATCAAATCACCACTCAAATGCTCACCCATGTGCAAATTACCAGGACCCTCAAGCTCACCCCTGCGCAAATGGCTAGGAAAAACTGGAAACCTACTATCACGAAGAGAACTAGAAAATGTATCACCAAATCGGTGTGGATCTCTGCCATCAATATCATCTAGGCCTGGAAGGGCACCAAATCTCCGTGTAGGCATGCCAGGGTAATCCCTAACTGGACTTCTTGGTGCCAAATTATCCATATGACGGTGATCATATCCAGGAATAGGGGGCCCAAGAAAACCAGGACGAGTTCGAGCAAAATCAGATCGGCCTGCTAGACTGTCATGATAACCTAATGATACTTCCGCATCACTGGGATGCAATGCTTTATCATGATGATAGGGAGGAAAGAATCTTGGAGGAGCAGAGCCACCCAGTGGTTCCATGTTCAACCCTGAATCATAATTAAAACCATGGGATCCCTTGTCAAGAGGTCTTGGTGCTCCGTCCACACCAAAACCACGAGGACCCCTATCAAGAGGTCTGGATGAGGGAAAGTGACTACTAGATTTTGGAACAGGTTCGGTGTCCAAATGAGAGGGCCTGGGGAAATGCTTCAGATCTTCTTCAAACTCTCCTTGATGAACATTGTGATGTGCTGGGCCACGTGGAAAGGGATTCAAATGCTCATCTGGTAAAGAGCTGAACCTATCTGAATTAGGGCCTTGGGCCCCATTCATTCCCACCACATTTGAGTGCGTGCCTTGTCTACCATCTGGATATTTCGGCCTCTGATTTGCAAACATGGTGGCTTCATGGACATGTGAAGGAGTTCGCTCACCTTGAGATGGGGGTGCGGGTGCATGAGGATAGGCCCCTTGAGGAGGACCATAATGACTTGGTACATGTCCAGGACCTAAACGCCCATGTTGAGTTGGAGGATGCCCAGGCAATTGCATGTGATGTGGAGGTCCAAGAGGAGATGCTTGCACCAATGAAGGTCCAACAGGCCTTTGTTGAGCAGCAGAGGGCCCGTGATGAATTGGAAGAGGCTCTAGCTTTCCCTGGTCAACAGCTGAAACTGATTGAGATTGCACGTGACCATTTGGAGGAAAGCCTCCAAAACTTTGAGAAGTCGGAGTTTTGTCCTTCTGCAATTTCATAATTTGTTCTTCAAGGTGAGACGGGGCAGTTTCCAGCAGAGGACCATCCTTGTGTTCTGAAACAGAGAGCTCCACCTTTTCGTGGTCAGCATTAGAAACATCATTTTGCTCATCAGCACCATCTCTATGCTCTTCTTTCACCTGCTTAATTGAAGACTCTCCATTTGCTGCTGCAAGTGATTCTGGAACATCCTTAGCTTCACCTGTGGGTTTATTTTTGTCATCCACTTGCTTCAAGTCGCTTTCAGATTTTATGGTTTTCATCTCACTTGCATCAGCTGCAAGACCAGCATCCAAATCATTTAATTCCTTTTTAATAGTTTTTTGAGCAGACAATTCACCTTCTGCACCTTTCTCAATATCACCTTGCCTTTGTCTAGAACTAACCCCTGATTGTTGGTCAGAAGATAATTCAACTTGGTTATTTGTCTTAAGAATATTTCCAGATTGCTGGTTCGCACCAATCTGAATCGACCTGACCTGCATACCAGAGGCAGATTGTGGATATGACTGTGCAGGTAATCCAGGCCCTACTGCAAGACTTTTAGCTTGATGGGGATGTGCACCATGCGGTAATAGAACATTTTGCTGGGGATGTGGATAGGCATGAGAAGGTTGCTGGAATGACTGGGGTAATCCTTGGGGGCGTAGTTGAGTCAGTGGATGCAGCTGCTGCTGCTGCTGCACATAAGGACCTTGCTGATGTGCTTGATTGTGAACTGCACCCCATGGTTGCCCAGAAAAAGGCTGCTGGTGCTGTGCATATTGCTGATGCATTGGTTGCGGAGTTGGCTGCATACCAGGACGTTGTTGAACAGGAAGTCCAGGTTGATGTGCATGAGAATGAATTGGCTGTTGTAGTGCAGGAGGAATGTTTGGGACTTGACCTTGTGAAGGCAGCAAACCTGGTTGCTGCAGGTTTTGAACTGCAGCATGATATTGTGGCTGAGGCCATAAAGATGATTGTTGAGGGAACTGACTCTGCATTTGAACAGGCTGTTGTGAATGAGGTTGAGGTCCACCTTGAGAGTGTTTTAGGGCTCCTGTCTGCATTTGTTGGTGAATCTGGGGCTGTTGATAAGAATGATGGCCTGTCACTGCATTGACTGAAGAATGCTGAGGCTGGGTCTGGAGATTAGGATTAACAGTCTGGCTGGGCTGAGAAGCCAGGGATTGTGGAAGGGGCTGGAGTGTTTGTGGCTGAGCTTGTACATGGGGTTGAGGAACAGGATGCTTTTGAGGGTGAAGCTGAGAATTAGTCTGTGCCTGAATTTGGGGCTGTGGATGCTGCACCTGCAATTGAGGATGCTGATATTGAGGCACGTGCTGTGGAAGAGGCTGAATAGGGTGGGGTTGTGGATTGGATTGAGCCTGAGGAGGTGGATAGCCATGGGCTGGTGGATGTGCCTGCAGTTGGGTCAGAGATTGTTGCTGAACTGTAAGGTGAGTTTGTTGCTGTGGATTCACTTGTACCTGGTTCTGAGGTTGAGCAGCAACGGGTACTTGAGGTTGAGGTTGGGTCTGCAGCTGGGGTTGGGGGACTTGAGCATGCATGCTCACCTGTGGTTGCTGGTATTGTGAAACTGCTTGCTGTTGATATGGATAGTACTGCTGATAATGCTGTTGATACGGGTCATATCCAGGATACTGCTGGTAGTACTGCTGATATTGCTGTTGCTGTTGATACCACTGTTCTGCAGTGGGCACCGCAGCCTGTACTGCAGTCTGGGCCTGGGTAGTTGCGTTGATTTGTTGGGTGGTATCTTTTCCAGGAGTTGAGGTCATAGAAGTTTGAGCCTGGGGAGTTGTTGTTCCTGTTTGAATGGCAGCCTGAGCCTGATCACCAGTAGTTGGTGCGCCTGTGCTTGTTGCATCTTGGGCACCCTCAGCAGGTTGCGCTTGAGGCTGCACACCCTGTCATTGAACAATAAGAATATAAACCAATATAACAAAAGTACAGAGCAACTCCACACTTAAGTCCTAAATAAAAAATTTCTTGCACTCACTGGACAATTTTGAGCATGTTCCTGCACTTGACTATGCACAATTTGAATTCCACACCTGTTGCAAACTACAGGAGAATTACCAAAGGCACATCCCGAGCAATGAGATGTGCACTCAGACAGAGGACCCTGCCAGGGGCACCCACTCCTATGATATAAACAATGGACAGTTATCTTGCCAATGGTTTCAGCAAGTACATTGTTCGATTCAATAAGAGGCTGCAGTAAGCAATGTAAAAAAAATACATTAGCATGTACATAACACCACTGGCCCTGCAATTAGATTCACTACCATGATAGGCAAGGAAAAACCTTGGAATCTGCTTCTGTCACAAGGTAGCCGTCATAGGGGCAGGCTCGGGTAGTGCTGACGACATATGTCAAACAGGGTTTGCAGTACAAGTGAGTGCATTGTGATTGTAATGCTTCATTTGGGTACACAAGAAGGCGACAAACGGGACAAAAATACTCTCCAGAAAGAGATTGAATGTTAGGTATGCACTCATTATCAAATCCCATTGTAAAGTATCAATCAATCTTTGCTTCTTCGACTCCCAAACAACATCAATCTATCCAACCCTAACAATACAAGCAATACAATTTCTCATTTCAAACAATCATGTTTTAAAAAAAAAAATTAACCTAGACAATAAAAAATCGGTTTCCAATTTTTCTCAATAACCATAAAGAATTGCACCAGTGGAGTAAGAACCCGCGACGTACCTGAGTCTCGCAGATTAGATAACCCTAGAAAAGATTATTTGGTAGAGAAATCAGAAATGGAAAGCATTAGGGTTTCAATTGAAAAGTGGGTGTAAATTTAAGGCGAAATCGAAGGCATAGTAAGCATAAAAGGGAAAGAGAGAGAGCATAGATTCTTGAAAACAGATTGTTCCAGAAGGAGACGAACCTTTCTGATTGATTGAAGTGTGAAGAAGCAGCCTTGAAAAAACAAAATATATGCCTAACAGTCTATGCATGAGCGTGCTAGTGAAAAAGAAAATAGAAAGACGAGAAGAGACCGACTGGCATATGTTTGGTCTTCTGCTATGCTACACGACGTCGTTTTTGGGGTTTAACTAATATTGATTTTGTGTTTTTTAACGAAAAACCCATAAATTTAGACTTTATATTTTTATTTTGTAAATGCCTTTTCCAAATATAACACTCATATCATTTGATATTTTCAGTATTTTATTCTTAATTTTTTATCCATATTTTATGTTTTATAATAGCTTGCTTAACAACACTATATAGATATACAATATAAAAACAAGAAAAATAAAATATTTTTAATATATTTCAAGCAAAGAACTAGGAAGAACATGTTGGGACAAGTCATTAAAGATAAAGAAAAATACAAATCTTAATTCTACTATAATTCTTTGTTCATTCCTTTTGTGATAGAAAAATTAAAAAATAAATATAAAACCTTCAATTTATGATATATCAAAGAATTTGGGTAACATTACTAGTAAATATAGTTTTAGAATAACTATCTAACTTAGCTTGTCATGAGTTGGATAAATATTTTTTAAATATAAAAGATAAGTATATAGATTTTTTCAATGTATTTTTTATACTAAAAAAATCCTAATAGTAAATCAAAAACCCAATACATATATTTAATTAAATAAATTAATAATTGTATGTATTAATAATTATAAAAAAATATTAATAATAAGTAAAAACTAAAATTAAAAATTAAAAGATAAATATATATTTAAATATATATTTAAATATTTGATTTTGTAATACGAATAATGAATCTTGTCGTATTTAATAACTTTATTTTGTAGATAAATTATTTTATTTAATCTACCATAATAAAAATAAATAAATGCATGAAAGCTATTGAATAAAATTTAAAAAAAAAATTTCATGTATGGTTGAAAATTATTTGTATCATGTACTTTTGTAAATCTCAATCTTCAACTTATATTTTTCAAATAGAAACTAATAATTTCATTCAGACTAATGAAGTACAGACAAATTATTATTTTAATACAATATCCATCATATATATATATATATATGAAATTTCTTGTTTGAAAAGGTAATTGATAACTCCAGGGTAAAATTATAATTATTGGTCTTTTCAATGATATAGAAAAAAAATAACATATTCTCAGATTGAAGGAAAGACACATTGGATGATAAAATGTTCGTGGAGGGAGACGATAGTACTTGGTTTTCCTGATTGCTGTTTTTCAAGCAACGGTGATTAGGTTAACCTAGATGATTGATCGTAGTTGGCCGGTTTATTTTTTATTTAAAAAAAATGAAGATTATGCAAGTGTTTTTTTATTAAAAAAAATAAGATTTGGGTAATTAATTTTAGCTGGTTTAATAAACCCATGTAATTTTGATAATATATATAAAAAATAGCAAATAAAAAAAATAATTTAAATCCATCCATGTTAGTATGTAAAATCTATAAAAAGTAAATTGAAAGTTTAATTATCAAATAATTTGATGTCAATGGGCAAAACTAAAACAAATTGAAATTAAAAAAATAAATAGAAAAAAATATCTTAGTCGACATGGGTTAATTAACCATGCAATCCTGGATACTAAACTGAGATAACTTCATAGAAAAAAAATAAAAAAAAATGAAAATCAATTCCAAATAAATTAAATATTAAAAAATGAGATTGAAAAAAATAAAACAAATCCAGTAAAGAACCTAAAAATAAAAATAAGGGTCAACATGTGTTAATATTTGAAATACATAACCTTAGTCATAAGTTTAGCGGTAGCCCAGTAAAAAACCAAACCCCAAAAAAATAAAATAAAAATCTTATTCACAAAATATTAAGTGATCATACTTGAAAATAAAAACAATAAAAAAAATCAAAATAATAGAACATGAGCAAAAAAATAACAAAAGAAAGTGCATTAAATTTAACAAAAAAATAAATCAAAATAAAATGTTGAATAGGGATGGCAATAAATATCTACGAGTTAGATTTATTGACACTTATATCTTATCTGTTACCTATTAGTTAAAATTTTAGGTATTCATAAACTATCAATTGGGTTTCGGTATTTATATGATTATCAAATCATCTAACTATTATTTATTATATAATAAAAAATAATATATATATATATATATATATATATATATATATATATATATATATATATATTTAAAGTGTGTGTATAT
>Ga0307518_10001547_pt1 | contig 17005 bp, 17 predicted proteins | sample 25_EM_MG_FD_203889 | JGI IMG/M metagenome (GOLD analysis project Ga0307518, IMG submission 203889) | Populus trichocarpa ectomycorrhiza microbial communities from riparian zone in the Pacific Northwest, United States - 25_EM | ecosystem: Host-associated > Plants > Roots > Unclassified | place...
GTAGTTACACTACAGGTACATACTAATATAATAGTAGCTTGCCAGCATACTGAGGTTACACTACAGCTCTCCTTATCCCTTCTCTTCAGGCTAGACCTTCCCTGTGCAGACCACCACCTTTCTATATATATACTACACTACATGTGTCCTGTGCGAGGCTATCCATGAGGCTGTATGCTGTACAAGGCAGTGAACACAGCTGCCATCCTGTGGTAAGGCTATGCTAATGACATCAAGGGATACAGCATGCACAGCACAAGGCTGTGGTCCAGACAGTTCTACAGATAAGATACTACACTAAGATAAGATAAGATGTCATCTAATCGCAGATTAGATAAGATAAAAAATTAGACTGTTACATTAACCCCGTCACGATGTATTTCTGTCGGTTCCTCCTTTGTATTCTGGCATTTGAATGACCTTTTACAAGTTCTCGGATGCAGAATGCCCTGGTGATTACTCTTGGATGACTTTTTGTCATCTGTGCTGACCTCGGGCAGGAGCTCATGCAATGTCTCTATTCCCAATCAATTAGCCCTGTTGAGGCTGACACAGCCACAAGCCGGCACAAGCTGGCGCGATCACACTGATCGCGATAACCCCATCCCCATAGATTCTATACAGTATATAGCTTGAATAAAGTGTTGGGGAAATTAAGTCTTCCCGCTCGCACCTACTCCCGTCTGTTCTGAGTCTAGCTGAGCTTCCGCCCGCTCCCGCGGACCCATTTCTCGCACTTAATCACATCAAGCCCAATAATACGAAGATGTAAAGTCACATCCTTCTTAGGATCTGAATGCATTCACAGTGGTGAGTGTTTTTCCGGGTGTCTAGACACTCAAGGGATTCAACATATCACCACTCCCTCCAGGGAATCATTACATTGGCCCAAATGCAACCATGGCCGATGTCACACTGTCATGTATTCTCTTGTTTATATGATGGTATCCACCATGTAGACAACAATGATGCATTTTGATATGAGGTGCCAAGGAAGTATTTCCATATTAGGTCGACAGACTACTGTAAAGTTTAAACTCAGAAAAATCTGCAAAATTATGTAAGTACATAATGTGTATGGTGTGGCTTGAACAGCTAGCTGGCATAACACAGCTGGTGCAATTACAGTCATTGCAGCTCATTTGTGGCATTTCTGAACTACAGCTACTTCAGAAATTCTTGCAGAGACTTCTACTGCAAAAAAATTATTTATTAATAATAGCTACTGCACACAATTCTACTAATTCCATTCAGTGCTGTATTATAGTGAAGGAGACTGTTGATGTGGGCAATGGCTGTTGATGTGCTGGTGGTGGTTGGCATGCTGGGTAGAGGGTGGCCAGTGTCATTTGCCGTTGTGCTAGTGAAGGTGGGTCATTGTTGGTGGTGGGAGTAGCCATTGTCAGGTGATCGCACTATGGCCATCACCACCAGCACCACCACCTTGAAAGTATGTCAATGTCGACAACCACCACCAATGGAGTCAGCATTTCAGAAGGCAGATTTATTGAATGTACTAGACAACTATACAAGTTAATGTTACTACTTCTTAGCTACATCATGGTCATGTTGATGATGACCCTTTAACTTTGGCTTAGAAAATTATCTAAATTGCACATTCACGTATCAAACTGCCTATTTGAGGTTAGCTAACGGCACATTCATGCATAATAATTATGTAATTTCGCGGACTTTTTTGGTGTTTACAGTTCTATAGTTCGTACGCATCTTTCACTGGCAAGGGCAGCAGGGGCTAGCCAACTGTACTGTTGTACATGAAGGGATGCTGATGGCGGCCAGTTCTGCATGTCCTCCTTTCCAAAGACTCTCTCGGGGACACTGGATCCGCTGAACGATCCTTTGAGAGGTTGACAGCCGTGAACTGCCACCAGGAACCAGGCATATTACTATGAGGCGCATCAGCATTTATTTGTTCTTTCCCATCCCACCCTGTTGTTCTTTCTCTTCCGCCACCCATTCTCATCATGTTACCCTCCAACCTCAGATGGACGTCGCTGGCGATCCCTGCCATCGGACTACTTTTTATGCGTCCGTTGTGGGTCTCTGCCCAGCAGACCACCGCTGTCTGCATGTCGCAGTTTGATTGGGTCGGTCTGCTTTGTCGTCCCGGTTCCTTTCAGCCGTGCTAACCAACATGTCTGATCTGATAGATGGACAACAGCAAGAGCCAGAACCCGTGTCTTGTTGCGGCCTACACACAAGGCGCATGCAGCGACGGTCGTATGCACTCATTCCTTACATGATAAATTTGATCATGAGCGCCTTTTTTCTCAGAATTCACTGTCGATCCCCTGGAGCCCAGCACGCACTACGTTGGCCCTTATGTCAGCGAGGCAAATGCCTGCGAGTGCAACTCTATCACATACAACCTCATAGCTGCCTGCTCCGCATGTCAGAACCGCACCTACATCCGGTAAGATCGTGAGCCGATTCTGACATGTCCTTTGTCTCACTTCCAACATCAGTTGGAGTTCATGGTCCACCAACTGCTCTACTGTCTACCCTGGAACGTACGACTTACATCAATTCTGTACATTGCATTTCCAGGCTGACTATTCCACTAGATACCCAGAGAACATTCCATCTGGAACCGCGATACCGCACTGGGCTTATCAGGACGTCACAGTATGTCTCGTTTCATGCTACCATTCTTTTAGTGTTCAAACCGTAATAGGTATCCGATAATTTCAATGTAACTCTCGCTCAACTTACCGGAGGTGTGTTCAATGTGGTATCTCAACTGACGTCTAACTGTATATCTTTTAGATGCACCTGAGTCGACTGCTACTAAGCCGCAAGCGACTGCTACCGCGGTCACATCCACCCCTCCCGCTTCTATCACGTCTAGTGCTAACATAGGAACACAGTCTCCCTCCTCTACCTCTTCTTCATCTTCAAAATCCAATACTGGGGCGATTGTGGGAGGTGCTGTGGGAGGCGTAGTAGTGCTCGGAGCTATCGCAGCCCTTGTTACCTGGTTCTGCATCCGCCGCCGTCGCCGCCAGACAAAGACGCCCAATGCAGTGTATGATGGCGCGCCAGGTGGCACCAACAGTATGTACACCACCACGAGTCCTTTTACCCCTTCTGCTACTCAGCCAAAGCTCTATGTAAGTCCGCACTGCATGCTCGTCACACTTCATTCACTCTCTGCTAGGACCCGACCGACCCCACCACATTCCCCGCTTCGCCCCCCTCACCGACTATTCATACCAGCCCTTCTACCGGCTATCAAAATAACTCTATTCATTCCAACATCTATGCTGCCCAAGGTGGACGTCCTGGTGCATACCACGGTGTCCCAGAACTTTAGTCGTGGATCGTTTTGAATCCTGCATAGCCATCCCATTCTTTTTGTCGTGGCCTTAAATTACGTGATACTGACACTCTACACCCTATGATAGCCAACTGGCCCTTATGGAGTCTCGTAAATTATTTTGGATTCTACCAGGCCTGAAATTATTGATTCATCCGACAACCGCATAGCGCCCCTGCACGTAAAGGCTGAACGTTCAATATCGAGGCGTACCTCTCGCCTGTCCCCACAATTGCCGCTCGTACTAATCAATGTCACTCAGTGTATCGCAAAGGTCTAGGCGGCATTGGTGCATAAATTCTATTCCACTGGCTTCCCCACGGTGAAGATCATCATCATCAGGTGACACAAAGACTCGCACTACTTTGGGTACCGGATATCAGAGTGATGATATCGAAAGCCAGCTCAGCTTCGAACTGGCGCTGCCCATAAAATACCCAGTGAGCAGCCAGAATAAGTCGCGTTAACTGTGTCAACCCCGTCACGATGTATTTCCGGATCCTCCTTTGTATTGTCGCTTTGACTGGCATTCGAGTGACTTTTGCCCAGTCCTCGGATGTGGAATGCCTTAGCGATTACTCCTGGGTGACTTTTTGTTATCTATGCTGACCTTGGGCAGGGGCTCATGCGGCGTCTCTATTCCCAATCAATTAGGCCAATAATGCAATGGAGGAAAATCCATGCAAGGTTGCATCCATATTAGAATATCAATGCTTTCCCATCGGTGAGTGTATTTCCGGGCAATTTGTGACCATCTAAGGCATTCAAAGGATTCAACGTATCGGCGCTCCCTCCGGGGAATCATTACATTGGCCCGAATGCAACCCAGGCCAATCCATGCGAGTGTAACACGGTCGTGTATTCCCTTGTTTCGGCCTGTGGTGCTTGCCAAGGTGAAGCTTTTATAACGTGAGTGAGGTATTATTCCACCGTCAAGGGGGTATTGACAAGCTTACTAGGTGGGACGCCTGGTCTGCCGAATGCGGTAAGTACACATCAAACAAGTAGGTCACACCGTGTGATCATTTGTGCATGCGCACTCACTTCGTAAACTCGTAGTTTATCTCAGGAACCGCCCTTGGATACTCTTGTCCCGCCTTGGGCTTTTCTGGACATCGGCGTAAACTCACGGTCCTATTGGGCGTACTAGCCACTGAAATTCTATGTAGTCCGACGGATGTTGGAACCAAACCGCTGCCTACGAGAATGCTAGTCAGTATACTCTTGTGATGGCAAAAACTGTAATTCTTACCATTGTGACATTGGCAGCGCTCTTGGCCACTCCAACGCAATCATTGCCCACAATGTCTGCCACTTCCACACCCTCAGCGTCAAGCAGCCCCCACTTGAATGCAGGGGTGATAGTTGGCGCGGTCCTGGCAAGCGTGGTTGGCTTCGCCATCCTTGGGATTCTTATAGTATTCTGCATGCGGCGTCGCACGTGGAGCCATAATGAAGAGCGGGTTGATCGGTACCCCCTGACCGGCATGGTACAGAGCACCAGTCCTTCCCCCTTCCAGCAGATCTACGACACGCCCGATACATCGGGCATCCTTTATGTGAGTTCCTACCGTGAAGTGCTCGCATGGAAGAGCTAGGCTGAATAGTCTTCAGAATCCCAATGATCCAAACACATTCCCGAAGTATATCGGATTCCCACATTTCCCCTCAGCATCCTTGCAGGTAGCTTGATCATGGGGGATTGTAAGGAGTCAGTCACAGGCTTTGAATATTCTTCGGCTGATGAATGGAGTGCACTGGTCACCAGACATGCAGTACAATATCGTGATTGGGTGTAACCATTATAAATAACTGGGCAGATACGACAAGACAGCTGTATAACTATTCGATGTGAAATACACTTACGTGTCGGTACACTAGGTGACTGAGTAACATCCACGAAGTGAGAATGTTCAGCCAAAGAATGCACCGTGATCTGTTCTGAGGCGCTCCGAGATGAAGGATTGTCGGAAAAACACTGTCAAGACAATCTAACATGTGGTTGCCAGCGCCTGGTAGTTGTTAAAAGATGAAAAGATGGAAAAGTCAACTGAGGACGAAAAATAAGCTCAGTTTAGGGCTGGCGTGGGCTGAAGCGTTGACATTATTCAAAACAAGATCAACGTCTCGATCGATGGAAACACACACAACGTCTCATGTTGCGGCGAAGTCCACTGCACTACTATGATAATATCATGGCGCCATCACTTGAGCTAGGAGTGAGAAAGCGAGGGCTTTATAAGGTGTCGGCGCTATCTAATCGATCGTTCGATTATCATCCACACTCTCTGCACAGAATGCCTGTGTCCACGCTCACTCTGAACGATGGGAACAAGGTGCCGTGGATTGCCTTTGGCACCGGGACTGCATTATATCGTAAAGATGTCCAACACGCTGTAACGCTCGCCCTCCAGAGCGGCTTCATTCACCTGGATGGGGCGCAGGAATACAGGAACGAGGAGACCCTGGGTGCTGCTATCGCTGCCTCAGGGAAACCGCGGTCGGAGCTCTTCGTCACGACAAAGCTGGGGGGACTGGAGGGAGAGGCTACACCCAAAAGCGCACTGGAAGTGTCTTTAAGAAAGCTTGGGTTAAATCATGTCGACTTGTACCTAGTGCACCATGCGCATGTTCATATCAACAGGCTCAAGGAAGTTTGGAAAGGTATGGAAGAGGCTAGGAATGCTGGTCTCACCAAGTCCATCGGCGTTTCCAATTTCACTGTTGACCATCTGAGGGAAATACTCGAGGTTGCGACTATTCCCCCTGCTGTCAATCAGGTAAAGTGTGCTGTATTGGCCTTTCGTGTTGCACATCCGTATTGACTGGGTGCTATACTAGCTCGAGGTCCAGCCTTACATCTGGAACGCCCTCCAGCCCAATTTTGCACTCCACAAACAACACAATATCGTAACAGCTGCTTTCGGGGGGCTTTCACCCCTCTTTCGTGGAAAGGGCGGCCCTCTCGATCCTGTCGTAGAAAATATACGCGCACGGCTGGAACGTACGCGGGGCGCCCCAGTGTCTGATAGTCAGATCTTGCTAAAGTTCCTCCGACAAAGGGACATTCTTGTCGTGACGTACGTTTACCCCGTCAGGATTGTTGTCGCACCTTGATTAACCACAATGGATTCTTCAGAACATCTTCAAAGATGGAACGTATGCAGGAGTATCTTGACACAGAGAATGTACCTGAGCTGACCCCTGAAGAAATGCAAGAGATTGAAGGTGCTGGTGCGCAGCTGCACAGAAGATTCTTCGTAAGTTGCTGGCGTGACCATAGCGTTACAGTGAATAAATATTGATATTCATCTTCAAAGGCTAAGCTTTGGCCGCCCGAATAGCTCAGTGACGTACTTCAAGATTGCAGAGGGATGAGTCAGACTGCCATATGCTGTATTTGACTGCCGCTCAAGGACCGATCTCTCCATACTTCCGACGGCCAAATTTTGTTTTGATACTTCAGATATTCGATGAAGAATACGGTCTACAACCTCTATTGTATAGTATACATATGCCAGAGTTGAGTATTCATAAGTTTTGTCTTACGATCGAGCGAATCGAGATGTTCATCTTCTTTGTGAAGGTATTCGCTAGGGTGTTGGGTAAAAAATAACCGCTCGTTGAATACTCTTGCGATAGGGCGATGTATTCGTTGCCATGTCAGTCAAGCACTGGACGAGAAGAACGCTGACGCGATGATGCGGTGCGGTCGATGTGGAGGCCTGAAACACAAGTAAGAATGCAGAATACGATATGTCCATGGCATCGTGTTCCATGTATAAGCCTGTGGGGAGGTTGAAAGCCTCGGCCCATATGATTTCCATCCCTATTGCAAGTTCAATTCGTCCACCAAGCCCTCACGTGCGGCCATGCCCGCTGTTTGGCTTTGTGGCTGCAGCGAACTGCAATGCAGTGTTAGAGGTCTGTTGTCTGTGGTGTCGAATACTGGGCAGATTACTAGCGGGGTGACTAACACAGCGCAAATGTGGTATTCCTTGCATTTGCCGTGCCGCGCATGTTGAAGAAGGCCAACCCACTCTGGATTAGTCACCCTAAGTTGTGTCTTTACGCGGACTACGGTATCAAATCGTTCATAGAATTTGCATCCAAGCTCATTGTCTTTTTCAGGATTATATGATCAATATAAAGGAACAGACGACTTGCCAGTGGCTACAGGGGGGAATCGATGGAAGTCTCCAACCAGAATGACGTTGAGTTCTCCAAATAGTTCATCCGTGACAGATCCATGACTTGTACTGGATAGTCTGGCGAAGAGAGGAACGACTATCTTCATCTACGAAGAGAGTCTGGCTTAGGGAGACTATGCGAGACCATGGAGATTTTGTGTATGATGAGATATCAAGTTACATCACAGACAATAAATTAGATTGTATTTCCTTTTCATGCGCCTCCGACCAACCTCCGAAAGCGTTGTCCTTCTCGTACACATCCATATACAATGCTCATCCCTTAACACGACCTCCTATTAGCAGTAAGGATTCGTTTCATCGACACCATGGATGATCTCGAAAATCTCTTGCACACTGACAAAGCAAACCGCAAGACGATCAATGCACAGAAAGCCCAAATTGAGGTATGTACTACTTGTTAGCAAAAGACCACCCGCTATCGGTGATCACCTGCCTACAGAACTGCTTTCGCGGATTTTCACATTTTGCATTCCAGACCAAGAATTCCCTGAAAAGCCATTACACCAGATTGTCGGCGTGTCGCGCCGCTGGAGAGACATTGTCTTGAATGACGCCAGCTTTTGGACTTCCATCAAGGTGACAGCAACCCAGAAGGTATCGTTATTGAAGGCGCAATTGAAGAGGAGTCGTTCAGCTCCGCTGGACATTTGGGTCTTGCAGTTGTGCTATCCACATAAGTCCGAGTGCCAGGCGTTATTAGACATCCTTGTTCCACACGCGGAGCGTTGACATGCCCTTCACATCTCTGGCACAGTGGCAACCCAGAAATAGTCATTCAGAAAATCAGCGGCCTTCGTTTTCCCTCTCTTAGAAAACTCTCAATCCGACCAAACAGTGTTCTCACCTTTCCAGCTCTTTCACCAACGCTTGTTCTCGTTCCAAACATCTGTCCCTTCAATACGGCATCTTGTCTTCCCCAGCACTCATCCCCTCAAGGTCACTGACATCCCTCATACTCGTTGGCGATAGTAAAGGGTGGTCATTCACAGGAAATGTTCTTCATTTCCCCCTCCTTGAGGCACTTGGACTTGCTATCCATGGGCCAAAACTGTTTCTAGAAGCAATCGTAGCGCCCAAGCTTGGGTGCGTCAGGCTCCGCACTGGGAGGAACAGTGGCCTGGAGCTCGACAGTGTTGAAGGAAAATTCAACGATGTCCACTACCTATCTCTTAATTTTTGCCATCAACACAGAATCGCCGTGGACTCTCTGTTTCGCGCATTTCCTGGGGTACGCCAAGCAGAGTTAGACGTGTTCAACATATTCTTTGAGAATCCGCTTCTTTACAAAGAGGTCCGGGAATGGCGACCCCCCATGGACCAATGGCCGAACCTTGAAACAGTAATACTCAGATGTCACGATGACGGATGGCTGCATGATGATGATGTTAACCGGAATATCGTCGTGAAGTGGCTAAGAAGGCGACAGGAATTGGGCCAACCACGGTTACGCGTGAGGCTGACCAATGTCTATGGCAGTTACTCAAAGTGTGCGATATGTTGCGAGGATACTGTGATTTAAAGTTGGTTCAGACTAGCAGGTTCCCCGATGCAGCTGGCGAGTTCTTTAGCTTATGTATAACGAATAAACTGACTTGATCTCTAATGGGACAGGATCTGGGGGATAGCGACATGGATGACAGGGGTGCTGGGCGGAACCGTCAGATGGAGCGCTGTAAACAAAAATTCGACGAGACCATGGCGTGATGTGAATGGTCTTTCTAACATTCAATCAACTTGCGTAGTCGACAAGGGAACGATCGTATTTCTTGGAGCTCAAGGGAGAATATAGAAACGATGTACATCTTCCTTGGTAACATGATTGGTAGTACCAGACTAGATTGGTATGAAATGAAATGAAATAAAGATACGGCCGACTACGTATACAAGCTCAGGCCAAATAAGACCTCGCTGGCACTAACAGTAACAAAGAACAGAGCAGACGACTACAATGACAGAGAAAATACTATAGCAGATAGGTGATGCGAGTACGTCTAGTGACGCGTGACCTTTTGGTATTACATATACTTGTAGTATACTTGTTTGCCACAAACCTCTATGGCTTCCGCATCTTTGTCGCTCTCTTCGTGTTCTACATACACTACTACGTCCAAGTCACGCTTGCAGTCTTTGTATTCGGACGTATCTCGACAAAAACACTCCAATCCCACGTCGTACCATGCCCACGTTGACTGGTGGAAACGCACGTTGGAGGAACTGGTGTCGAAAGGATGGCAAGCGGAGAATACGAGTCCACGGAAAGGCAAAGGAATAGAGACCGAGGAAGATCCAGATAGCTGGAGCAACAAGCTAGTGCTCAGTGCCCGGAGGTCTTTGATGGACCGCCTTCGATACGACGGTATCGGGAAGCCTCTAGGTTTGGGTCATACAGTAGTGCGTGGCATTCGTACGCGGACGTGCATAATATTCATTGCACACTACTAGTAAAGGCTGACCTGCGTCAGACCGATACTCTTATACCGCTATCACAGTTTCTCTCTTCAACCGCGTCGATTTATGAACCTGGGTGGCTACCCTACCGCATTGCTTCCTTCTTCATCGGCAAGCCGCTGTGGTGGGCAATGGAGCAATTTGATCTCGTCAAATCCGAGGACTCGTACAGCGAAGCCGAGATCTGGAAACGAGTGGAGGGGGATTATGTCTTGCTCAGGCTTGTCGAGCGCGCTGCTGACGTGATAGACGACTCTCGTGGAGGAATGACTTTGGCGGATAGCCTCCATACAGTGGAAAGCTTCCGCAATGAATTTGGCTCCAAAGTACTTCTGGGCGTGACTCTAAGCGAGACGGATACCAAGGTATTACTGAAATACCTCGAGAGGGATAGACGGATTCTTGTCTGCGATCAAGACGTATGTCTGCTAATAATATGCATTAAATATTCGCCAACGATATTTTACTAGGTCATCAAGTTCATCACTGCAGGTTGGGAGGACAAAGTGACAGTGATCGACTGTGGTATCCTTGAGCTTAAGACGGCTGTGAACAACCTACAAACTCAGGTGGACAGGATCCAGCACAAGATTGACGAGTGAGTTTTGTTTGTTCAGGTGTCTGTGGTCTTATGACACTCTGCACAGAATGACACCGCGGATATCGACCGCTCTACGACAACAGCAGAAATCGGTTGCCTTGGCCCATCTTCGCTTTAAAAAGAGTTTGGAGGAGGTGTTAACCAAGCGGCTAGGTGCCCTTCAAAATCTCGAATCGACGCTGATGAGCGTGGAGACGGCGGCTGGCGATATCGAGGTAAATTATATCACCTCGCACACCGACAAGGTCATTGAGGATCCCTCGCAGATTATGAAGACGTATGAGAAGTCTACGACAACATTGCAAGCCATACTAAGCCACCCCTCTCTTCAGAGGGAAAGGGTTGAAGAGACAATGGATGCATTGGCTGCTGCGAATGCAACTGCCCGCGAGGTCGACGATGCTATTAAAATCGGAAGTGATATGGCAGCTGCAGAGATAGATGACAGTGATCTGGAGGCTGAGCTTAAAGAGTTGGTGAAGGAGGTGGAGAATGAGAAGGAAGAAGTAGAAGAATGGACTGTGTTGGAGAAGCTGCATGGTGCTGCAGTGCCAGAACACATTCCTGTCCAAACTCCATCTATCTTGAACCAGCATCCTGTTGCTGCAGTCTAGGACTTCCTTATTGGGTCGTTGGTGACGCAATTGATATGTGCCCTCAGCGTCTGGCGTACTACACTTGTGTGTTGCTCAACCTCCAAATCCACGGCAATTGATGGCGCCGATTCGGCTGCGTCATCCAAGTGGTGTCACTACGATTCAGGTCGACTTTGATAATGCAACAGTAGGGGATCTACAACGACTGATCTTCAGGGCATCCGAGATCTCCCCAGCTCAGCAAGAAAGTAAGTTCACAGTCATCTAGATCATGCTCGGCGACAGATGGGTAGCGCTGCAGTTAGATCAGGTTACCCTCCACAGACCTTAACGACCATACCCGCATTGCCTTTATCTAGTTTGGGGCTCAAACCTGGAGAGCAGATCATAGTGAATCAGAAGATATCCTCACCTACAGGGGCCTACTCGCAACCCAGCATTCCGATACAGGCGACCTCGGGAGCTTCGCCTGTTTCGCGATGGACTCCTGCTCCACCAACGACAGGTCCTGCGGCCGTGGAGACACCTTCTGGCGTGCTCGTACACAGGGTAAGTAAGCTCTTCGTTGCTACGGATGCTGATGGCGAACGGCAGCCTGGGGGCAGGTTGTTCCCGATGATAATTCCTGCCTGTTTTCGTCTGTTGCTTTGATATTCGAGCAAGATATCGCCAAGGCGCAGCAGATGCGACAAAGTGAGTTCGATGTCTCGCTATGCACTCTGTTCGCAGATTTATGCGGTAAAGAACAGTCGTGGTAGATGGGATACAGAGAGATACAGAGACTTACAACAACGCAATTCTGGGGTATGCTTACAGATGTCATTATTGCACGACCAATCCCGATCAATTAACGTAGTATGCCACGCGAGCAATACGTCGCCACGATCCTCAAACCTTGCACATGGGGTGGGGCTATTGAACTTGGGATTTTAGCCAAACATTTTAAAACGGAAATCGCGTTGATTGACATCGAAACTGGGCGGATTGATCGGTTTACCCCACCACCACAGAAAAGCAGCGGAAATAGGTATTTGACAGTCTCACCTTGCGGATGTATATTAGTAACTCGTCATTTTGAGCAGATGTCTTCTTATCTACTCGGGCATACATTACGATGCCGCGACTCTGGCTCCTGCGGTCAATGCCACACTGGAGTGGGATCAAACTGTTTTCCCCATAGTAAGTTGACTGTTCAACGGTCTTGGGATTGATGAATGTGGCTCTGGCACAGATGGCCACTGATGATGACCATGACCCAATTCTGAATGCCGCGAAAAAGCTGGCAACCATTCTGCGGGAGAGACGGGCATTTACTAACGTTGCCACGTTTGATCTAAAATGCGAGGTAAGTCGAACCGACGGGTCAATGTCCGCAGGTGTTCATTTATATGCAGGATTGCGGGAAGGGCTTGAAAGGTGAGAAGGATGCGAGGGCACATGCTCAGGAAACTGGCCACGTACGATTCGGGGAGTATTGATGATTTTGCGGTCCCGCTGGCGGTTCAGAAGGAAATTTCTCCCATACTGTATCATTACTGCACGAGGAGTCATGACATTCCCATAACTAGCTCACGCTCGATCTCCATAACCACAGGGACGTGATCCGATGCACCGTATATTTCGCTCCGAATCTCACACAATTTGACCTTTTCCGCTATGCGTTCGCTCACTACAACTGGAAGCCAAGGGCAACTTAGTCCAGCAGAAGCGCAACGAGGGATGCCAGTAGACTTACACATATCTAGCCTCCATCCGAGGCCTTTGGATCGACAATTGAAACGATATGAGAAGTAAGTGTAGTGTTGATCATCTGGGTGCATATGCCGCCAGACGTCGACAAATTTGCCGGTTTCTTGTTCTGACTCTGGGGGATTGAGAATACGTTCGAATGCCTCCGTCTCATCTTTCGTATAGCCTGCCGTCTTGTTCCAGTTTGACTTTGGATTGGCGAGATCTATGATCGCAAATAATTAGCGACAGCCATAGAAGGACGCGAGAAGTAGTGATTACCTTTTGCCGTTGGGGCGACATTGAGATCTCCCATCCAAATTACTGGTTTCTTTTGGTCAAGGTTTCGTATGTATGCAGTAAAGTGCTGGTTCCACGTATTTTTCTCGGACAGAGTCTATTCCACCAAAGGGATGGAGCTTAGAGAATGGAGGTCGTTAATGTGATTTGTGTACCTTCAGTCCTTGCCCTGCGTTGGTCACATAGGTTGCTACGACATAACAACCTTCAAACTCGAAGGTGACAAGGCGCCCTTTGACGTGGTCTGGATCTGGGTGTCCAGGCAGATCTGTACTAACTGTGATGGGTTTGTGCTTGGAGAGCAGGGCAGTCCCGGCTGTTGGTTACTTGAATACAAACATTTACAGAAAGTATTGATAATTACCGTACGACTTCTTGCCTGATATTGCCCATTTACGGTGGTTAAAACGGCTATCTAATATGCCGTCTTGCGGGGCACTGTTGACCTACATAGCTGTCGTTGGAGAAGACGGAACGAGAAAGTAAGGTGTGCACTCACCTTAGTCTCAGTGAGAACGAGTATGTCAGGATCCTCTGCTTCGATGTAATATTTGAACCCCTGTATTGACTTCAGTGTGGCTGGACATAGCGAGCGGGGGAAGCATGCCTTTTTCTGTGCGGCAGCCAGTCCGCAGATATTCCACGACGCAAGGCGGATTGTGCCTTCTGTACGGGGTGGGAAGGAAATATGTACTGGGAGGACTTTATTGGTGGGTTGGCCGTTTGCCGCCACTCCAGTGTCTGATGATTGTTTGGTTTTCTTGGCCACTGACTGGGACTGGGAGCTTTCTTCTATGTCAGAAAGCGTTTCGGTTGTTGCGGCTTTCCGTTTGGGCATCCTGGTGGCGGCTAAGACTGGTGGTCGACGACTGAGACGCGCCAACATGAACTTCCTGATTTGGACACGCGTTTTATGGGTCCGTATTTACGCCTGTTTCAGCTTGCACGTGCTCGAAAATGAACATGACCGCTTAAAGCACTGGAGAACATCCTCGGTGTGTCCCGCGTCGCGCTCTCTTCCTCAGTTGTCTACGTTCCCTACTAAATTATTGCCACCATGCCCACCCACCGCGAGTTCTCCGCTTGCATCGTTTCCAACAACCAGCCCTTGCCAGAGTATCTCGTTGCAGTCGACAAGACAGCCAATAAGGTATCATGTTGGATCCCAAGCGAAGCGGGCAAGGTAGCACTACATCCGTTGACATCTTGACATGTCCGAAACTCATCACTCTGCCACAGCAATTCTCGGTCCACTGGAGAGACCAAGGCTCGAATATCCACACCTGCGCGTTTATCTCCTTGGATGGCTTCGTCGTCCCTGGCAGGTTTTTGTACGGGTCAGGAAACACGTCAAGAGAAGGTGTACGAACAAGTTCGACCACGGAACGTCCATTCATTTTTTCAGAATATCAAGACATATGTCAGCGAGTACCACTGTAGCGTGAGCCAGCCCTGAATTTGCTTTTGCAGGCTTGAATGGCAAGTGTAACAAGGATACTGGGACTATCGTGTTGAAGATCAAGCGTGTGCGCCTGGATGGTCACAAAAGCGCCAACGCGCTGCAGAAACTTCCGGACGCATCGCCTTCGCAAACCATTGTATCGGGACATTGTATTGGGTACGCACATCCTTGTCTGATGCACGAAACAGTCAAAGCTCAGACTAGCATTCTAGTTACGGTGACGAGCGACCTACATATGAGCAGTGCCCTTCGACGTGGCAAATCAAGCCATATGACGAGCCAAGCAAACAATCCTATGTCACGTTCGTCTTCCGGTACCGACCAATTGGTAGGTTTACTGGTCGCCTTGATAGCACCTGAGCAGCCACTGAGCCCAACTGTCTGTAGAGTTTCTGCTTTCACAAGGGATTATGTCAGAAAACGACGGCACTGCTCAAAGCGGGCCGACTCAGATGGAAGCTCGCCCATTCCAACGTAGAGTGACCAGCGCGCCAGTGGGAACCACAGGCGCGCTGATCACGCCAAGTCCGTCGCTAAGCCCAAACACGAAGAAAATGGAACTCATGGTATGTTCTCTCTTACACTCTATAGCGCTGTTGCTCAGGAATGTAGAGCAACTCTCTCAAGGCCGCCTTCCATCCTGGGATGGTTCGCCACCGGACAACACATAATGTACGCACTGTGAGTATGAACGGTCCACGGCGGAATGAGCCATACCCTGGTGAAGGTGTCCTCCAATTCTATCCGCCACCCGATCCTAGTCGATTTAATCCGACGTCCGATCCCAAGGGAAGCCTACAGGAGAGTCTCCCGCAGGAGAAGACAGATTAGCCCACATCATTTATTAGTGTCATTGGACTTACATGCATGTTAACCTTTGTAATGGTCTTTGTACTGCTCTTTGTACTGCTCTGTGTCGATGCTATCTGCTCTGTAGCTGTTGAATGTCATGGACTTTTGAGAACAATGATTGTTTGGTTTTGTTGAATTTGAAGGCTGGACGCCACTGACTTGTCAAGACTTACTCTTCCAATGTCCGACGTGCCATACATACTCCACATATGGCCACCGCAATGGGACTTACAGTCGCTGGATCCTGCCTGTCTAGCAGCTGTAATGTATCTACAGCTCTCAATGCCAGGCAAGTTTCAGGTTGCAGCTTGTTCTGACCCAGATGTGTCTCCAAATGGTAGATCCGTTTCTTGTCTTCAAGTCGGATGGATGTAACTGACTTGCTTGACATATAGGTCTTCTGCCATTCCTGACACACGGACACCTCACAATTGCTTCGTTACCTGCCATTGTTTCATTCGTTGCATCCCTTTCGAAAACCCGTACTCCCGGTGTGACCGACATCGACGCGTCCCTTTCTCCTTCCCAAAAGGCTCAACGCACCGCTTGGTGGTCGTATATAGAATCCAACCTTGGTGACCTTGTGGTGAGTCCCGCTCAAGATCCCCTGCGTCCCCACGCACACAAATGGTCTGCTTTAATGATGCAGTCGCATATATTTTATGGCGTAGATTCGAATTTCTGGGGACTCACGAAACCGACGCTAGCAAGTATAATGCCAGTTCCACAGAGGTATTATGTTCCTGGAAGAATTCGGGGGGCATATCGGCCGCGGTTAGAAAGTTCAGGATTATGGTCCTTTCCAGCAGTTGAACAAGAGAAGAAAAATCTCTTTTCCAAGGACCAAAGGAAGCAGGAGGACAACAAGGGGACCTTTGCGCGAGTTTTTGAGCGCGAGAAGGTGGATATGTTGGCTAGCACGTGTTTGTTCCTCACTCAGAGGTCCGAATATAGGTCACGGAAAAGGCGCGTATTATTTTCGGTATTCACGCAAGACTGTTAGAGGAAAAGCAGTTCCTTTACGGTGACGGGTGAGTCGATCGTATATGCATTTTTATGCTCTGAAGCAGTAACTGTGATGCATAGCATGACGAGCCTCGATGTGTATCTTGCTGCGCACATCCTCCTGCTGGCAAATCCTCCCTTCCCAGACTCAGTGCTCCAGGTATTACTCCTGGAAAACTATCCCTCGCTTGTAGATCATGCTCGACGTATACAAGCTGAAGTTGCACGAGCACCTGCCTATGAACCCGCTCCCCCACCCAAACTGTCGATTTTATCTCTCTTCAGCCCCGACAGAAACATGTCCAAACCTGAAGCTAAGCCGACCAATCCAGATATCGTTCGATTTCGACGGATGAGATGGATGTGGATTGCTTTTGCTCTCGGTGCCGCTACTTACCACATCTGGAACCGCATTGAGATACGGAGAGTGCCTGATGATGAGCAAGAGGATGGAGGACATGA
>Ga0307518_10001548_pt1 | contig 17004 bp, 19 predicted proteins | sample 25_EM_MG_FD_203889 | JGI IMG/M metagenome (GOLD analysis project Ga0307518, IMG submission 203889) | Populus trichocarpa ectomycorrhiza microbial communities from riparian zone in the Pacific Northwest, United States - 25_EM | ecosystem: Host-associated > Plants > Roots > Unclassified | place...
CCATATAATCCATCTTGCTGCTAGAACTTGTATTTTTCTGCATCATCTGTACAAATCATATTTACACAGTTGTACATGCCTAGGACATGGTTTGCATGGCCTTATTTGTTAGGGGCATGTCCACTGCAGCTCTAGGCTGAAGTAACTTGCCTGCATCAACCCACATTAGTCAACCCATGGTAGTCAACCCACAATAGTTAGCCCATGCTAGTTAACCCCCCCACCCCCAGTCAACCCACAGCAGTCAACCTGCAGTAGTCAATCCAAGTTAGCCAACCCATGGTAGTTAACCCACAGTAGTTAACACAGTAGTTAACCCATGGTAGTCACCCGAGTTAGTTAACCCACGGTAGTTAACCTGCAGTAGTCAAACTTCCCTGGTAGTAAACCCACAGTTCTATTTGTAGTTCCACCTTATTGCCCAGTGGCTCAGCCCTACAATATTCATTGGTACTAATGTTTCCTAACCCACCCATTACCTTCCATTACAGCAAATCTCAGCCCACACATATGACATGGTGATTACAGTCAACTCCCTCCTAACACATACCAGGTATAACCCATAGGTTTTTCCATTTCCCAAGTTGGTTTGCAGGGATTTTGTATCCATAACCCATAACCCATACCCCATACCTGTTTTTGCCAAATCATGGGTTATCAGGAAGTTGGATAACACCAAAGTAGTACCAAATTAGGAAATTCTATACATAATTTTCAACTTTCCATGGCAACAAAAACCCCAAACACTGGCACAAAACCCATCAACATCCTAAAAAAGGGCTTAGCAACACTTCAAAATCAAATATGGAACTGAAAAGCAAAGCTCGAGGCTGACCTGAAAGTGAATAAATGCATATCTGAGGTTGATGAGGAGTAGTTGGATAATACTGGGAATCTTGTGGATGAAGAACATGTGGTTGATATATTGGACAAAGATCAGACTATGAGAGGGGACTTGGGAGGGTAGGTCAAGGGGAGAAATCTGTTGTACAAAAACTCATGCAACTTGCTGGGGCTGGTACATAGTACTTCAAAAAAGCGCAAGCATATATGGGTTTTTCAATTTTCACTTTTCCCAGTCAACAGATACTAGCTGTGATGGACATGAAGAGGATGAGGGATGGGTTAGATGCTGATGCTGATGACTTGGAGAAGGATGTGGCACCAGACATGTCACAAAGCACTTCAGGTGGTACTAACATTGAAGGAATATGTTGGGGCCATCAATAATCCATTTGGACACAAGCTGGAGGTGATGTTGAACTCGTTTGGATGGATGACATGAGCAGTGGAGGCACAGAGCACGAAAGATGCTAAATTGACAGACTATTTCGACCATAAACAGTAGTAGACTACTCGTACAACTCATACCTGTGTAATTTGCACCAGTTTGGCCCTGTACCCCTATCTCCCGGGTACCCCATACACCCTCAAAACCCATACCTCAGAGCATAAACCGAGGGGTATGTGTTAGGAGGGAGTTGACTGTACACCTTTAAGGCTTTATCCACTCCCTAAAACAGCACCATAGCCCACCCATATCACAAGGTGATAATATCCAACTTTGGCCCAACCTGTGTTACATGGTGACAGTCCATCCTTGGGCTACCATTTGCTGGCCCATGACACTTGGCCGATTTTCATCTTTGGGTGGCCATGTAAGACAACCTAAGTAGGTGCATGGGGTCATTCAAAAAATGTAAGTGGTTGTTGGCTCTGATAACTGATGGTCACACCCTCAATGAACACGACCTGTGTTATATTAAGGGTAGGTGATGGTACAGTAGTAGAGTAGAATAATTGTAGCTTATGTAATTAGCACCAACACTATATATATGGGTGCCTCTGCTTATATAAGCAGAAGTGCTACTATATTAAGATAGACCACCTAGTGGTCAACAGTAAAGGGAGATTACTCCCTTTACACCAGTCCCAGATCTACAATATGAACTCACTCTTGGCCTGTACCACATTTGCATAGTTTCAATATTTTTTTACCCCTTCAGCCAGGACAGTTCTACAGCAATACCATTTCTCGGCCTGTATCATATTTGCATGACTTCAATCCTTTTTTGTTACCCCAGCTGGTCCCCCATGTATGGCATTTATATTTGCTGGCCTGTCCCACATTTACATCCTGCCACTCACTAGGAATTATGGTAGTGTTTCTATATATTCATTTCTTGGCCAGTACTGGTTTTGCAATTTCACCACAAACTGGCCAGCCCCACCCATGTGAATGTAATCAGACCTTGGCTGGCCCAGTTGTGGGACCATTGGCTGGCACTGGCTAGTCCTGCTTTTACAGGTAAATGTGCCTGTCAGATGACCCAGTTTTTGGAGGGCTGGTGACCAAACTATGTGTGGAATGAACCCAGACCATTATACTTCTGAGCCCAGATCACTTCCATTTGCCCTGTTAGTGACAAGGTAGGTGGAGATTGCAAGTAAAATGTGCAGTAGCTGAGTGGCAGAAGTGATTACCAAGCCATAGTGACCTGGAGCCTGGAAATAGTAGTCACCCTGGAAAGCTGCAAGATGTTTGTACTCAGGACTGAAGGAAGAAATCAGAAAATTGTTGAAGTCGCATGTGCACCTGGTGTAAACCATCAACACAGTGCACACAAGACTGTGACCCATATTAGTGTAGACTTAGTAATAGTCCTCTTTAGAGTAGATGTTACATGTCACACATCACACATCACACATCACAGTCACACATCACAATATTTGTTGTATATAAACAGTGGTCATCGCTGACATAACAAAAAAAAACAGCTCTTAACCAGCTACTGCTATCATCTCCATTTGTGCACTCCTCCCAACAGGTGAGTTGGAGTAGTAGCAGTTTCTCTATGTAGTTAGGGTATTGCTTCAACAGTGTAAAGTTAGTACCAGTCCCAAAGGGAGAACCCTACATTCATTCACATCAGAAGGCTGTGGAGACAATGGTCAATGATTCATACTTTGCTTGGATCTGAGGTATACACCTCTGCAAGTCCCTGCATTTGAGTCTCATTGGCAGTGGAAATGGAGCTATGGACTACGATGAGACAAGTGCTTCCTCTTGCAAAAATCTTACTTGGACTGCATGTAGCTGACAAACTTCTGATCCATTCTAAATACATGGGGATGCCAATATGGTGTATCTGTCACTTTTCCATGCCAACTCATGTCGCATTGACATTGAGGAGTGAGAGGAGTCTGAATCAGGCATTGGGAGTCGAAAACCTGCTTTTGTTGGTACATTTACATTCGCTCGTCCTCGAAATCACCAGCAATTGTTGAAGCAATACCTATATACATAGAGGAACTGCTACTCCAACTCACCTGTTGGGTGGAGTGCACAACCTGAGATGATAGTGGTAGCTGGTCAAGAGCTGTTATATTATATAAGTGATGTCTGCTGTTTATATACAACAAATAGTGTGACACATGACTGTGATGCATGATGTGTGACATGTAACATCTACTCTAAAGAGGACTATTACTAAGTCTACACTAATATGGGTCGCAGTCTTGTGCACACTTCATTGACTGTTTATGCCCGGTGCACATGCGACTTCAACAGCAATGATGGGAATTTTTAGTGTTCCAGTGAGCAAGACAATCAAATATTAACATGCAAAATCAATAGCCTTGGCGTAGAGACCTGCTAGTAACTGCTGAGAGCGGAGTTGCCATTAGTGGGGTTGGTGCAGTTGATATAGTACTACTCAACCAGTTGGTGTAAATTTGGGTTTCATTCGCCTGCTCCATAGGATGAGTAAGGCCCGATTACTGTTTATTTATCTGTCAAGATGGCACATCTCCATGCAAGAGTTGGAATGTGCACCCCAGAACAGTCCATTCAGCTGGCCATCAAACGCAGCCACACGCAGCAAGAGTGAGATGGCACCTGTGCTCTGACCGGACCTGATTTACTTTGAGCTGTTGCACCTGCATCCAAGTACTAATACAAACGAAATCACTTGAGATGGGTCTCCTCCAAAGGATTCAATGTTGTCTTGGACTCATTGCAAGGCCATGCACGCTACGGGGCACGTTAGACTGAACTTAAATAGTACGGACCTATGGCCTACTAGCAGTGCAAAAACTTACGGTTGTAGAGGCAGACATTAGCAGATGTAGTATACGGGCAACCTCAATGGTAAGAAATGCACCATTCGTGCGGTAGTTAAAAGAGACACATATGACTCCGCTTCCTAGAGCAGCTGAACGAGCAACAATTGGGGCACCATTGTAGGCAGAAGCATCACCAGATCCAAAAGGTCAGCCATAGAACCACTTGAAAAGGGTGTATGTCACCTAGCCACTTCGTCCAATACCTGCTGCGATGTACCACAATAACAGGTAGCTTGTGACTAACAGTAACACCAGCAGGGCGAATACCATTCAGGTACAAACCTATAAATATATAATTATATGTCTTGGAATAAATCATCAACGAGGGACCCACAATCCCAGATTGGGTAGCGTTGGAAGTTGGCATCAGTTCAGCGAGGACCTGCGGGGCACCCTCTAAGAGAGGGGTGTTTGGCAAGGTTGCGTTGGGCTGCAGGGAAACCTGCTGAGAACTGCCAAATTTGATTGCTTGCTGCACCCCGGAGATGTTCTGAGGAGGGTGTCAGACATACGGAAGTGTAAATCGTCAACCCTGGTGAGGACGTGAGCGTGCGGCAACTTGAACAATTTGAAGTTTTTAGTTTGCGGCGGCTGAACATATTGAATGCCAAGGAAAGACCCGGCTGAGTCAACGGAAGAAAAAACCCTACCATAAGAAAGATCAATTATTGGACCTGCGCTTTGCCTGCGAGAGAGAGGAACAGCAAGAACAACAGTGTCCTGGACAAATGAAGCAAAAATAAACAAAGTGAAAAAGAAAGAAAACATGACAAATGTGAAATGTGAAATGTGACTAGAGGTACGAACAGCGGTGTGGAGTCCCCTGGGGTTTTATGCTCTCAGCTTGCTCCGCAAATGTTGTCTGATGGTCTGATGAATTCGCACGCTATGCTTCCACCGCCGTCATCTTATCACAGAAACCACTCGGCATTCGGGTGATGGAGTAGAGCCTCCGAAGCATCGTTTTTAGAAATAACATATGAATTCGAAAAGCCGCCTGTGTTGGTAACACCCTTGCTTGTCCGGCATTGTTAACTGTCGCTCTTGGTGGAGTCTCGGCCTCCACCATGAACGGAAATAATCGACGGCGTTGACTCGGAAGTGTGAGAACCTGCAGCCCCTATCCCATTTTGAAAACCATTCCAAGACACCATTGAGATGCCATATCTTGCTTAGACCCCATGCACTAGATCCCTCTACAGGTACGAACCGTCCATGGCATAATGTTCCTTGCCATCATGCTAAATGGCAACAACATTGCCACTAGTACGACTCAACACCCGTGTGCGAGGCCACGACAACAGGTGGCTTATGTATTGTAATGCAACACTGTCTTGCAATTGCTTATCTTGACTGACGCACTGACTCAGAGTCTTCAACTAGCCGCGCATGCTGTCGACTTGCGACACAACGCGATCACCGACACTGCCACCACCGCACCCACCTACGACGCCATGATGACAATGACAATGAGATCTACCAAACCCACGACCACTCCACCATTAACGAGGACAACGTCCACTGCCACTGCCGTCTTGGGACATCAGCTGACCATCTGCATCCTGCAGAGGCATGACCATGGACGCTACCTAGCCCGCAGAGGCACCGCAACGACAACAACAATGCCCACTTACAGCCACCCCCACCTCACTATCGACTTGGCGACAACGACGACACCCACCTACGCAAATGACAACGATGTCTGCATCATCTACGCAACACCAAGCACCAAGTCCGAAAGTGAGACCTACTTTACGCGTCCTCTATATCAACCTATCGCGCACCGTCTCACTACCGCAGACATTAACCGCGACGTCCTCGTACACCGGCTCGGTCGGACATTTGCGGGTTCGGCGTTGGCGAACAGTGGAAACACAGTCCCTCCTTAGGTATGCATTTGGTTTTCTCTGGGTTATATGGGCTACAAGACGGATGCCTGAATCCAACATATACATGTGTGCTGGTAGGTCATAGGCATATTATCTTCCCCTGCCCCAACAGCCTCCCAAATGGACACCCGTCTTGTCAACACCGCCTCCGCATACGGTGTCAAGTCGACCCCAAGCCTTACCAGAAAGACATGCAAGTCTCTGCTTTCCCTCCTTCACTGGCGCGAAAGCTGATAAGTATTTAAAATTTTCCTACAGCCTTGATCAACTCTCAGAAATTCTCGATCCGGTATCGCCTGCCATCGTTGGTAATAGCGTGGTTTTGGGGCTAATCTCCGCAAGTGTGTTCATGCCGATTTTCCATGAATTAGGTCATGGACATGGAGGTATGTGCACCACGATATTAAGCGCGTTGAGTATTCAACCGGCACGTATGACCAGATTACTCCTTGGCACTTTGCCCGTGTTCAAATGGACATGGGAAATGGAGACCAGGAAACAGAGGGAGACCTATTCTGCATACACCCCCTTTGAATAACTAATGCCAAGGGTTCGACCACTACCTGCCCCTTGCAAGCCTTCCCCCTCCCTCCCCTCCACCCGTAGCCCCAGATGCGACTATTCTCAAAGTATGTGAATTGCTCTTTCACCTTCCTTTCGAAGTCTTAATGCTGCACAGGTCCGTATGCACACTTCGCGTGCCTGCGTGGTCCTTGAAGTCGTTCGCTGGCTCTTTTGGTTTTATCTTCTTTTGGCACATTCTGACTTACTCTAGTGCCTTTGCAGTTGTATCCATGTTGTCGATTTCAACACTTGGGGCGTCCGTAGGACCACTCGACCTATCTGCATGGCTTCCAGTGCCACCTGCGGCTCATCCATGCCATTTCAGCGCAGTCCGACGCATTCGAAGCGTCCGTCTGGACCCTCGATCCACCTGCCTCGCCCATCGACACATCCACTTGGTTTCCAGGACCATTCACACCTCCTGCACGCCAACTCGCACTTCCAAGACATACCTGCAGTATGGCACCTCTGATTTGATTGACACGATTACAAGCATTTCAGACTTGTTCAATGTGTTCATGGGTTCGGTACCTTGGCCAGGATCGCTGTCCGTCCCAGCTAACTACTGGCAACATTCTCCGGGAAAGTTCTGGGCAACCATTTCCATCTCATCAACGCTCGCTCGCACCGCTCTCGCAGCCATTCCTACTCTGCACCGCTGACAAGCCTTGTTTTTCCATCTGAACCGTCTGCATTCTCAACTGGTGTGTTTGACCTGTTCTCGTTGTCTTTCAAGCCTCGAATCTTGCCGCTTGCACGTCCTGCTCGCTCCCCTCGAGCGGCAGTTCATGAGCTTCAGGTGTGTCTCCATTTGTGTTTCCACTTTGCTGACATCTTTCTTCACTGCGCAGTTTCGTTTTCTAGAGTCGCAATTGGCATTCGCACTCCATCTCATCTCGTCTCCCCATCGACAACGCTGGCACTCATCGCTGGCTCTCCTTCCACTTCATCGATGTCCGCTACCCCCTGGACCAGTGAGTGATGTTCATTTTTCCTTTTGCAGATTTCAAATTTGACTTGAATGCGCACTTTGATATTAGAAGATTTTCACCCATTCCCTTGACTCCCTGTCTGTCAGGTACTTCTGCTTATATTTGCACAACACTCCAGTCCTTTTGGCATACCTTTCACCGTCTTTGTGGTGCTTTAATATCTAAGACAGATATATGCCAAGTTGGTATGTACTGCTGTTCTCGACATCCAATGTTTCCTTTTCGCCATACTGAGGAGCATCAGCACCGTCCAACGATCAGTGGCCCTCCTCCTCCTCCTCCCCTTCTTGTTGAAGGTCGGCCCTCCCTTGATAATTACCTTCAAATTCTACAGGGTCGTCCTCTTCCTCATCTCCCTCGGCGCCTTCCACAACTGGAGCAGGTCGCAGGGTCGGTATCGAATTTCCTGGGCGCACTGCCCCCGTATTGAGCGCGATCTGGGGGCCAGCACCCTCAGGCCTGTTTCGCCTTGGCAGATCGCTCCACTTAGAGCCCTGTGCTCGCCTTGTACACCAGATCCGGTCGGATTGGGTATAGGGGACCCATGAAAGTGTATTGAACTTTGAACGCACCTCTTTGCGCACGCGCGTTTTGGAGGCTGGGTTTAGCGATCTCATGAGTTGGATCCAGTCCTCGAAGTAGCTGCATTTTCCATAGTTTTGACCGCGCTTCTCTCGCTCGGTCTCTGGAAAGAGCCTATTAAAATGCACTTCCCATTCAGTAGGGCTGCACCAAGCGAATTGCACAGCGGTGAACGGAAGCGCAAAGGACTGAAACAGCGCCTCATTTGCCTCCTGGTGACGCAGCACCTTTGGAATGTTGGTCCAAGCCCCCTGGGATACAGATTTCCTATTTGGAGACTCCTCGATAATGTCGATAAAAAACTGCTCCAGAATTTTCTGCACCGTGGTGGTGACACTTCTCTGAGCCATCTCCTCTTCCCTAGCTACAGCGCGGTTGCCTCCGCCATGGTTCCTGAAATGTGTTACGTCATCTCCTCGCATGCGGTGAGTTGGGCGAATCTCGATATCATCCAAGACATTGTTTATCTGAGGGAGCGCACGGTCTTCAGGGCGGTAGTAGTCTGCGCGAAGGGTGGCCCGCGTGGAACGGTTGTTGGTGCGCTGGGGATTTGTGCGTGGACGAGGTATCTCCCGGAGCTGGTTGATCCCAATGATGCGCCTGATTTCCTCTTGTGGCATTCTGAAGGCGCTCATGAGAGCCTGGTCGCTGAATTCCTTGTGGATTGGAATGCGATACACTCCGGAGCCTCTGTCGGAGGAGACGTCGCAGACGAAATATACACCTGCATTGTACATCAGTGGCGCACTTGCTTCTAGGTCATCGCCGTCGAGGTCTGGGTCATAGTCCTCGTAGTTGAGAGGAACGCGTTGACAGGCCTCCTCTGCGAGCAGTTGGAAATTGTCTTGGGGGCGGTGATGGAGACCGTTCACAAGCCACACAATTACACCACCCAGTGCGATGGAAGGGCTGGTCTCTCGATCTCTAGCATTGCCTTTGCAGAAGCTCTTGACCGCGGTGTATATGCCAGCAAGGCGATACCACTTGAATGACCTGTAGTTGGTTGGGCATCATTTCTTTGCCCTTATGGCTAGGAAGGTAAATGGACCTACCAGTAAGGCATGGCTGGGATGGCGGCGATGCTACCTTGCAGGACTTCCTCAGAAATATCATCCAAGAGGTGCATAGCATCAGAGAGACGCGCGCGCACTTCGATCCTGGCACATCCGTCTTGTGGCGCACGGGGTTCGCCATCTTCTCCCATGCATTCAGACAGAATCTCGCTCATTTTCTCTAAGTCATTTGCTAATTTCGCCAGGGATTCGCTGGAGAGGACACAGCGGGCATTGCGCTCTGTGAAGAGACCGACGTGGTGCTGATAGGCCATGGTCTTCTCTGTGGTATAGGCCTGGATGTAGGTGACGTTGTCAGCCCTGCCTTTGGCTCCTGGCCTGCACCTGAATCCAGCCAAGTCCAGCAGATGAATTAGTGGATCTAAAGTAAAATTCGTCTGCCTCATCAACGCCTGGATCTCCGCCTCACCAATGCTTGGAAGGCAACCCTTCAAGACATGGTAATGACCGTTCTTCTTCCAAGTGACTATATGACCAGGATATCCCAGTTCCACGCCAACATCCACATGCCACTCGTCCCTGTTTATCGCATCCATGCGCAACACATTCGTGAGGTCGTCCAGGGCCGCAACCTTGTCAGGCTCGTCAGTTGGGTCATGCACTGTGGCTGCTTTCCATCCCCTGAGTTCATGCACGAAATAGGCATCGCAAAAATGAGGCCCGAGCTGGGCGAGCCTTCGCAGATACATAAGGCCAAATATGTCTAGCAAGTGGGAAGGGACGTCCAGAGAGCCAGGATGGATGTGCCCCCTCTGATCCTTATAGAGAGTCATCGCGCCACCGTAGCTGACAGGCCAATGCGCAGCCATGTTCGGCATGAGCTGAACCACTAGAGGACGCAGACACTTGTCGTAGATGAGCGCGAGATCTGCAGGGGGGATCCCCTTCTCATGAACTTTGTACATCCGGGGAAGGAAGACGCGCACGACTGAGCGCGTAGTCACCTTTCCGAATGCATAGTTTGGGATGTTGCACATGGCGACATCGAGCTCCTCCCCCTAACTAGGTATGAGCTTGTGGCCCTGGAGTTATGGACATACTTACATTTGGACTGTATGCCCGGGCATTAAGATGGTTCGACTTGCGAAGGGTGTCTCTGAAAGGGGGGACGGGAAATAGAGCGAGGTGCTGGGAGTACGGTAGGTCCCATCCCGCACCGATGAGAGAATCGTAGTCTCTGGTGATGTTATAGTGTGGAGGTGGAACGAGACCCTGGCAGGGATTGACTGTGATATGCCTTCCAACGCCGTTTCTCTGGATGCGGCCGGCCAATGCGAACTTGCAGAAGGTGAGCGACGCCTCCGCCACCTCTGGGAGGTTCAGAGTTTGGTCTTTAAGTGGCGCAAATAGCGTATCTGCTTCGGCGACGAAATCCTCGAGGGTCATTTGGATCCCATGTTCCTCTCGCTCATCAGGATACCTAGCAGGGGGCATTTTACAATGGATGGGTTAGGTTAGGTAGTACGAAATGCACCGGAGGGGGTGGGAATGAGGAATGGGGGCGTTGGGCAGTGAGAGGGTCGGCCCATATACCCATTATCGGGCCGAATGGCCCCTGCCAAACCATTACTTATGCAATGGAACGGAAGCATGGGGCATGGAGCAAAGCTCCTTCCAAACAGAAAGATAACGGCTGAATTACGCTATGCGCTTGCTCCAGTTTGTGAATTGTTTGAGTGCCCGGCAAATGCTTACTCAACCTGGTAAGCGTTACCAGTTGGTGCCTCTGGGGTTCCAGTTATAAGCCGTTTTCTGATAATAGTGGATGGCTGTTTTATCTGAAAAATGGACCGCGCACCATTACCATCCCTTATGGCCGTTTGGCACCTGGCATGGCAGGCTATGCTGACCAAATTGCAGATACCCGGGTTGGCCGTCTGGGATAGCCACTCTTGTATGCGCGTATACGGCGTGTTCTAGAATGTATGTAATATCGACAGGTGATCAAAGAACGGAGTGGGGGAAACTGCTAAGATTCATTGGGGCAAGTCGCACTCCTAACCTACCATCGCCTAAGCAACGGAATGGACTTGCGGTGCAAATTTGCAGAAATTTTACAGCAGCGATATTTGGATCGCGGAATGGTTTGCTCAATACCTGTGGCTACAACTACAAAGCTACCCGGAGGACTGGTCAGCCAATCTGCACAACGCCGCCAGCGGGACGGTTGTTTGAAAGTCTCTTGCGCTTAGCAGAGCCCTCTCATTTGCCTGAGAGCGTCTAAGCGAGCGCTAAAGGTGCCTTTCTGCGACCAGCCCTCAATTGGGTAGTTTTGCAGATCTGAGCCTAATTAACTGAATTACTTCGCTTAGCTGACTCATCCCACCAAATCAGACCCGAAGTATTCAAAAGCAGAGTGTTGCTGGGAGCCTCTCTCAGATAGGCTTGAAATAAACGTTGCATCCCACTTGACTGCTTACAGCAACCGGAAAAGACATTAAGTCCGCAGTAGTGTAGTGGTGCGAGGCCTGGACATTTTTCAAGTTGTGAACGACCGATCTACGCGTCATCCTTTTACATATGCAGCCAAGCGTGCAGCGGGATTCAACGTTCCGAGTCTCCGGTCTTTAGCACAACGGCCCAACGTTGCAAAATACATGCGCGTGTCGTACCCCGACCCTGAAGCCTGGAATGCCAGAAAAAGCCACAGGGCACTGGGAGATTGTCAGAGAATCACACCACCCACCTTGCGCTGCCAGACATTCATGCCCACCCAAGCGATACACTCAGCACTCCTGGTCCTGGGCAATACAGAAGGCCTGCCGTGGACCACCCCCAGTTGGCAAGCACTCACTAAAGTTTATGGTATACCCTGGGACATATCCGGCGATGCTCCTGATGAAGCGCGGTCGACAATCGTTCCGGAGTGGACCATAAGGGTCACAAAAGAGGTGGAGGTATTTGTCCAGAAAGTGTGGTCAATTCCAGAGGCAGAGCAGGACAACTACATCGTTGCAGTCAAGGGGGACAACAATTCCGCTGGTCGCAAGGCGTGGAAGGACTGGGTGAAGGCACGACTTCCGAAGTGGACCATCAACAAGGTCATCGACGAGACACTCATGGCGGAGGGGCGCGGGCCATACCAAGTCATGGCAGAGCGAGGCACGAGGAAGGTGAGAATTTTTGTTCCTGTTGCCATCTGCACATTAGCTCAAAATTCCCTACACCCAGCTGCCCACCCTCGAAGAAGCACAGCTTAGCGACATCAGGTCGACTGTTGCAAACCGCCTTATGGGCGACAGAGTGTTTTTGGGAGGTGGAACCCTACTCAAGACGCCAGTCCTGAAGTTCGTCGACACTCTCTTGGCAATAACATGGAATCGATACCGGAAGTCAACCTCAAGGGAGGTTGACAGGCTTGAAAAGGATATTGAAGAGATAGCTACGGTATGGAAAGGTGCGTAATCTATTTAGTTCTAATAGGTTGGGTGTTTACAAATAGGCACATCGAATAGATCTCACTGCAGAAGGCGTCAGGCCTACAGCCACGGACATCAAGAAGTTCCTTACACGCGTCCGCCGAACCGTTCTCGTCTTGGCAAAGTACGAAGACAGCGCATCCGTCAACCAGCTGCAAGAATACATAACTGAGTTGGAGGGCATGCTGGCTGCTATGAGGAAAGATGATTCGTGTTTAGCCCTAAAGAGTAAGTCTCAATGCCCTACATTTTGGTGTGCACCGTGTTAATGGGCTGTGTTAGAGTTGCCCAAGGCTCTGCGAGATGCATTGGAGAACTTGGCAAGTGCGGACGATGTCCAAGCAATTGACCAGGCGATCCGTGCGTCGCTGGAAAACATCACCGAAGGTCAGGAGCCATTCGAGTTAGATCTCGATGACACGATCAATATCGCGGACTGGAAGGAGGGCGTAGAAGAGCTCAGCAAGGTCCCTGAGGCGGAACTGTGGAGACGACTAGGATTGCCCAACCAGATGATCAACTTGTTTCAAGAGTGGACCGACCCCAATTGCATCATTGCCCCCTGGAGCGAGGATGGGAAATTGTGGCTCTGCGACCCAAGCAAAGGGCGTGTTCAATTGCGGCCGCGCTGGCACCAGCTGGTTGGCATCCTTCGAATTTTGGAATGCGCATTCCAGGGAGAGCCCGTCCTCCTTATGGACGGGGTTGGTATTGGCAAAACCATGCAGGTCGTGGGTGCGATCGCATGCCTGGCATTCTACCACAAGCATTATTCAAGGCACAATTGTTTTCCAGGTATATTCGGTAAGCGGTTCACACAAGCAGTTGCTGCGCAAGGTGACCTTTGCTTTATAGAAGACAGGAAGTTCGGCGGAAAGGTTGGAAACATACCTGACATACCGCATATCATCGTTTGCCCAGTGAACCTCAAGGAGCAATGGCAGCGTGAGATGGAGCGGTTCCTTATTCCTCACTCCTTCGACATTCTACCCTACGCCGGCAAGCTGAGCTCTCGCGAGCAATGGTGGACGACGCTGTACGAAAAGTCGAACCACGCTCAAATCCAGCGCATCATCTTGGCAACGAACTCAGTAAGTCTAAGAGATACCGCTGGCTGGTGTGTTGACTATGCCATCTCTCAGGCTATCCAGGATGATGCGACAAGGGTCTTCCGGGCAGGACTCAAGGCAGAAGCTGGGCGGGCCATCCCAAACAGCCGCTTTCAAGCTGTATCTCCCTCAACTGTCTATGGTCACGAATTTGGATTTTTCGTTTTAGATGAGGCCCACTCTGCGCGCAAGCACAATCTTGCACATATGGCCGCGCGCGCCCTCAGAGAGAAATCAAAGGTGATGGTGGCTATGACGGCGACACCAGTGACCACAAAGCCTCAGGTGAGATTGAAGAGTTCCATGGCAACAAGAATGCTGATCCAACTGCCCACGGTGTACTAGGATCTGTACATTATAGGCCAACTTTTAGGGGTTCAGGGCTTCCTTGACTATGAGGAGTTCTTGGAGCTCAACCGCGAGGTCAATCGGGCTACGCGACGGGACAACAAGGTGCTCAGAGAGGCCGGGGTTGAAGGGTCCATCCTGCGCGGCGTGCTAGTGGGAAAGGAGAATCCCAATACCCCTGAGCTGGAATTTGGTAATGTCATGCGGCAGTGGATGTGCAAGATGCGTCAGCGCTTTGCGCGGAACGTCATCCGCAGGACTATCGACTCATTGGACTGCATGGGGAACAAGATCTTTGGCATGAAACCATACATGGAACATATCCTCAAGGTCAAAATGTATGACTGGGAGATGGGAAACCTGCGCGACTTTGCAAAGGAAATAGTGAAGGAAAATCTCATGGCTTCTCCAGATGCACGCAAGGTGAGTGCTATTTTATGTCCCGGAGGGCAGAGTGGCATGCACCCTCCCAAGGAGATATGCAAAGCATGGTCATCCTGCCCATTGCTATTTCTGTACCCATTTTCATCCCCAATGCCCATTAACATCTTGCATAGCACTTTTACATCGAATTCCGCCGTGCGATCCTTCACCCACGCCTCAATCCGAAATTTGGCGATTATTGGAAGAAGCCTGCCTCGCTGGAAGCCTGGCACGCCTCGCAAGAAAAAACAATCAAACTTGACACCTTAGCGCAAGTCGTCAAATATCACCTCCAGAAAGATGGCGCGCCAGCTCTGAAGATGGATGAGGATGGGCACACGCTCTTATTCAGCGACTGCAGCGGCGATACCCAGAAATATCCCCACTGCGACCGCATCGTCATCTACTCTGCCTTTCCGTCATCGAATCAGGCGCTCTTGGATGTAAGCAGCTGAATATAGACATTGGAGCTGCACTTCTCACCTGCCCATTACCTTAGATCTTGGATTTATATTGTATTTGTGCAGTCGAGATGAATGGATCAATGACCCCAAAGAAGCGACAAGACGCAATTGAAACATTCAGAAATTCGACTCCAGAGGCTGGATGCCGTGTCCTCATCTTGTCCAATGTTGGCGTTGTCGGCCTGAACCTGGCCTGCGCAAATATCATGATCATATTGGTGCGAGATTTTATCATTTTTAGAAGCTCCAGAGGATTGAGCAGCGAGCATGCATGTGCAGGATACAACGTGGTCGGCACTGGATGACGAGCAGCTGCGCGGGCGGATCTTTCGTTACCCTCAACAAAAGCAGGTCCATATATATCGGTTCATAGCTCTCGGCACCCCAGATGTCTTCCTCAACAACATTTCCTTTGACAAGGGGCAGTTGCACTCTGCATTTGTTGGGTGCGATCCTGAAATCCGTGAGTCAACCCATCCTTGCGGTGGTGGCAAGGTGAACGGTGCTAACAGTGCACGCTTTAGAGGAGATGTTCCAACAGCAGACGGACGGCGATGGCGACATCATTTCTATTCCACTCAAACATGCCAAAGGCAAAAGCAAACGAGCGCACAAGGAAAAGGCCAAGAAGGTTCCAGAGACCAAGTTGGAGACAGGGGCGCAGGGAGAAGGGGCAACTTTGGATCTGCTGCCAGCGGGATCCACGCACAATGTGCAAGGGCCGCAAATCACAAAAGATGCACATAAGCAAGGATCTACAAAGGGCATTGCCGCGAAGGGTGGCGCGATGTCTCCCCAACCTGGCAATAAACGGAAACCCCCCCCGTCCCCCGGAAATGCCCTCGACAAAACATGTAAGCGCGCGCGCACATATTCTAGTTATCCCAACCTAGCAGAGCAGCCTAGAGGGACCTATTCAATTTCAAGAGGTAAGGACAAGTCCCAAGCTGCAGCGATCGAATCTGGAAACATCCAGCAAAATGGTATCAACGTCGATGACCCGTCCTTCGAGCCAGCCACTGTGTGGACAGTCCCCCAACCTCCTCTCAAGAAAATACCCTTCCACAATTCCTTTTCTCCGCAGGCCAGCTCCCTTTCGCACGCCGCCCCCAATCCAAAAGACAACGCTGCATGCGGCGCAGGGGAGACTCATGGAGACAACAGCATCGCGCCCGATGTTGACCATGACCAGACATTTGCACCCCTCATGGAAGAGGGTGGCCAAAACGGCCTGCAGGAAGACAAAGCAACCGCACTGCGGAAACTGTGTAGCCCTCCTACGCGGATACCATCTTCCCATCCTACAGTTGACCACTGCGATCCCCCTGCGCGTCCTGTGATAAAAAACCCCTTTGCCTCCACCCAGAACAGCAGCTCTGCACACAGGTCCGCCACTGCTGCATATCCATTCCCCAGGCGCCCAACTGACATTACCACGGTGGCAAGAGGGTTAAGTCCGGTTGATGTGCCCCCAAGGAATCCAATTGCACCAGCCAATCCCGGGTCGCTAGCTAACACTAGGGTAAGTGCGGTACAGGGCAGCCGGTGGGGAAAGGCTAGGAAATAAGATACGCCCTGAACAAATCGCACCCTTTTATACATTTGTAAATTACAACACATTCCTTATTTGACTGTACTCCATGAACACATGAGGGAGAAAGAAAACGCATACGATGTCCTACGCCGCACCTCATAGCATAAAAGCCTACCTTCACAACAGCCTGCAAGATCTGCTTCCACCAATGACAGAACATTACAAAGTGGTTTTTGTCATGTCGCCCTCGGGCAAGATTGTGGTAAGTTCCAATATGCTACTTGCTATCATCAACTTACAGCCTCGCAGTCTGAAGATTACAATGGCTCCGAAGAGCAGAAGCTGCGAATCGAGTACCCAGCTCAGCCATGCAGCGCGTGCAAGGACACCAGGACAATCTGCACAGGACCAGCGGTTGGAGGATGTGCGCAATATAAGATATTGTGCCACAGATGCTCGAATTCGAATGCCGGTTCGAAAGC
>Ga0307518_10001549_pt1 | contig 16993 bp, 17 predicted proteins | sample 25_EM_MG_FD_203889 | JGI IMG/M metagenome (GOLD analysis project Ga0307518, IMG submission 203889) | Populus trichocarpa ectomycorrhiza microbial communities from riparian zone in the Pacific Northwest, United States - 25_EM | ecosystem: Host-associated > Plants > Roots > Unclassified | place...
TCAAGCCTAGCAACCGGAGCAAAGGTTTCAGAGAAATCCACCCCAAACATCTGAGCATATCCTTTGACAACAAGCCTTGCTTTGTGTTTGTTTATAGAACCGTCAGCATTGAACTTGGTTCTATAAATCCATTTGACTCCAATGGCTTTTTTATGTGCAGGTCTGTTCACTAGCATCCAAGTCTAATTTTTCTCAATCATCATAAGCTCCTCCTTCATTGCAACCATCCAATGTTGATCTGCAGCAGCTTCTTCATATCCTGCAGGTTCAATTATTGCCACATTGCAGCTCTGATAGATATCAGAGAGCAATCTGATTTTTGTAACAGATTCATCATCAACATCAACATTCTCCTCTTGAAATTCAAGCTTATTTTTCTCCCAGTTCCAGCTTTCTGACTCAAAGAATTGGATGTTCCTGCTAACAATTACTTTGTTGTCTTGTGGAAGATAAATCCTGTAGGCTTTGGAGACTAAACTGTAGCCTACAAAGATTCCAGGTTATGCCTTTTTATCAAGTTTGTCTCTCTTGACCTGTGAAATGTAAGAGAAGCAAAGACAACCAAAAGTTTTTAAATTTTACAACTTTGGTTTATAGCCATACCATGCCTCAAATGGAGGTTTTTGTTGCAGAGCTTTTGTTGGCAATCTGTTCAAAAGAAACACTGCTGTGTTTGCAGTTTCAGCCCATAAATTCTTTGGCAATCCTTTGTCATGCAATAAACATCTTGTGATCTCCATGAGTGTTCTGTTTTTCCTCTCAACAACCCCATTTTGCTGAGGGGTATAAGGTGTTGTCAACTGGTGTTCAATGCCTTCCTTTTCATAGAACTTGTTGAATTTTTCTAAGGTATATTCTGTTCCATTATCTGATCTGATCACCTGCATTTTGTATGTGCTTTGTTTTTCCACCCAAGCTTTGAACTTCCAGAAGATGTCAGCAACTTCAGATTTATACTTCATGAAATAAATCCAGCACATTCTTGTATGATCATCAATGAAAGTAATGTAATACTTACTGTCATTTAATGATGATGTTTTCAGAGGTCCTCCCACATCAGTGTGCACTAGCTGTAGTTTGTGTGTAGCTCTCCAGCTTTTATTTTGTGGAAAAGGAAGTCTTGTCTACTTCCCATACTGGCAGGCTACACACAAAGGAAGTTCTTCTTCTAAATCATGTAAGCCTTTCACAAAATGTTCTTCTTCATAAAGAGCAGAGTTGTATGATGAAAATGCCCCAATCTTTTATGCCAAAGCATTGTACTGCTATTTTCTTCATGTACTGCAGCTTGTTCTTCCTCCTTAAAATTCAAAACAAAGCTTTTACTTTGCATCTGAATTTTAAAGACTTCCTTGTTTTATGCATCATTAATCAAATAAAACTTGTCTTCAAACAGCACCTTATATCCTTTTTCCAGCAACTGACCAACACTCAAAAGATTTTGATTAATTTCAGGAACATATAAGACATCAGAAATTAATTTTAAACCTGTGTTGTCTTTGATTGCCACTGTCCTTTTACCCTTTACTGTGAGATATGCCCCATTTCCAATTCTCACTTTAGAAATGACAGTTCTGTCAAGCCTTTTGAAAAGCTCTTTATCATAGGTCATGTGGCTGGTACAACCACTGTCTATAAGCCAGCTCTTTGTCAAGTTATTGGCAATAAAGCATGATGCCACAAATAGTTGTTCTTCTTCAGGTTGTTCAACAACAGTTTTGGCTTCTCCTTGCTGCTGCTGCTGTTGTTAAAATTTGCATACCCTTCCAATGTGTCCTAGCTGACCACACTTGTGACATTTTATATCCGGCCTCCACCAGCATCTGCTCTGTGGATGATTGGATTTTTTGCAGTAAGGATATGATGGAAATGTTGTGTTGTTGCTGCTGTAATTTCTGTTTTTTTTATTGTATGTTGTTCTGTGATTTAGCAAAAAAGGCACCTTCCACAGAACCTGCTTGTCTCATGAATCTTCTTTGTTCTTGAGCCTGCAGTGCATTCAGTAGCTCTGCCAAAGTGATGATACATCCTTTTTAGAGGGATGATAAGTGTTTAAGGTAAGTGTTTAAGCTCTCTCAGCCTCACAGATCTCTCAAGAAAAGAATTGGCTCTGATACCAATTTGTTGGATTTTAACAGAATGAAATGCAAAGGTTAGCAATTATCAAACTTCTTCTATGAACTTCACTGCTTTATTGATCATGCCAGACTTTTAGAAAAACAATGAAAAGGAAAGCTTTAAATGCAAGTAACAGCAACATTATCTCCTGCTGTTACGTAACAGAAAGTAACAGAAAGTAAAGGACAATGACTAAACAAAAGGATTATATCAATCCTAATAGAAATTGACAAATTCAAATAGCAAGTGTGTTTTATTAAAACTAAAACTCATATCAGCTTCCACATCAACAGATTCCACATCAGCAGCTTCTGAGACATTAATTCAACAAATAGCAAGGAAACTAATTATGATCAGCGGCGTGAGAGTAAGTGGAACACACGTTGGGGGCCTGATAATGACAAAGATACTGATGGTTTGTGTGAGAAGTGGATAGACTCTGGCAGAGATGGTGACATACCATTTGGAAAAGATGAACGGGAGGATGATCATTATCGGGCATGGAGATCTAACTCCTCCCAAGTTCGAGGGAGGGGAGAGTCTCCTCATCACCAAACTCCAACTCCAAACAAACAGGTTCCAACATTTTCTTACAACCGAGGACGTGGGGAAAATACTTGAACGTTTTCACTTGGTCGTGGAAGGTTTAGTTCCAGTGGAATCTCCATGAGCAACATTTCTTCTAATTCTCAATATTCAGGACCAATTTCAGACAAAGGTGAAAGTGGCACTTTAAGATACAGTAGGACTAAATTTCTAGATGAGTACAGGATGATTGACATGAAATCACGCCAACTATCAAATGGGTTTGTGCAAGTGCCTTCTCTTACACTAGAAGAAACCTGTGAGCCACTGGCACTCTGTGCACCTACTCCTCCTGAGGAAATGTTAAATTTGTAAATATGGATTACCTGGGAGGATACTATCATTGCCTTTGTTTATAGGATTTCTTTATTGCCTAGTAGGTAGTTTTGAAGGGAATTGACAAAGGGGGCATAGTAAGCAGCTAGCGGTGCACCTCAGATATCAAAAGAAGGATCTCTTGGTTGGAACTCAACAGACATCCAAGGAGAGCCAAGCTTGGTACGAACTTTCAAAGTATTTTTTTTTTCCTTCATTTTGCTGACACATTTTCTAGGGAAAGGAAATGATTCTGTTTGGATTGGCATGTCTGAGCAGGCAGTAGAGAAGATGTGCCACATTCTTTTGATGATGGTAAAGATGAAAGCCTTGATAATTCGATGGGTGGCCATGGAACATATTCTGATGGATTTTCTCATGAAAGGAAGACACCATATCAAGGGTCAAGCTCAAAATTGGAAATGATGCAGGAGCATATCATGTATCCTGATAACAAAAGTCCAAAGCTAAAGGTAACTGACCCACGCATACTATGAATGAAGTGGTTTGTGCATGTGTTTATTAACCTAACCTTTGAAATCATTTGATGAGCTGTGAAGGGGGCCTTTTTCCTCAATTAACATGACTAGAAAAATAGTTATCTCCAACATCATTTTGTTGAGAAATTTTTATTGTTGCTTGTTATAATTTGGTTTTTTATTCAATGATTTTCATCTGTGTTTTTGCTGTCTGCCCCCTCTTATTCTTTAGTCGAGTCTGTAAATGTCTGGTATGTTACATTATGAAAAAGTGTACCATTTAAAGTGCCCGTAGTCTTCGTGCCTTTTAATAATTATATTGCTTTCCATGTGCAGCTATTAGAGAAACCAGTCCTTACAAAAAGACTGATGAGATGCCTAAAAGCAGGGAATTGGCCCTGGAGGGAAATACTTCTTCGAATTCTGGAACTCCATGGCGAGCCCCATCATTGGTAAAACAATTGAATACTGTCTCACATGACTGGAGAGATGCTTCAGGTGATTTCAGGTCGAGGGCTACTGATATGGCCTGGAATCAACTCCAAAAAGATCCCGAAAATCCATGTGAAAGTAATTTTTCTGATCCATCATTTTCAAGAGATGAAGCAAAATCGCAGACCGATGAGGATCCCATTATCAAAAGGCAGCCATCTGCTGTTCTGGACTGGGAACAAGAAGTCCAGAAGTTTCCACAGCCCTCTCCTGAGAACCTGGTTCTTTATTATAAGGATCCTCAGGGTGAAATTCAAGGTCCCTTTTCTGGCAGTGATATCATTGGATGGTTTGAGGCTGGGTTTTTTGGCATTGATTTGCAAGTTCGGCTGGCAAATGCATCTAAGGACTCACCCTTTTTATTGCTTGGTGATGCCATGCCTCATTTGCGAGCCAAGGCTAGGCCACCACCTGGTTTTGCTGGGACGAAACCGAATGAATTCACAGACACATCTAGCAGGACAAACACTAGCAGCTTCGGAAACATGCATTCTAGCTTAAACGATCTCAATATTATAAGAAATGATTCAAAGTCTAAACCAGGTTCAACAACAGAAGCTGAAAACCGATTCTTGGAGTCACTGATGTCTGCTACCATGGGTGCTTCATCCCAAGGTTCGGTTACCCCTGGCTCATTTTCATATTTAATGAATGAAGTGTGTTTTATTTTAGCAGTTCTATGCTTTGGCCATTCCCTCTTAATTTTCTAAATTAGATGGTGTATGAGAGTGTAGTAATGGTTGTTTTTTAAAATATTTTTTACTTGAAAATACATTAGAATCATATTTTAAAAAAAAATTATTTTTGATATCAGCATATCAAAATGATCTAAAAATACAAAAACAAAGTTAATTTAAAACAAAAAAATAAAAAAAATTCAATTATTTCAAAAATACTTTTAAAATACAAAAATAAACGGTCTCTTATTAATCATCTTGCAACATTTCTATGTGATTTTGATGTTTATGTTTTCTTTGTAGATTCCCAGGGATTTACCGAGAATAGTTCTGGTGATGTGCCGGCATTGGGAGTTGATGGTGGGACTGATCTACACCTGTTGGCAAAGAAAATGCCTCTTGAACGGCAAAGATCATTACCCAGTCCTTATCCATATTGGCCAGGAAGAGATGCTCCTTCTATGGTTTCAAAGTCAGAAGTTCACTCAGACTCCCCGATGCAACTAAGAGTTTGAAGTACTTGATGTCCTAGAGAGAATTAAATATGCGACAAAGAAGGTGGATAGAATTGATAAAAGATTATGACTATGTTATTGATTATCACCCTGGGAAGGCAAATATTGTAGCAGATGCCTTAAGCAGAAAGAACAAGGCAGTGATTGGTGGGATGACAGTTAACAATGTAAAAGAATTGATAGAGTTGGGGGAATTGAGGACACGGATGGGTGTGGGACTTAATGGATCTCTACTAGCTCAAATGGTAGCCCGACCAATGTTATGGGATAAGATCTTAGAAGCTCAGAAGAACGATGTGAAAGCGGAGAAGATAAAGGGTGAGATAAAGCTAAAACAGGAGACCCTATTTCAGTTAAGGGAAGACGGAATACTGGCTATGCAGAAACGGGTTTACATACCAGAGGATAAAGACTTGAAAGAAAACATTCTGAGTGAACACATGAATCACGGCTTACAGTGCATCCTGGGAGCACAAAGATGTTCAAATATCTAAAAGAATATTATTGGTGGCCAATGATGAAGAAGGAGATAGCTGAATATGTGGCAAAGTGTGTTATTTGTCAGCAGGTCAAAGTGGAGCATAAGAGACCCGCGGGAGAACTACAACCACTCCCAATTCCAGAATGGAAATGGGAAAATATTACCATGGATTTTGTGTCCGAACTTCCAAAAAGTAAAAAGGGGAATGATGCAATCTGGGTGATTGTCAATAGATTGACCAAGTCTGCCCTGTTTTTACCAATGAAAATGACAGATTCGGTAGATAAATTGGCAAAACTATATGTAAGTGAAGTAGTTCGGCTTCATGGAGTTCCAGTATCCATAATATCAGATCGGGGTCCTAGATTTACATCAAAGTTGTGGCCTAGTTTGTAACAAGCTTTAGGAACTAAAATGAATTTAAGCACGACCTTCCACCCACAGACAGACGGACAGTCCGAGAGAACGATACAAGTGTTAGAAGATTTATTAAGATCGTGCATCTTAGATTTTGGAGGACAATGGGAAGATCACTTATCATTGGTAGAATTTACTTATAACAACAGCTATCAAGCGACAATTGGGATGGCGCCATATGAAGCCTTATATGGAAGAAGATGTCGTACACCACTGTGCTGGGAGGAAGTAGGAGAAAGAAAGCTATTAGGGTCTGAATTGGTGAAGGTGACTATGGGAAAAGTGAGAATGATTCAAGATAGAATGAAAGGGGCTCAGGATAGACAGAAGAGCTATGCAGACAATAGAAGAAGACCGTTGGAATTTGAAGTAGGAGACCAAGTATACTTGAAGGTTGCCCCATGGAAAAATATTATTCGTTTTGGAATGAAAGGCAACTTAGCACCCAGATATATAGGTCCATTCGAAGTGGTGCAGAGGATTGGGCCAGTTGCTTACATATTGGTGTTGCCCCCACATCTATCAAAGATACACAATGTGTTTCATGCATCTTTACTTCGAAAGGCAAAAATAGATCCAAAAAGACTTTTGCCGCAAATTCCGGCATAAGTCAAGGAGGACTTGACCTTAGAAGTAAAACCAATAAAAATACTAGATAGGAGTGAAAAAGAGCTAAGAAATAAGAAGGTTGCCTTGGTCAAGATCTTATGGAGAAACTCACAAATGGAAGAAGACACGTGGGAAAGAGAGTCAGAAATGAAAAGGAAATATCCAAACTTATTCATTGAAGTAGGTAAGAAATTCAAATTTCGTGGACTAAATTTTATTAGGAGAGGAGAATGTGAAACCTTGAAAAATAAAATAAAAATAAAAATATTTCTCAAATTGAATAGTTTCACGCTTTTGAGCAGAACGCTCAATCCGACCGTTAGATCAAACTGAAATTTTATGAGAAATCTTATAACATATAATCCTACATTTGATTAAAATTTTAGAGCAATCCAAGTTTAGGAAGATATTTTAAAAATTGTTAATAGTCGGATAGTAAATAACATAAAATTCACCAATGGCAGTTTTGTAAATACCTGATGAGCTGGCAAAGTCCAGCAATTTATTCTCCCTTATTTTGACGCCAAAAACAAAGGTAACAGAGGGATGAAAATAGAGGTAACAGAGGGATGAAACAGAGGGAGAGAAAAGGAGGGAAAAACGCATGAAAAAAAAATTACCTTGAGAGAAAGAGTGGAAATTGTGTAGAATCAAGGATTTAAAAAGTGTAAATCACCAAATCACTTCCTCAAGTGAGGATTTAAGAAGAAAACTAAGTGAGGGAGAAGGGTGAGAAAGGGGTCGTAAGTCATGGCAAAGAAGAAAAATTGAAGGGGAGGAAAAACATCACCAGGTTAGCTTTCGAAGTTCATTTTAGTGTTGGGTAATGAGTTCTAAGTTGTTTAAACAAGTTTGGGTGAAAAGAAATAGATTAATGCATTGTTCTTAGATTTCTTGAATTAAGGTTCTTAGGAGAGAATTTACGGAAAAATGTGAAATTGTTGAAATTGATACATTGTGTTAGGATGGATTGATAATGATGCAAAATAATGAAGGATGGAAGAAAAAAAAAACAACAATGCTGGTTACATTTGAAATAAAAGAGGAAGAGCATGGAATGTTATAAATCTTGTATAATTAATTGTGTGAATTACATTGGTGAAGCTATTTGATTTACTGATTTCAGGACAGCATATTACTGTAGGGGCTTTGATTCAGGATTTTGAAAATGTGTTTTTATTTTGCATTCATTATTGGGAGGTACTATCATGGTGGTGGTAATCTTATCAAATCATTTCATATCATTGCAGCTTGCAACAAAGTTCCGTAATAGTGGGCAAACCTGTGTTTGTGCAAACAGAATAATTGTGCAAGAGGGTATCTAACTATAGAATTACAACCCTGATTTTACCCCTTAATTCTAATTGTATATATAGTGTTGAAATATGTAACGTGACAATGAAATTATATACATGTTACAATTCTGGATATGAATATTGTAAGCATACCTTCCTTATATTTATAGGAGGAGCATTCGTGGCTGGAACCATAGTGGAGCGAGCTCGAACACCTGGAGCTTTAGGTAGGTGTTTTGCTCTTTAACTATGTAAAAATTATTGTAGTTGTTCTTTGGTTTTTTTTATATGTGATTGGGTTGTCTTTGTTATTTACATTTGATAATAATTAGAACTGAATTGTGTCATAGTTGTAAGAGAATGATGAGAGCACATGGTTAAGAATGAAGAGAATTATGAAAGAGTTTCCATATGTACACCAATGTTGGTGTCATGAGTGTTTCCGGAAAATAATAATAATAATAATAATAATAAAATTATGAAAGAGTTTCCATATTGCAAAAGAAACTTGGATTCGGGAGTCTGAAATGATGAAAAAGAATGCAGAAATTGCTTCATAGATAGGTATGAATCTTAAATTTCGAGAACGAAATTTTATAAGGAGGGAAGAATGTAAACCCTCAGTTATAGTTTTTCTAGGTATTTAAAAGATGAGAAATTTAACCAATAGTAAAATGGGTTAAATTAAATTAAAGAAACCTAAATGAAGATAAAAATAGTGAAATTAATGAAATGAAAAGTGAATATAGTACTAAATTATTGAAAAGAAAAACATTTGTGAGGACAAAATGAATACATAAGATCAAGAGAGGTTAATATTCAAATAACAGAAGGTTGGGAGTTTATGTACAAATGATAAAAAAGGGTGTGGATAAATGTACAATTAACAAGATGTTAGAACTATAAATATCATTTTATTTTCTCTCTTGGAGGGGGGGCAAGAGTAAGAAAGAGTTTAGAGAGAGACTGGAGAGAAGACATTGATGGCAGAACATCCGACACCTATAACTCCACCTTCCACCATTGGATCAGAACAATATTCGGATATGTTGTTCCCATCCATGTCATGTACATTGTCACCGAAGGGATTTTCTATATCAGTCGCCGTTTGAGAGATATCGAGGGAGGAAAATATCAGGGAAAATACACTTCTGGACAGTCTTCTTTACTGTCTGTTTTCTCCTTCGGCCACCGTTGGATTAGGCTATAATTTGGATATGTTATTCTTCTTGATTCTGTCTAGATTCTGAACGGTGGAGATCTGAAATAAACAATCGGTATAGAAGTTTTGTATCTCGCACAGTAGGTCTGCAAGTTTGAGGTCAGTTCGGTTAAACCCATATTTGTGGAAATTTCACCATTTGATGAAGTTAATATTTGGTATGTTATACTCGTAATAATGCATTATAACTTGACAGTATGGATTGTTTGGAATATTATTCGTTTGTTATTTATGGTTGATTGAAACTGTTGTCAAGGATTGTGTTTAGAAGAATATTGTTCAGAAAGTTTGTAAAATCGATAAGAATGTTTTATTTTGACGTTAAAGAAGGAAGATTGAAATAAATAAGATAAATTGACTCTTATAAAGATTTTTTATATATATATACTCTTAAACGATATGTGATATGGCTAGGGATTGAGATAAAAGAGAAAAAGTTAAATTGTGGATGTTGTGTGTAAATGGAAAGGCTGATGAATCTGGACAGAATCGTCTCCTGACTTTTGAAGAGAATTTGAGTAGAAGGATGAGAGAATTAGGATCAAGTTTCTTCATAGTAATTGTAGTTTTGGATGTTAGCTAACTAAGGAAATTGGTCTTGCTCAATATGGAGCTGTAGAACCCCAGCTATGGGTCATCAACCGAGATTGGGTCCTAACAGACCTTGTAGGGTAATGTTTGTTGATGAGCAATTTTGACTATCTCAGAGGCAGAACTGAGTTCTCCTTCCTTCAGAGAACTTGTAGCCTCATGTATTAGCTTTCCAACGAGACTAATCTCACTTGAAACAGAGTTCTATAACTCTATATATAGTTAAAAATATGATGAGTGTTTGGACAGTAACAGTTCAATGTGTAGACAGTAACAGTTCAAATGTCTAGACAGTAACAATTCAAAGTTAGACAGTAACAGTTCGACAGGAACAATCCAATGTGTGGACAGTAACAGTTTAATGTGTGGACAGTAACAGTTCAAATGTCTAGACAGTAACAGTTCAAAGTTAGACAGTAACAGTTGGACAGTAATAGTTCAATGTGTAGACAGTAACAGTTCAAATGTCTAGACAGTAACAGTTGGACAGTAACAGTCCAATGTGTAGACACTAACAATTTAATTGTCTAAACAGTAACAGTTGGATAGTAACAATTGGAAATTGGACAGTAACAGTTCAAAGTTAGACAGTAACAGTAGACTTTCACGTGAATACTATTATATAAAAGAATTGAGTCATACGAACACTTTCACATTGAAATACTAACTCTGAAAATATACATGATATATGTATGTATGTTATTATGAGAAAATAAACATGCATAGAAAGTAACATATGAGTAATGGATGAATATGGATTCTCTGTAATATCGGCCTGAAGGAATGATAACTATGGTTGAATAAAGGATGACAACATTAATGGGTGTAATGAGAAAAACATAAGATATAGAGAAAGAAATGATTGAAAGAAAGATTTATTAGCTATTGATATGATTATTATAAAACATATCCTTGAATGAGAAAAATTTATGAGATGAGTCTGTGACTGCAGGAGGGACCACCGGTGTGGTGCAACAGCAGCAACAGGGAAGCACGAGTAGAGCTTCTACTGCAGGTAGGTGACTTTCACCTTCCTTTTAAATAATATTGAATAATGAAAATATTTTATCATGAATGTTACTGTATTGTGTTAATTCAGATATCAGACTGTCAAATGCTTAAATGTTAACAGATTAGCTTTGGCTAATGGCATCCGAAGGGATGGCCGGGAAAAATAAATGATTAGTTGTGGCTATGCATCCGAAGGGATGACCGGGACAAACAATTGATTAGTTTCGGCTAATGGCATCAGAAGGGATGATGGGGACAAATGAATGATTAGCTTCGGCTAATTGCATCCGAATGGATGACCGGGACAAACAATTGATTAACTTCGGCTAATGGCATCCGAAGGGATAACCGGAACAAACGAATGATTAGCTTTAGCTAATGGCATCCGAAAGGATGGCCGGGACAAATGAATGATTAGTTTTGGCTAATTGCATCCGAAGGGATGACTGGGACAAACAATTGATTAGCTTTGGCTAATGGCATCCGAATGGATGACTGGGACAAATGAATGATTAGTGTTGGCTAATGGCATCCGAATGGATGACCGGGACAAATGGATGATTAACTTTGGCTAATGGCAATGGCATCCGAAGGGATTGCCGGGACAAACGGCATCCGAATGGATGACCGGGACAAATGAATGATTAAACAATTGATTAACTTTGGCTAATGGCATCTGAATAGATGACCGGGACAAATGAATGATTAGCTTTGGCTAAGAGCATCCGAATGGACGACCGAGACAAACGGTTGATTAGCTTTGGCTGATGGCATTCGAAGGGGATGGCTGGGGTGAGTGAACAGTTAACCTCGACAAATGATGTCTTAAGATAATGGCCGGATTTAAGATTATGGCTGATTGTAAAAATGGTTACATATATATGTACTGCAAGTTATGTATACCAAGAACATGAAGAAACTACAAATGTCACGCTTCAAACATGAGATAATGTTAATGCTTCATTAAACTACCAGACCGTTTTCTTATTATTATTAAGTAATTATATTCTTGTAAATGTTTTGTACTGCAGTAGGGACGTCATACCAACAAGGTGCCTAGAAAACCCAATACACGAGAACCTACTTTTGCAAAGAATCATGTAGTTGCATTCTAAATCATGATGTTTTTTATATGAATCAATGTACTGAATGTATAACTATTATTAAATCCTTTTAGATTAAATTCGTGAAGACTATTTGTAGGATAGAATACAAACTCATGTCTATGCATGTATATTTTAAATGCGAACTTCTACATGCAAACATAATATTATAAGTTTATGTAAGATTTACTTTTAAATGAAATGTTGATTGTGTATTGATGTATGGATTGTATATTGATGATGTGAAGAGAACATGTTTTCCGATTACCGACACGATGTGTGTCAAGTACAAAAAAAAAATTACTGTTGTTTTGGGCTTGAAAAGCCAGGATGTTACACATATTGTTGGATCAAATTAAAATTTTAACAGAAAATTATGAAGGTCTTATTTCATATTTAGTTAAAATATCAAAAAATAAAATATTAGAAATCAACAAGTCATTCAAATAAGGCTCACGAGTTACTGTGCGAGATTATCTTTATTTTCTTTATTGTATTTGGGTTTTTTTTCTATTTAGCTTAAAACTTTTAATTTAATTAGTATTTTACTATTTAAGAATCCTAATGCTAAATGAATTCTATTAATTATATAAGTTTTAATTAGAAATCATTTCTCATTAAAGATTTAAGACTAATGTAAATAGAGGTATCTAGTTTATTTTGTAAAAAACATTATTATTAAGACTTTTAATAAAACAGAGTTTTCTCTAAATTTATGTATAGCTTAGGTCTGTAACTTTTGAGCTTGAGAACCCTAACTATTAACCATACTATATGCCGCATCAATTGGTATCAAAGCAAGTTGACCTCTTTGATAGACGAAGACGGTAGCAACCCACTTCGTTATGTATGAGTGGAGGCTTTTTGGAACGCTGTGCGAGCTCAGGAGCAAAAAATAGATTGTTTGGAGCAAACCATAATAGATTTAGCTCGGCTAATGGGTATCGCAAATAGGGATCATGAAGAGGAGAGTAACTTGCTAAAAAGTAGGGACATATCGTACACAAATTTTCTTGTGGTACTAGAGAATGATGATTTGAATTTCTAGACTATAGAACTCGTATTATTATGTCTTTAGTTTCATCTTGGCAAGATTTGAGACAATCATTAATTTTGAAGTTTATAAAAATGATTATGAAGAGATTTTATATTGAGTAGATAATTTAATATATTATTATTATTTGCCTTATGTTCAACATTCTCAAACAACGAAGAAAAACATGGAGGAGTTTGATGAATACAAAATTTCAAAGTTATCTAATCATGTTGAAGATAAATGAGATTAAAGAGGTTGTCGATGAACAATTTCAATCCTTTGATCTTAAGTTGGAGAAGCTAGTGGCAAACGATGATTTTTTAGTCATGGATTAAAATCTTACAAACAACAACATTGTAATTTTTGACAATTCTCTTAAAAATATTTTCAAATATTACCTTTAAGTTTCTTTATATTTAAAGGTTGAAGAATTGGAAGTCACAGATGATGATGAGGTCAAGCTAAAAAAAAAATGTATGGAGGAATTACAGGTGGACTTCATAGAAATAAAAAGTATAACATTAAACATGGAGTTTTCTTTAGCATGCGCACATCATAAACTAAAATTTGAAGTTCATTAGTCAAAGATATGCTACTTCGTGAAAATGTTAGCTATAATATTATATTTGAAATATTTATTCACTTGGAGTGGAAGAGTTCAATTCTTGATAGATAACTCGAGCTTGTTAGGCACGTCAAAACTAAGCTTCCAATTATTAATGTACTATGGCCGGGTTTTGTAAGGAAGTATAGGCTTGTGTTTGGTTCCTGACAAAATTAAGGGATAAGGCAATTCCGGGTTGCATAATACTCCATATTTCCTCCACTAAAACTAAAAATAATGTAGATTTCTAGACCAAGTAAACCTCAGCATTTCAGCATTGATGAAAGTATCATGAAATTTTATTTCATGGTTTGGTTATAGCATGACAAATTAAAAGAAGAAGAAGTTAAATAACGTATAGTAATTTACACATGTACTTCAAATATACATACAACTTTTATTTTCATAAGGAAATTTATCCTATATATTGATTTGTTCAGCTTTGCATTCTTGATGAGAAAGGTCATTTGGGAAGATTGATGGAGGATGAGAGAAGTGTTGGGGATTTCTCCCCCTGTGGATCGGTGGTGTTCATGATCATTGCCCAAAGAAGGCTAAGCACACTGACACAATATTTAACGTGGTTCGGCAAATCGCCTATATCCACGGGAGTAGTCTATATTATTAGAGACAGAGGAGAATCACATCCACTCAACTCCTATCTCTCATTGTTGCATAAGGCAGCTGCTGCATAAGGCAGCCCTTCTTTCTTTCTCTCTTCTTCTCTCTTTTATAGCTCTACTACTAGACTCTCTCCTTTTTTGTGCTGCACTCTTGGTGCCTATTTATAGGCTTCAATGACAGCTCTTGCTACATTTGTCAACAATGGTGGCTACTCTTTGTTAATGGTTGGTGCAACTTCTTTTGACATTAGCAGTTGCCACCAACAACCCACCATTGTAGCCTCCTTCTTTGACAATGTCAATAGGCTACAAATGTTGCATCAGCAGCCCTCTTTGACTCTCACAAGTTGGCCTTCTTTCTTTGACAATGACAACCATCTTCTTCTAGAGGATGGGCTGCAGATGTTACAATATAAGTGGCAATATTCCAACCATTTGTGTGTTGAACTGCTAAGTGGGATATTTTAATTCCCTTGAAGGAAGGCAAAATTAGGACACTCTGGACACTCGATCATGTGGACAATTAGAGGTGTAGAGTGAAAATTGACGAAGACCAATCTTGACGAATCTAAGCACTAGTAGTCTCGCCAGATGTTGAGAAATCAAGTATAAAACCAGGATATTTCAGATCACTTGTAAAGGAAGGCCGCAACAAAGCTAGCAAATGGTTGTATATATGGAAAGACAGTACGATGGATAGATATGGCCTACGAAGTTCTGTTTAGGAGATTGAGTTTTAAGCGGGATCAGTGTGACCCCTTCAATCTTTCCTGGGAACTTGCTTAGTGGAAGGAATATCCATACAATACTATTTTCGTATATATAGCAGTTTGTAATGAAACGGTTAAAGTCTAGCAAGACGACGGCACAAGGGAACAATTGAGTTCTGTATGTTCAAGGATCTGATGGAGTGGTGATTTCTCGAGGGTAGAATTGATGAAGACCCTAATAATGGAAGAGAAATACAGCAAGGGGATAAAGATTGACACCATATTTTGACTTGGATAGGTGTTGTGATAGGATGAGCTGCTGTCAAACATAAAAGCAAAGAATAGGGAGAATCTAAAGAACAGAAATTGCACGATGGCACACGAAGATTGTGCAGGAGTACCTGTGATCCAACGAGGTAATGTAATGAGACAACAAGTGCAAAGAGAAGAAGAGTTCTCAAATGAAGCTTAGAGCAGAGACTGTGTGAAAAGTTGTGTACAACAGGAAGTCTCTTGTGCTCTTAATGAGGACAACAGGCGAAGACCTTTCCAATGCATGCAAGAATGGAAAGAGAGCTGTTGCAGAGGCACCTAATTGAGGGGGTGCAAACGCCTGTGATAAAATGCGACTGCCTATAATGAAAGGCGAAGACACCAAAAAAGAGTTGGTGTGGGTAGAGTTATCAAGCAGAAAGGCGTAGAAGCTCCAAACATAGAAATCGAGATGGAGGATTGCGAGGAGTGTACCGCAACTCTCTTTCTATGTGATCAGTGGCAGTTAACTCTCTTATAGTCCACATAGTGGTAGAGAATTTTAGAGTAACTTTGAAGCATCTCAGCTGTAGGAGGACGAGACCGCCTATGAAAGGCGAAGACACCTTAGAAATATGATGGCTATGATATGAGTGGACACCTCAAGAGAAGGTGTGAGGGTCATGATAGGAGCCCAATTACAGAACGCCTCAAAGCCAATGTGATGGCAAGATATGAGTGGACATGTGTATGGATAGCCAATGAAGTGGCTATGATGAGTATAAAGATAGATATGGATCAATCTTTAATGAGTTGCCCCCATGGTTAAAGGTGGAGAGCTACCTAGACTCTTATGACTAAGAGCGAGAAACTCACAGAGAAGTAAGTCGTGGTTCCTAGGGTGGAACAGAGGGCAGACACAACTCCGGGATGAGTAGACTCTTGGAAGAGTGGTGAGCTTGTGATCACATTGAAATACTCAGATAATGATTGTCACACTCGGAAATAGATATTTCCTTTTGAGAGTGGTGTTTGATTTTTACCCAAAAATGAAAATTGTCAAAATGATGTTTTGACCATACCACTGTGTAGAGAAGGAAGAGACGAGCACACTGGTGAAAACAGCGCAACATTTAAAAATCAGAAATGGATGCATGCGTCATCACGCGCTGGCGAGGCGTATGCCCGCCAGCGCCGACGCGCCCCACGTGTGCCATGCGTCTTCTTCGTCCGGATGGGCTGACCCGACCCACGTGACTAACCCGAATGAGGATGATGTCAGCATGGCGTCAGCATACACAGTTGGTATGCCATGTTAGCGCCTAGTCAGCTGACACGTCAGCACAGTAGACCCACCTGCCACGTCATCGGTCGTGAGCCAAGTTGTGAGCTGAGGTATAGGATCCAATGTAACTGATCCTACGTGCAACCGGATTTGAGATTGAATCTGGGTTATTCATCAGGCCAGAATTGTGTTGATCAAATCTTAGTCGTCTGAAACGTGATTTGGACGATTTCAGACTTGTTTTCAGCTAATTTGATCGTTTCGGATGCAATGGTATGATTCGATCGTTGAGATTGAGACCGAAAGTGGTGGTAGTGAATTATTAAGAGAGATTGCCCGATCAGAAGGCATTTGTAGGTCATTATGGTGGTCGGTGTAGATGAAGAAGTAAGAAGACAATTGCCCACATAAATGGTGAATTATTAAGAGAGATTGTTGGGATATTATCACTTATGTGGCAGCATCTGCAGTCTATCCTCTAGAAGAAGATGGTTGCCATTGTCAAAGAAAAAAGACTAACTTGTGAGAGTCAAATAGGGTTGGTGGTGCAATATTTGCAGCCTATTGACATTG
>Ga0307518_10001550_pt1 | contig 16992 bp, 12 predicted proteins | sample 25_EM_MG_FD_203889 | JGI IMG/M metagenome (GOLD analysis project Ga0307518, IMG submission 203889) | Populus trichocarpa ectomycorrhiza microbial communities from riparian zone in the Pacific Northwest, United States - 25_EM | ecosystem: Host-associated > Plants > Roots > Unclassified | place...
TTTATTAAAAAAAAAAGAAAGATATAATTGTAATTTTAAGTGTTAGGAATTAAGGAGATAAAACACTCCACTCAATGGAAATTTTATATTTTAAAATAAATTATTATGATAATTTATTTTTATTTAAATGATGGTAGCTAATAGCATAATATAATGTATAAATGACCATCTTTTCATATTAGAGGTATTTTAATTTTAAAAATACTATTTTAATTATTATTTCTAGATTAGAAATTATATTTGTATCATAAACCACCAAATTAAATTGGAGATAAGTAGTCATTATAAATTTTAAAAAACAAGAAATTATATTATTAGTGATCTTTTCATCACCATTATAATAAGATCTCCAAATTAATTTATAATTTTGAAGTAAATATAGATAACATATGTATAGATTGTGTGTTTAGTTTTCTATTTGATTCATTATATATTATTATTGATTATATTGATATTTTAGGAGTTTTTTTGGTTGTTTTTTCAAAATAAAATATATTTGAACGAAAGTTATAGCCATGTCTTATATCCGTGTCCCTTCATGAGATGAAAGGCAGAAAGGATCCTAGGTCGTTATATATACTTACATGGGTCTGCTCAAAGCTGCAGTCCCTCACATGGGCTAATTCAATAGATGGTGGCCATAGTCTAGTCTCAGTTCTAGCTTGGCCCAATTCCAAGAGCCACAACCAAGCCTTAATAACTTTAACTACTTAGGGTTAAAAAAAAAAAAAAAAAAACTAAGAAGGCATCACTAAAATCAACAAGAGAAATACCACCAACAATATAGATAGTCTTAATTATGCAATAAAAGAATTAATATCAATTTTTTAAGGATTTTTCTTCTATTTTTAAATATTTTCATCCAAAATAATAAAAAAATAATGTTTTTTTTTTATAAGTAACACTACCAGATTTAATAATTTTATCGGTGAAAATATTTGTTAGTATTTACCTGTGATTATTTTATCAATAGAAAAATAAAGATAGTTTGAGAGTAAAAGTGATATAGAAATAATCCTGAGGGGTGTAGCTCACTGGTCAGATCTTATATTTGTTCCCTAAATGTCACTAGTTCGAGTCTCATAAATCTCATGGCTATTGGAGACTTACATGGTCGTTAACTTCAGAGCCCGTGGGATTAGTCAAAGTGCGCGCAAACCGGCCCAACATCAACATTAATAATAATAATAATAATAAAAGTAATATAAAAAGTAATTTGATTGTTTTCAGGATTTGAATGAGTTGTTTTTATAGAGGATTGCAATTTGTCTTTTGTCATGTTCCATGCGGCGCCTATTCACATGATTATTGGTTATGTTGAAAGCATTGCATAATTTAAAGTGTTTTTTTTTTCTCTTTTTCAAGGATATGTCTATTATTTATTGAGGGTGGCATCCTCATACTCGTCGTTGGGCAACACGACTGCTCCATCATCCGACAACCATTCACTACCAGCGTCGATCTCCCTGTGATGTTCCAGCCACAAGCTCAATGTAGAAAATCATAACAATCGTCACCGCTTACAAAACTTCCATTGACTCGGAACTGTTTTATCCTCGTTCACAATCCGCAGTGGAAATTGTTGAACTAAGGGAGGGGTGGCGGCCACTCCCTATGGAGAAGGCAATGTCACCAAGAGAGGCCTTAATTATTATCATAGATATAGCAAAGAGCTAAAGACCTCTCTCGCTAGGGTGATGAGAACGTTAATCCAACTTTATGCTTCTATTTGACTTGTGATCTGGGGGTCTTTTGTTCATACCAACAAGTTCTTCAATAGTCAACCAAAACTAGCCTATTATCCTATAATTTAAAAACATGAGAAAAATACTTATGTGCAAGTATTGTGTAAATAAAGTGTTTGCACTGTGAATAACACTGTAGCGTCATGGGAGCATTGTCTTTTCTGTGTTTTTAGTAAAAAAAAATGTTGTTGGGTCTGGCGTAGCCACCAAACCTAATGCCACTAGCCAAACCCAAGGAAAAACACTGTGCAAGTACCGTATACATAGTGTTTGCACTATGTACCACACTGTAAACATATAGTGTTAGCACTATGGACCACACTATAGCACCAGAGGGCGTTGTCTTTGCTGTTTTTTTAGTCAAAAAATACTATTGGGTTTGACTTGGCTGCCACCTAATGCTTTTGGGTCTGGCATTCTCGCCAAACCCAAGGATATTGGGTCTGACTAGGCAGCCCTACCCAAGGGATATTGGATGTGGCTCCACAGCCAAACCCAAGAATATTGGGTCTGAAATCGTAGCAAGACCCAATAGCATTTGGGCCGCTAGACCCAAGGTTACTGGGTCTGGTTGGGTCTCCAAACCTAATTGCCTTGCCAACCAAACCTAAGGATATTGGGCCTGGCTCCGTGGCCAAACCCAATAGCATTTAGGTCTGGTTCCACCGCCAGAGCCAAGGCAAATGAGTCTGGTTCCACCGCCAGAGCCAATTACGTTGCCCGCTAGACCCAAGGATATTGTATCCCGCTCAGCAGCCAGAGCCAATTACATTGCCCGCTAGACCCAAGGTTATTGTATCCCGCTCAGCAGCCAGACCTAAGGATATTGGGTCTGGCTCCGCGGCAAGACCCAATAGCATTTGGGTCTAAGTGCCTAGCTGGACCCAATGATTTTGGGTCTGTCATTTCCCCCAAACCCAAGGCTCCTTGTGGTCCGACTCGGCAGCCAAACCCAATAGTATTTGGGTCTAGCTTTACAACCAAACTCAAGGATATTAGGTCTGGCTCCACTGCTAGACCCAAGGCAAATGGGTCTGACTAGGTCGCTAGACCCAATTGCCTTACCCACTAGACCCAAGGATATTGGGTCTGGCTACGCGGCCAAACCTAAATAGGTCTAGCTAGGCTGTCAAACCCAATTGTTTTGTCCGCCAGACCCAATAGAGTTTGGATGTGGCTGTCTAGTCGAACCCAATGCTCCTTGAGTTCGGCTCGGCAGCTAGACTCCATTTGGGAGGCAATTGCGTTTGGCTATCGAGCCATACCCAAGGCTATCATGTCTGGCTCGTAGCCAGACTCAACGCTCTTTAATTTAGCACTCTATACTTTTTATATTTGTTTTATATTTTTTTAAAAAATTATTATTGATCCGCTGCGGAACGTGGGCCTATATGCTAGTATAATTATATTTGTTGTGCATGGCAAACACTTTGAATCATGGAAGGAACCATATCTATATCTATATAAATATGTGGAAGAAAACCAATAGGCCTCCCTAGAAATCAATAATTCATTTTAAGAAAACAAGTCCAAAATCATTATACTGCAGCTCAAATTTGATTGCGCGCTAATCTATCTGTGTTTGAACTCTCCTCTGCAAAAGCATGGAGAATGTGTATTTTATAATTTGAAAGATTGTCGAGCAGCTTTCTTGTTCCCCTAACTAATCCTTAGTCATCCCACCTAACGCAATTGACTTGTTTGTTTATTTGGTTGGTTAACAGTCGTTATCTACATGCAGCATGCACTTGCTAATTTGCGCCCTCTGCACTTGATAATATTTAACATTTCTACTCTTCCAACTTCGGAAGGAGAGTGCTAAGGCTTGGAAAACGGGGAGATTTCCTTCGTCGTGTAGCCTAACGTCGCTTGGGCTTCAAGAAAGATTTTGAATCTTCTTCCACTTATTTCCCAGTGAAGACACATCAAGATCGTGCTACCTTGAATCTTGGTTATCTTGGTAATGCGATATCTGCAGTATTTGTAGGTTAACCATTACACACTGATCAAATGATAACAGAAGCCCAAAATTGGTCAGCATTTAAGCCTACCAAACACCTCTCTTCTCATCAAGAAACAGTTGTCCATTTATCTCTACTTTTCTCTTTTCTTTCTTGTGCAAAGCTAACTGCGTCACGAGAACCAGCATAGACCTAGAGAGAAGAGACCCTCTTCCACAAGTCACTTCTGTTGACCTATCTATCCCTCACCCTCTCTACCTTCCACGTCGTTGCACCACATCATCAAAGCCAAAACTCATGCACAAGGTTAAATACGTGTCAGATCCAGTGGAAATGTGAAGGAGAAGGACTTGGACAGTTTCTTATAGAACTTCATACGATCATGATTTGCTAGGAACACTTGAACAAGAGCGATAGGACAAAGATTTTTGTGAATCGTGGCTGCCAAGAAAGTGGAAGAAAGAAATTAGAACCCCAGAAGTTATTTGTTTTAAACAACGAAAGACCAAGAATTTGAGAATTAGATTCAGAATAATCATTGAGGTGTAGCAATCAAAGGAAAGATCCAACGAAATGAATGCTGCAGCTACAGGTATTAATGTGCAGAACTTCCACATTCAAGATCAAGAGGGAAAACCTCCATCCATAATCCCCATCAAGGTTCTTTCTCCTCCTCCTCCTACCTCAAGTCAATCTCTTGATTTTGTTTTCTTCACCCATTCTCCTTCTCTATCAAAATAGTCAAGAATTCCCAAGGTTTAATAATTTATCATCTTTCTTTGTCTTCAACATCCTCTCTCTCTAATAGTCTTTATTGATTCTTTATTTCTTGTTTTTAGTCTTTTTAACTACTCCATTGTTTTGATCATTCATTTTTTTATTCTTCTTGAGCAGCACATACTGTGAGTTGACTCTACAAAATTATTATCTACCAACTCGCTTTGTTATTTTTGCAGGTTCAAGAATCAAGCGTCCAGATTGAAACCGCGACGGTGGCGGGGCTATTAGTCCAGAGGCTCTTTCGAGCCCTCTTCTTTGTTCACATCCTCCTAATCGCGATACTAGTAATCTGCCTCGCCATCCGTGGCCTCCTCTCCTCCCACAGCCACCATTTTCACCCTAAGAAGTGGTATCCTCCACTCCTTGCTGCAACAGCATGCGCTGGGATTGTGGCTTTCACATGGCAATGGTTCACTTTCCGCAACCCTTCAAGAGCCCTGAGAGCAGCCTTCTGGCTTAGCCCCTTGCTAACCTGTGCAGTAGGCGTGCTGTTTGTATTAATTAGCTCTACTGCAAGTTTAACAATAGGCGTCATTGCTATAGTTCTTGCCCTGATTCTATCCCTTTATGCTTGTTGGGTGAATCCTCGATTCGATTATGCCACCAAGGTTTTGTCAGTTACTGCTGCTTCCCCTCCTGCCAAGACCACCACATTAATCAACCTCTCAATCATCCTAAGCATTTTGTATTCCTGTTTCTTGGTATCTGGGATTGGCGGAGCCACTGCTGTTGGAACTGTGATAGACACTTCGTTCATTTTGGTGATCCTTGCGAGCCTGGCATGGAGTACGCAAGTGATGAAAAACACACTGCAAGTTACAATTGCACGCATCAAGTACCTACACTTTGCATCTGGGGCAGATATGGACTCGAGAATAGCTTTACGGGACACAATCAAATATTCAATGGGAAGTGTGTGCATCAGCTCAGTCCTTGTGCCGATAATTACCGTAATCCGTGGTTCAGCCCGAGCAATTAGTTTGATTGCAGGGGGCACAGACGAGTTCTTGTTTTCCTGTGCTAATTGTTATTCTGCTGTTGCTGCAACACTAGTTAACTATGGGAATCGGTGGGGTCTTGTGCAAGTAGGGGTTTATAATAAGGGGTTTGTGCAGGCATCCATGGACACATGGGAGATGCTCAGGAGAGTTGGGTTGGAGCCTATAATTGACAGAGATCTGACAGGGTCTTTCTGTTTTCTTTGTGGGATGGCAGGAGGTGCGATATGCACCCTGGTTGGAGGAACATGGACATTTGCCGTTCACAAGAGCTATGCTACAGAAGTGTCAATCTATGCATTCCTGATTGGCTACTTCATGGTAAGAGATCAGCTATCTTTAGTATTGTAAACATTTCTTACAACAGTACTTGGAAACTCACAAAGTTCGATGACGATTTTTTTTGCTTGCAGTGTCGGATAGCAATGGCATGGCAACAATCATGTGTTGCAGCTTACTACATTGCTTACACAGAGAACCCAGAGAACCCACGGCTTGACCCAACTATACTATTTCGCATTCAAGAATTTCAGAGACGTGGAGCTTAACAATCATCTGAAGCTAACTTCATCTCGCTTGCTGACTCCAGATTCATTGTTTTAGATTGAAAATTTGAAACACGACCAGACACACCACCTACACTAGAGCAACATCAATTGATGTTAAAAGGCATGTGATTCTGTGAAAACATTATAATTACAAATTTTTGATTGTTCGTGCAAGATTAATATGGTCACACTCCAGACAGCAGATCTCAGGTCACAGAGGATCAAATTCCAAGGCAGTGCAAATCATATCTACCAAATTTTGATCTCAAGAGTAATCATGTTAAGAAACTCTTTTAACTGCATATGTTTCAAGCTCCATTTGCAATACTTACCAAGGCAAATGAATGCATCTCCATTGTTGCATCAACTGAATGGAAGGGAAATGGAAACAGTAAAATCAGAAGCTTTCCTATATAGTGAAAACAGATCATTACAATTCAAAAGATCAAGAAGAATAAACTATAGACGAAGAATGCCATTGAGAAATGAAGAAGTCAAATACACAAAAATTTAATACAGTAATGCGAGGCTACATGACTACAAAAACTATGACAACCTGCAAGTGCTAACATCAAAGAAGGGTACAACAAAATGCACTGAGAAAGAAAAACACAAAAGTTACTTGGGTCCAAGATGACCTAGGCCACCACATTCTGAGCACATGATGTTCCCTGTCCCACCACAACCTACAAAACCAAATGTACCATAGGATCATTTTCTTTGCGAAATATAACACAGCAGATGAAGATAACCAACAATCAGCTACCATGCTACTGTTCTGAAGTAGCATGCAGCGATCATACCACAAGACCAAGCCTCATGGACGACTACAGGCCAAGCTAGTCAACGTTTACTACTTCCCAAATATGTACAGAGATACTCTAATGTATACTCACTACAACATATCCTCTTGGTGAGTTGAAGTTAACAACAAACATGAATAGACATCAAAATTTATAAGCTAAGGTGAATGGTGAAAAAAAGGAGCCCTAAAGTGGTAACTAATTGAGCTATTTTGCGGAAAGGGATCTCATCACAAGAAATAATTGTCGATGGTATGGCGGTAAACAAGTTTTCTTTTATAGTAGCATTACATCAGAATCAATTCTACTCAGTAAACTTGCCCTACATAACGGGCTGATGACACACTGAAAAGGTCCTGCTGAGCCTAAGCATAAAGGGCTTGCACGAGCCAGAAAAAAGTACATTGCACTTTCTTGAAATACAAAATTATTAATTTCCAGAAAAAAGACTTGTGACATGCGGATAATTAACTCCATAAAACAAACAAAATAGTAATTGACTTGGCCAATTAGCTCAGAAAGTAAGCACATTGTTCAATTTGTAAAAAATGTAGGCTTTGATGATGACCATAGTTTGCCATAACAATAAAATGGTTTCACCAATAGCTAGTGACCAATTAACAGTTACTATTCAGCATGATCTTGACGATAGTCAACTAAATAAATTTCACATGAAAAATAAGCGATTACTTTTTGAAAAAGAAAATTGTTAGAACATGCACTATGAAGCGAAAGAAAAATTACCTAAGCACCTGACCTTGACAATGATGCCCTGGCTTTCCATTATAGAGTCAACATATAAGCCAGAACCAGAGCATGTGGTGCAGAGAACAGCGCCTTTGGCTTGGCAATCAGTGCACCGAGGATTATCTCCAATTACTTTTGCAGCCAACGAAACACCTACGGGCTCCTCAATTCTCTCCTCTGGTATAGGCTTATCGTAACAAAACAGAGATTCAAGACTGCTTCTTCTTCTATGCACATCTCCCATTGAACTTGACTCCTAAAACATCAAACAACAATTCCTGAGGAACTCGTGCATTGAAAAACACATGAAGATGAAAAATTGACTGCTCGACAATAATTAGCACACCCATGAATCTCATTTCACGTATAGGAAAATATACCAGCAAAATCATTTAATATCTTTTTATTATTCTGGGAGTAAAATTGATAAATCCATTATTTTTTTTAGCACACCCTTATTTATTTACTTCTACATTATACCTTTCTATAAATCCTTACACAAGCCTAGACATTGGTTGCTCTCTCATTTTATGAATTGAGAAATGCAGGTGCACAACAGCAGTCATGCCAAAATTTGTTAATACACAGAAGAAAATAACATAATAATAATAAGTGATCACCTACATTCCAATACAGTTTCCAAAAGAAACATGTACCCGAAAATAAAACAAAGAAAGCAAAAAGGAACTAACCCCATGAGAAGAAGCAGAAGGAAAAACAGAGCCATTAGGAGTGATGGCAGAGATTTTTGTGATGCACCCATTTCCACTGAATTGAAACCCATATCCAATCTTATCATTCCTCAGTATATTTGATGATTTTGGTGAAGAAGAAGAAGAAGAAATGGGCAAGAGAATTGATGACCCAATTCTAATTGTAGAACCCATTGAACCCCAAAATACAAATTAAGAAATTAAATCAAGAAGATAATACAGAGCTATTATGTTTAGAATTATCAAATTATAAGAGATCCAAAACTCAAAACTTTGGAGAAATCGATTCTGTTTTGTGGTGTTTCTTTTTAACTTTTATGAGCTTGTGTACCTCTCGTTCGTTGTTAACGATGCAAAGAGCTCGAAAAGTTTGGTGGGTGAAATGAGATCCTATTTTATATATGGGTCGTGAGTTTGAATTTCAATACAAAACTTAAGCCTATGGGGCCCAAAACGTCTTGCATTATTTATCTTTTGAAAATATTTATAATAAAAAAACTAAGTTTTTTATGAGTAAATCTTTCAAACCTTTAAAAGTAAACTAAATGTAAGTTTTATAGATAAAAAAGTTCGCTTTAGACAAATTGTGTTTTTTATTAAAAGAAGAAAATACTTTACAAGTCTTTTTTTTTCTTGGAAAATTACTCTTAGCATTTATAATTTGATCTAAATTATAATTACACATTATAATTTTAAAAAAATATAATTTTCATTATTAATTTTATATGAGCGCTAACATTTGACATTTTATTAATTGCAAAATACCTTTAAAGTTTTTTCGTGAGTTTATTTTTTTTTATTGTAGTTTAAAAAATTATATTAAAATTTTAAATTTTATATGCACTAACACTTAGTTTATCATTATTCATTTTAATTAATAAAAAACCTTTAAATCCTTAAAATAAAAAAATTATCATTCATAATTTATAATTAAAATATTATCTTACGTAATTCCTCAAAATAAAATCCCTTTTAAACATTTCAACAAACAATTTTTGGGCATAAACATTTCTCTCAATTTTCTCTTCATTCAGTGTGCCAAATGAGAATAAACATTTCTCTCAATTAAAATATGTATTGTTGCATGGACAAAAGCTAGGAAAAGCAAATGAAGAAAGAAATAGTAGCAAACACATGTAAGGAGAAGAAATGGATAGTTTTAACCATCTAGATGGTGGCCCAGTAGTAAGAGTTTGGGACTAAGAGGTTTGCTCCCTCTGTGGTTTCAGGTTCGAGCCCCGCGGTTGCTCATATGATGGCCACTGGAGGCTTACATGGTCGTTAACTTCAGGACCCGTGGGATTAGTCGAGGTGCGCGCAAGCTGGCCCGGACACCCACGTTAAACTAAAAAAAAAAAAAGTTATAGTTTTATCCCATGCACCAAAACAACACTGTTTTGGTGCAATTTGTTTTAAAATTATAATATGAAACAACATTGTTTCACTTAAAACTAAGTGAAACACATTTTTTTACTCAATTTCATTTTTTTTAATATGAAACGTTATCGTTCTGACATATAAAAATTTCAAAATGGTCCCTTAATTTTGATATTTTTTGAATTTGGCCCTTGATTTTTTTTTATTTTTCCATTTTCAACTAATTTCAACCTTATTCTCAATATTTATTCAATTGCATCCCTAATTGATTAAAATGGCCACTTAATTTCTCTACCTTTTTTGATTTGATCCTTAGCTTTCTAATTTTTAACTATTTAGCCAATTTTAGTCTTTTCTCAATATTTCTTCTCAATTTCATCCTTAATTGCATTTTTTTTTCTTTCTTTCTTTTTATCTATTTTTCTTAAATTTCTTTTTTGAAATATATATATATATATATATATATATATTTCCTTCATTTCTTTGTGATTGAAATATATTTGTTTGAATATTTGTTCACTTTTTTATTAAAACACTTTTTTATATATATTTGAGTGGGGTCCAAAATTGGTTTATAACAAAGGGATCCGTTTGTGATCGCTTGACATTCCCTGAGTTCTTGACAACACCTGTTACCACTATACTTGGTAGGTGTTGATTGTCAATCAAGGAAAAGACTTCGGGAAATACCTACCTTCTATAAAGAGCGGCACAAACATAAAAAATCATATTAAGTTTTGTCACTTTCACCATGACCACTATTATGATACTAAGAAACGTCATGTCCTAAAATAGGAGATTAAAAAAAAAATTTAGGGGATGCTTCCAACAATATATGAAGAAGGAGATGCAACCTGTAAAAATAGGAAAAAGTCCTCATGATGCAATACATGAGATCAAATAATTTTTAGAAATTGTATCTCCATTATTTTTTAAACTTTTGAATAAAAGCATTAATGTTTCTCCATGTTTTCAATGCCTCCAATAAAAAACCCCATGATGAGATCTTCATATCTCCATTGAATTCTTCATCTCTCCAAACATATCTCTAGGTCTTCAATAAAAAATCTCTACGATGAGATTTTCATGTCTCCAAATAAATTCTTCATGTCTCTTAACGTGTCTCAAATGTATCTAACAAAAATCTTCACAACAAGATCTCAATTGAAATCTCTATGTCTCTATACAACATCTCATCGCATAATATTTTAACAATGCTTTCATTTAATATTATTTGATTTACGAAGACATATAAAACTTATCAAACTTTCCTTTGTTTATAAAAATGTTAAAACAAATATGAAGAGAACTCTCATGCAAGCATGTTAACGAAAACCATAAAAATGTATCATCACTATATAAAACAATAACTATTTTATTTCTCTTTTTTTACAAAGTCTTCAAAACATTATTGTTTAAAACACTTGGGGGGAAATGATGGTATAAAAAATTCACCAAAAACAAATTCATGGGACTATAGTTCTAATTGTTGGGGCCACCTGCCCAACACTCAACACTCACATTAGTTTATTCAAAACTACCCTACCCTAGCACACACCTTTATGTATTTTTTTCAGTTCCTTGAACCATGCAGGCACACAAATTCTCTATGTAAGCATGCATACCAAGTGCATACAAATGCAAACCATGCACCACCTTTTTCCACCGATGGTTATTTTCTACCTACACTTCTCCACCAATGACACAATAAGCATCACAATCAATGATAACAGTAATTTCTCCATCAATGATGCAATTCCCCTCTCAATGCTCCATGAGGTGACAAAGGTTTATAAATACCTTGGTTACTTGGTAAGAAAGGCTAGACAATTTTATACATAAGTTATAATCGTTCAACATTTTCAAGAACCATAAATGACCATTAAACAAGCTTTGTAAAATCTTCATAGACATACACTCCTTATAACTTCATTCTATTTATCACTTATTATACATCATTTTATGGTCTTATATTTACTAACATAAACATCATAGTGTCTCTCGTTTCCACATGGGACTTGTTTTTAAGAAATAACTCAGGTTAGAAATATCAACTTATATTTAAGACCAATCAACAACCTAGGACCAACTATCAAAATATCAGTTCTTGTCTTAAGTTTTCACAACTTTATTAGTTGAGATTTGGGATAGTCCACAAGGTGCACATCAATTTAATTATTGAAGAAATTATGAACTTAGCAAGTTACTATAAATCATTTTCCTAATATATAGCCTTATAAAACTAAACATAGTATCCATATAAGAAAAAAGAAAAAAAAAACAAAATCTCCCTTGTTATTATTTTAAATGCCCATGGAGATGTTCTTTGCGCCATTTAGAATAAACTAGATAGGTGGCCCATATTACATTGCAAGCCACACAAAAAAAAAAATTGAACTAAAAAAGAATGTTTAGGTATAGAAAAACCTTTTTAGTAGCCAATGATTCAATTTTAAAACCTCCCGACTCATCTCATTACCTAGCTGATATTTCAAATCAAATCATTTGAGAGTTATCTTGATATGATATAGTGACTTGACAGGTTCAAAGACAAGTACGATAATTAGTAGAAATATGGTCTGGGTTTAAATATAAATTTCAAGATGACATATTCTTTCAAAAATATTGAGATGATAACTTATTGGATTAATCAGAGTTTCGCAGCCTAACTCATCAAACCCGCGACCTAGGTCATAGGCTCCATCAGGTTTAATTTGTTTAAGACTATTTTTTATTTAATCATATAATAACAAAAATAATCACTCATAAAATCAATCATTAACACAATATCAAAACATTTGCTTGAGATTTCAATAACTTCATAGAAAGTAAATTGAATAAATTATGAAGCCCGATTCTTAATCAATCAAAGTTAACCAGCTAAATCCATGACTTGGTTCATGAAATCAATTGGGTTCAACAATTTTTTTATTTTTTATTTTTTATTTAATTATATGATAACAAAAATAAATGCTTGCAAAATTGAGAACCAACAAAATATCAGAGCATTTGTTTGACATAATAAACCTATAACTATCAAAATGAAACAATTTTGTTGCCGAATTAAAAATCAACATAAATATTAAAGGGTGAAGTTTTAAAAAATCAACAAGAAAATTCAATAAATATCTAATTATGAAGGGTAAAATTAAAAAAAAATCAATTTAAAATAAAGGTCAGGTATGCGACATTAGTTGACTTAGCGCTCCTAGGCCTAAAAATAGTCTAAGGCATACGGGCCTAGGGTAGCCCATGCATATGGGCTTACTTATTTTCTTCTCTTTTTTTAAGGAGCGGACGACAACCCTTTTATTTTTAAAAAACAAACAATAAACAACATGTCACATGTTGTTCTAGATTTTAGCCATTATAGATGTCAAGAAAGTTAGGTAGCCAACTTCCATCGAAAAAAAAAGCCATTTTATCCCATGTTTTGTTTTCCAAAAACACTTGAAAAATACTCTAGGGACCTTAAAACACTTATTTCTAGTATCAAAGTAGCATTTATTCGGTCCCAATACCTCAAATCAATCTAAATTCAAAAAAAAAATCTCGATCTCAAATCTACCTTCTCAGGTGATGGGAAGGCTAAAGAATATTTCGGTGAAACTTTTGTCATCAAATGAAATTCATGGATATCAAAATTAGGACTAACAAATGATTTTTTCTCTCTCTACTACTAAAATTCGACAACTCTTTTTTCTCTCTTAAAACAAAGGGACCGGGAAATAAGAAAAATGATCTTTTTACCAAAATTAAAATTTTAAAATCTAAAAGTACAAAAAAATTACCATTTGAAAGGTAGGATCAAAGTCGATTTTTTATGTAAATTTTGAAATTGCTACTCATTTTCTCTGTTTATTTCACTCTAGTTCTTTATTTTTTAATCTTGTATTTTTTTTTAATGAATTTACTTAAATTAGCTATCAATTTAGTTTTATAAATGCAAAATCAAAAATTAAATTATGAATTTAAAAAAAAAAAACTATCACAATCCTTAGTGCTGCTATGTATGGTGTTTGATAAGGCTACAAGTAAGGATCACGTGCTGTGGTTCCCTTTTGTTTTTTTTTTCAACACTGAAGTTTCCTTCTTTTTTTCAGTAGATGTGAAGTTGCAATCGTGAGACAAGTGTACCAGTCCTTCATTAACCGTGTCACTATGATTGAACAATTAGATTTTCTCACGTTGTATAAAATCCGTGACTTTTACTTGCTGTGGTCCAGTCCAGATTCTTTGCTTTGCCTTTGGAACCAGAAACCAGGAGATTCCTTCCTCCTTTTTGAATTTGCTCAAACACACTTCATCAAAGAGGTTAGTGTTGTTTATGTTGTTTGGTCCCATGGTCTTCATTTCTTAACCAAATCTTAGCCACCAAAGGAGTTTCTTGTATCAATCTATATACTGTACCCAGTTCTTTATCCTTGATTTAGTACAATCTAGTTGTCTAGGTAAGGGGTTTTGATTAAGTTTTCCTGATGGGTTACTTATAAATTCTTTACCTCTTTCTTTAAAGTTGTTGCATTCAAATTTGGCTAAAATGCTGGCGTAGATGAAACTAGAAGTCTAAGGAGCATAGACCCTATTCCTTAGTTATAAATTTTTGTGTTGAAGAAAAAAACAATTTGAGTTTTCTCTGGTGAGTACCATGGTCTCCCTATCTGAGCACAAGAGAAGGGTCTTATTCTTAAACATCTCTTTTCTATTGGTGGCATGTACTTTCTTGATTGTGCAATTCAATTCTGCTGAATTTCTAGTACTGAGAAGTGCTGAACCTTTCAAGGATAATGGTCAACAAGACTGCCAGGGATTGGTTAATCTAGATGACTACAAAACCAAGTGCTTTTACTTTAAATTACATAATCCATGTGTCTCTCAGGGCTATATTGACTATCTTTACCTTTTCTATTGCAATTTCGAAATATTTCCTCTTTTGGGCTATTGTCTTCTTTTTCTTTGGCTCCTGGTATTGTTCTATCTGTTTGGGAACACAGCTTCTGAATACTTTTGTTCTTCACTTGAAGACTTGTCTAAGCTGTTGAATTTGTCTCCTGCAATTGCCGGGGTTACCCTCCTTTCACTTGGAAATGGTGCCCCTGATGTTTTTGCTAGTGTGGTGTCTTTTATGGGTGATGGGACATCAGACTTTGGCTTTAATACAGTATTAGGTGGTGCTTCCTTTGTTACTTGTGTGGTGGTTGGAATCTTAAGCATTTTGGCGAAGCAAGAGGAATTTAGAGTCAACAGGGATGCCTTTGTTAGGGATATTTGCTTCTTCCTTTTAGTTCTTGCATCCTTAATTTTCATTTTGATTTATGGCAAGATCAACATGTGGGGTGCATGGGCTTTTTGTTGATGTATATTGTTTATGTGATGGTTGTTTACATTTCACAAGTCCATGGGAATGGTAGTATAAATGAAAGCGAAAGGGATCATAATTCAAGTAATGGAAGTGATTTAAGCATACCAATTTTAAGCAGCATGGAAAAAGGGGAGCAAAATTATGTGAAGGAAAGTGGTTTTGAATGTGATCCTGAAGTAGAAATGAACAAATGTTGCTTTTGCGTAAGATTATCAGCTCCATGTAGTACACTTCTCCGAATCCTTGAGATGCCTCTTTCCTTACCTAGGAGATTGACAATTCCTGTTGTTTGTGAAAAGAGATGGTCCAAGCCAACCGCAGTTGCTTCAGTGACATTAGCACCAGTTCTCTTATCAACTCTTTGGAACGCCCAAGATGAGTGTGCCACCTTCAACACAATCCTAATAGTAAATGGAATTGGGTTGATGTTCGGAATGACATTTGGGGTTCTTGCATCTGTAAAAATTGAGAATTCAGGTCCACCGAAGAAGTGCTTGCTTCCTTGGCTAGCAGCGGGGTTCTTAATGAGTGTGACATGGAGTTATATTCTAGCTCAGGAACTGGTAGGCTTGTTAGTTTCACTTGGGTATATATTTGGAATTAGTCCTTCTATACTAGGACTAACAGTTCTTTCCTGGGGAAACTCAATTGGTGATTTGATAACAAATTTGATTTTGGCTGTGAATCGTGGCCCAGAAGGTGCACAAGTTGCTATATCAGGCTGTTATGCAGGTCCCATTTTCAACATCCTTTTCGGTCTGGGATTGTCTCTGTTTGGCTCAGCCTGTTATGCGTACCCATCACGTGTTGTGATCCCAAAAGATCCATATCTATTGGAGACAGTAGGCTTTTTAGTAGGTGGCCTGCTTTGGGCACTTGTTGTTTTACCCAGGAGAAATATGAGGCTTGATTGGGTGCTGGGAGGAGGACTCTTAGCTATATACTTGATGTCTGCTTCTTCGAGGGTAATTCAAACTTTTAGCTCTCCGATGTGATAATACACATGGTTAGCTGTAACTAGCTTCCTTCCTGTACAGTGATTGATAGCTGTAGAGTAGCACTTCAGGTGATGAACTAACTAGCTACTTCTGAGTGAAAGTTTATTTATTTCTTTTAAGCTTCCATGAAAATTAGAATGGCCCATAAACCGTAATTTGTAATCTTGATGACACAAATTTGAAAGCTATCAGAATGAATTCAGCAACTTGTTTGAAAACCATTTTTGCATAATTCATTTTTATTGTAATTTTGATGAAATAATGAATTTATACTAATGTGCGATACCCTGGTATTTCAAGACCCGAGAATATTAATCACAGAACATTTCGCAGAGCAATTAATGGGGCCTGGAGTATTTTCATATATAAAGCTGTTAGAAAATAATTTGGGATTTCATTTGATTCTCCAACTGTTGGATATCATGATTTGATCCTTGATTTTAGTATTGTTTCAACATGATTCTGGAAGATATTTGTTTGATTTATATGCATGTATGATTATTTTTCTCGTTAAGTAGGAGATTTAAGTGTGTGAATTGCATGCATGCGGATGCAAATGATGGAACTTGGGATTTGGGATGGTGATATGCTGCCTTGTCAATCACTAGTTTAGCATGGTTCTGTCAAGAAAACAGATTGATAGATGTAAATATTATGGGTTAGCATAGCTTCAAATATGAAAAGGATCTTGTGTTTTTCTTAGCAGAACAATACAGAAAAGAAATTTCATCTGATTGATTGTCAGGTTTTGCTTTTTGCGCATCTTTAGCTGTCATGGTTCTTTTCTCCAACATGCAGCGATTTCCATGTTATATACATCATCCTAGTTAGACATACAGAGAGACTCATTTACCAAAAATCTTGATCAGGTTTATGCTCTGCAGCACTTCAATTTTGCTCATTCCAACGCAATGAGGAATTGAGTGATTCTCAATATTTACGTGTTAAGCAGTTTAATGG
>Ga0307518_10001551_pt1 | contig 16983 bp, 15 predicted proteins | sample 25_EM_MG_FD_203889 | JGI IMG/M metagenome (GOLD analysis project Ga0307518, IMG submission 203889) | Populus trichocarpa ectomycorrhiza microbial communities from riparian zone in the Pacific Northwest, United States - 25_EM | ecosystem: Host-associated > Plants > Roots > Unclassified | place...
GTACATCAAGGCTACAGAGGGAATATGTCAGTAATCTTTTTGAGGATCCTAATACTAGTTTAGTGGATACCTCAGCATACAAGTCCCCGGAATTCAATTCTCAGTACACCGGAGCAACTAAGGTTGGGATCATTCGTGGCGCCTATCATTTCGCCCGCCCAGACGTTTCCAGTGGCGCCGCGCAGGCTAGGTACTTCCTTGCAAATGGAGGTTGGTATCAACTTTATGGTCCTTTTATACTGAATTATATCATGTCAGGTGGCTGGTCTGGCGACGGTATCACCTTACCTGGAGCGCTTGACATCGAGTGTGAGTATGTTCTTTGTGTCATCTTGACATCATTACAAGTTGATCTATCATAATAGACAATCCCTATGGCAATAAATGTTATGGCTTGAGTGCTTCGGCAATGGTCTCTTGGATCAAAGATTTCTCAGACACGTACCACAGTGCTACTAAACGGTAGGGTAACTTTTAAACCTACGTTTTTGGGGCCTGATGCAGACGACCTCCTGCAGATACCCAGGTGGAATTTATTCGTCTATTCTCGGTCCTGATCTCGCTCATGTCATTCAGTGATTTATACCACAACCGACTGGTGGAAGACCTGCACTGGAAATAGCGCTGCATTCGGCAAAAATAATCCGCTTTGGATTGCTCGTTACGCCTCTTCAATCGGGCCTCTTCCAGCTGGATGGTCATCCACTTCATTCTGGCAGTACGCCGACCACGGCCCAAACCCTGGTGACGCTAATGTATGGAACGGTGATATGAGTGGTCTTCAGCGGTGGGTACATTTGCTCTTTGTCCGATAAGAACGCCTAGTTTACCCACCTGTGGGTACAGCTTTGCTCGCGGCTAAATGCGGCTTCCACGAAATTAGTTGAGATTAGGGATTGGTTCATTGTATTCTGTCATCTTCTGCGGTCAGTGTTTCATTTCGCCATCGTCATTGGTCTCGTTCCAGCGGCGATTACTGTTGTCTGTACACTACGTGTTTCTATATGGATGTATCAATTGTCACTTCCCAAGCCTGGTAATTGTCCAAGACCACAACCATTGCGAAAGGGGTTCTCCAACATCGTTCAAAACTGGAATAACTTTGTGTGTTTTCTGACGTTTTTTTTTTTTACCTCTGAATCCAGATCTGGCCTTGGTTTGACACCAAAAAAGTCTCCCCGATGCGCTTTGGGTTGTACGGTTGCATCTCCGCAACCATACCTCCTGGCAGACTCCGGCGCAGAGTTTTTCATCGTGGATCCCAAGGAAAGTGAGTGACTCATCAAGATGATTTCGATGTCGTTTAACGTCTCGACATTCTTCGTCTCTCAATTCCAACTCTCGCTCTGACGATCGATTTATACGCCTCATTACTTTCGCCTTCATGCCTTCCTCGTTCAACAGGGCTTTTCCCACTCAACAAGGTCTTCTGGCTGTGAGAACGACCCACTCGACCCCCAGCCCGCCGAGCGGATTGATCAGTTTCATCTAACATGTCAATGTATATTCCGACTGCGGTGGATCAGACTTGACAGATGGGGCAGCGACGAGAATTCACGAAGAGCAAAGTAATGCGTCTGATTTCGTGATCTCACCTCTTTCTATGTTGGTCCACCAGTGTCAAGACACTGACAGCATCATTTGCGTTCGAAGGACGATTCTCCTCTGAGACGGATTGTGGTGGTGGATATGCTCGCTTCAAATGAGCTCCAAGAGCGATCAAACGACGTTTGTGTTAGCACGAAATCTGCGTCTAGCGATGACAGGAACGCCGTTCGTCAGGTGAAGCAAACATGTGGAGAGCTCAGGAATTTCAGTTCGATCACGCCAGCAGAGATGTCTTGGCTGACCCATTAGCTCACATAAGTACTAAACACTGTCTAGTCATGTAAGGGATGTCTACATAGCATAAAGACATGGACATGCAACATAAGCCGATAACGAACAACATCAGATGCACATGGGGATACAAGAGATAGGCCTGTGAACGGATAACAATACGAAAACTGAATATTCATATAACCGACGTGTTCAATGGTCGGGTGAGCCAGCGAGCGCTTCGTAGACGCTCAAGCACTCAACTCACAACTCTCATCACACACCCGCCAACGTCTCCAACACACTGAGCACTTCCCTTGGATCCAGCTTCCACTTCGCATCCGTCCCCTTCCTACTCGTCGACATGGTCTCCACATTGTCCAGCTCGTTCAGCCTTCTCAACAACTTTTCATCGCCCCCGATGGCGAGCACCAACGTGGATTCGTCCGTAGAAGTCACCCGTCCATCGTACTCGCTGTCGCCGACCCCGGCACCCCCGCCGCGTGGTGAGCACGCAGGGCCGCCGGGATGCATGATCGCACCGACTGCTGTCGAGCGTGAAATGTTGTTTGGGAGGACGAGGAAGGAGTTTTGGCCGGGTATGATGCGGAGACCGTATCGTTCCCCGAGGGAGTCGAAGATGTGGTTCTGAGCCTCGGCGGCTTGGCGGCTTGCCCAGGTGCGGTCGGAGTAGTTAGATAGGAAGCTTGTAGTTGGTGTGGTTGAAGTGGGATCCGGACTTGAGGTCGGTGAAGTGGCGCAGCTGGTAGAAGCCCCATTGGTCGAGGCAGTTGAATCCGGAAATCCGGTCCAGAAACGCCACACGATAGAAGCAACGCGCTCTTCGACGAATGAGCCTGGTGTACGCTCGGTGAACTGTAACATGATCCGTGTGATTCAGACTGTCGATAAGTGAAAGAGAAAAAAGGACAACTCACATAATTGAGGATCTCGACACAGGGTCCCTTCCACGCAAGATCCAAGTTTGCCACGATGCTGATCCAGTCTGGCTTACTACTCGTCCCGTTCGCATGTCCATTCGTCCTCCTGCGAACCTCCTTCGTCTTAATGAAACACCCATTCTCTGCGACGATGCCCACACCGGGAACCCTCTCCGCAAGCTTCTCCAAAGCACCCTTCACGGGAAGCCCACTGAGCACCCAGATCTCGTTTCTCGGGTCATCCGCCAAACTTTCGAGCACCTGTATCATCTCCTCAGGCGGCTCAACCATGGGCCCTTTTCCGTCCTGTATCATTTCTGTGATGGCACGCTTCGACATATCACGGACCCAGAGACAGCCTTCGAAGTCCACGAAGATGAGGCGAGAGGCGGAGTGGCGGTATTTGGGGATCAGCCGCGCGAGATCAAGCGGCGGGACAAGCGAGGAGTCGGTGAAGAGCGAGACGTGCTCGGTATGCGCGCGGGTGCATCGGCTAAGGAAAGAGAGTACAAAGTTTTGGGAGGTTTGGGTTACGACGTGGTTGTGAAGGTCTTGCCAGCGAGCGGAGGCTTCTTCGTCAGACATGGTCAAGGCCTGTTCAGAATGAGTCGAATATGCATGTATTAGGCTAGACACCGACCTGGTGGATAGCTTTGGCTGTCCCACGCGTGTCGTATGGGTTGACAGCAATACACGAACGGAACCCAGAGTAACTATACGTCCCCGTGAACTGTACTCGGATTAGCATTGCCCCCAAACTGAAAACGAATACAAGATGCGAGCTCACCTCACTCAAAATCAATGCTCTCCTTCTCTCTTCTTGACATTCAACGTACTCATGTGTGCGGAGGGCCATTCCCTCCCTCAGACTCGTCACCGCAAACGCGTCCGCGACGGTCAGGAGAGCGAGGTATTGGCTGAACGTCACCTCCTGCACATGCAAGAACACGACAGGTTGGTAAGTGAGCGTCGAGAAGGCGGCATTGACGCGTGCGACGACGTCCGCGACACCACCCGCAAGTTCATTGGATTCGGTGGTTTGAAGGGCTACCTGAATGAGGACAACCTGTAATGAGTGCGTGAGTGATGTGAATCAGGTGAAGTGAAGTGAGATATAGGACATACCTTGCCCTGGAACTCGGGGTGTGTCTTGAGGAAGTGTTCAAACGCCTCGATTTTGTGACGTACACCCTATATGCGCGATGAGTAACCCGGATCTTGTGCATACAAGCACCAATACAGCCAGGCACAATCAAAGCACGTAGACCAACCTGAATTTCATCAAGCTTGTCCCTTCCTACGATCAACTTCATCCCCGCATAACGTTGTCTGAGAAGTTGGACCCAGTACTCCACCTCTGGCTGTCGTCTGCCACACCATCAGGACAGACAAAACCGGAAATGAGACGACTGCCTCACCTCTTCTCTCTCAATGCGTTCACATCGATTCCCATCGCGAACACACCTACGTCTACGAATCGGCCGTTCTCCTTGTCCTTCTTCTCGTCAGCACCGTCAGTCCACTCCCCGTCAGCATCGCCCCCAGCACTGACAGGTGGGACGGGTCCTTCGACCTGTATCCCTTTCGGGAGAGCCTCATACGCAAGGATTCGAGATACAGTCTGCCTGAAATGTCTCGCATAGTTGGCAGTTTGGAATCCGACCAAATCTGCCCCGAGGACGCCCTTGAGGAGGGACTCGCGCACGGAGAGACATCGGAAAATCTCTGACGATGGGAATGCGACATGGAGGAAGAAACCGATGGGTGCTTGGGCGGTTTTGGGATGTGATCGGAGAAGGGCAGGGAGAAGCATGAGGTGGTAGTCATTTATCCAGACTATATGCGCGTGTTAGAGTGGAGCGGGCGGAACATAGAGAATGCTACATACTGAGGTCGCCTTCGCGGTAGTTTTCGATGATGATATCTGCGAATCGCTGATTGACAGACCTGTACTGCTTAAATGATGCACTCTCGTAGAAGCATTTCGTCTTGGGTGCGTCTGGGACTGCATAGTGCAAGCAAGGCCACAAGACCTGCCAAGCGCATAAGTAACCCCTGACTATGACTAGCAAGTGCCCACCTGGTGACAGAACTCGTCATAACAACTCTCGAATTCGCCATCAGGGATCCAGACGGGCACGCTGTCAGACACTTGTCTCATCTTCTTATCGATACTCTTGCGCATCTCGGAGCCGAAGCTGTCCGTGCTGCTGCCGAGAGTGCCCACCCAGAGCTTCTGCGTGAGTCTGGCTTTGACGCTGTCGATGGCATTCTTGAGGCCGCCGTTGCAATGTGTGTTGGGAGAGATGTGCCAGTGTCTATGTCCTCTTTCGGAGTCTGTGTTGCTCGCTAGAGAGGCGGAACGGCGAGATGTGGAGCGCGATTGTTTACGCTGGAGACGTGCACAGTGCTGGACATCCTGGTGGGCGGTCTGGAACTTGCGAGCACGGAACAACGTGAATGCGCGGTCGAGGGAGGGTAGTGGCGGTGACGACTTGGACTCGGAGTCGGAGGATGATGCGGAGGAGGGGGTGGAGACTGCGCGGGGTGTTGCACCTGGCTGAGGGCTTGCAATGTTGACGAACTTGGTGAATGGAGTGGGGATATCTGACTTGGGGGATGCGAGAGGAGCGATGGCCCGGGTCTGCAAGAACATGTGACCGAGGGTCCATGCACGGGAAGCGACGGTGCATACCTTGAGATCGTCGACGATGCTCTTGAGAGGAACGCTTCCCGACAGACGCTGGTGGAAGGCAGGTCGTTCTGAGGCCACTCCACTGGTCTGTGAGGACAGTGATCCCGATTCTGATACGCTCTGGTCCGACAGACCGGACTCGCCAAAGGCGACGGTGGTGGGGAGGAAGAGGGACGCGATGATGACGCGGTGGTTGCGGAAGGAGCTCATCGTGGAAGCGCAGGGAAGTGAGGGGGGAGCAGGGATTCGACTTTATATGCAAATTGCGGCGAGCGAGCAGTCCCGGTGCGATGGACTGTTTCTGGCAGCGACGTAAGATAAACCGCAGAGATCGCCACCGATTCGGAAAAAAAAAACCAACAGCACAACAGCGACCGTATCAGATCTTGGTTTGCCTCCGTTCACAGCCCAGCTGGATGTGCTCGAGAACGGGCAACAGCGGAACGGGTCATCCCGACCCACGACATCTTCCGGCGAACAGGCTTTCAACGAGATGCCTGCACTTAACGACGGTGGAAGAGCAGTACTGACGCTGTCCACACGTGTCCGTGACTACCAAGTACCGCGCATCAATGAAGTAGTTCCCGAAGGCCGGGATCCTTCTAACTTGTTGCCTGCGTACTATAACCTGTGCATTCCAGAACTATGATGTCATTTTCAGCGTTTAGGTTGTACACGAGTTGGTACACTTTCGGTAATGTATAAGCTTCTTCAATTCTCCAGCACTTCTCGCTCAAGTCATTTTGCCTCTTCTAAAGCCCAATAGTAATTATCGCTCCTTGACACGTTCGTCAGCAAAGCTTCTGAAGGAAATCTGGTACTGTGCCTCCCAAACTCGCTTTGAATATCACTATGATATACATACTACTTCCGTCGAAAACAAGCGCTGACTTTCTTTTCAGCGAACCAGCCTTCCAGAAAGTTCAACCATCACAAATGACACGTGTTCATCTTGTTCCAAACCCTCCGCATTTCCTTGCTGCTATAGCTGCTTCAGACATTCACCTGAAATAATCGCAACAAGCCTCCTGGCGATATATTTTCATCGATCAGATAATCACAACGTATCTGTGGTGAGGACTCCTGCATTGTATTGCTTGGCATGCACCGATATCCTTGTAGATTGGAGCACGATGCGCCTAATTGACGTGGATGTTGTCCTTGACCTAGAGGAGGGTAGCAAGGTCGATCCGGCAAGTGACGTCCTCAAGGATTTCTCCGATGACGACCTCGAAGACACCAAATATGCGATCCTGTCGCATTGCTGGTATCGAGACAAAGAGGAAGTCCAGTTTAGGGAAATGAAAGGGTTGATCAGCGATTCCGTTAGGCAAATGCTTCGCGAACGTCCTGGGTACCAGAAGATCCTCAAGAGCTGTGAACTTGCTCGCAAAAACGATCTCCGTTGGCTGTGGGTCGACAGCTGCTGTATCAACAAAGAGAACAGCACAGAGTTGACCGAGGCCATAAATTCAATGTTTCGATGGTATGATATGGCAGAGAAGTGCTACACTTACCTCCACGACGTCAGAGCCAACACTTTCCCCACCGAGCGCAACATGAACGACTTTCCCGACGATCTTAAGGGCTGGCCCAAGTGGTTCTCACGTGGCTGGACCCTTCAAGAACTTGTCGCCCCTCGCACCGTTGTGTTCTTCAATCACGAGTGGCGCGCGATTGGGAACAAAGACGAGCTCGCATCCACTTTGGAGGACATCACTTGCATTCCATCCCGCGTTCTGAAATATGGAATGGATGCATATTGTCCCAGTATAGCACAAGTCATGTCCTGGGCGTCTGATAGAAAAACGAAACGGGTGGAGGACAGAGCTTATTCGCTGTTGGGGTTGTTTGGCGTACATATGCCGATGCTGTATGGAGAGGGCAAGAACGCATTTCGCCGTCTTCAGCTGGAGCTCATCCGAATGACCAACGACCACAGCATCTTCGCCTGGGATCGGCAAAGCGCCGGGTGGACAGGTAGTGTTCTAGCTGATGACCCCAGTCTCTTCCGTGATTGTGACGACATCGTCAAGATGGAACCTGGCGAATACCTGACGGCCCTCAAAGGAGTCAACCCCGATGGGGAACTGTACAATATTCCCGAAGAATCACTTCGTACATACTCTGTCACCAATGCGGGCATCCAGATATCACTTCCCCTCAAGCGCTGTCGCGGATTTCAGTCGGTCTTCGAGGCGCGACTTGCCTGTCGCCATTCCCCTGATTCCTCGCCCATTGCAGTCGTGTTTGCATCTTTTAAATCCAACTATTACAGAGCCTTTGGAGACTTTGAACCCGTTCCCGAAACAACAGCCCAATTCCAGCCCTTATATCTCGTTTATCGAGAAGAAAAACGTCGCAATGACTTCACATTCAAGATCGATGACAGGGCTATCTTCTACGACGGTTTCGTCCAGCGCTGTGTCTTTCCAGAGGGGATCATTTTGGAGGATAGCTCCGTCAAGTTGTCAAACACAAGCGATCGCGCTATCATTGTTTATGCAAACGATAACACGAAGACTTGTTTCGCAGTCGCTGTAGGGTACTTCTTAGATCATGAATGGGTGCACGTCGTCTGTGATGATCCGCCTGAAGAAAGCAAACTGACCGCTTGCAAAGCTTACGCCGAGCAAGTGTATAAACGTATGCGGATGGCTAGTCCAGAACATGCACAACGCATGGCCCAGGCATGGCAGACTACCCTTTTCAAAGAACATCCCTCCCGCGTATCGCATTTGGTCGAACATGCCCACCTCCATCGGTTTCTCAGAGGTGTACGCATTGTCTATAAACAACTTCTGCAACCCCAGACGTGCTCGGTGACAATCGATGTCGTGCGATGCACGGGTTGTTGTGTAGCTCCCGGAGTATGGCAAGCTTTGGACGGGGTTAGTGTCATACATGAATTTTTACTCGACCTGATTTTCATGTCGCTTTAGTTTTCGTCAAATGGACCAGATACACCGGGACTGATGATGGATGGTGAAATCACCCAGGATCATCGTGGTGCAGTGCACCGATTACTCATGGACGGGATCGATACTCGTTTCATGTCGGCTCTAGGGGGACCGGAGATCAAGGTAAGTAAGTGCAACAATGGGAAACAATACTGATAAGGAATGGAAATAGCTGGGCGACTATGGTCACTGGGACGGTGTATCCTTTACACCTCGGGGAAACATCTTTGCAGACTTAAAGATGCTGGGTGTTGAGTTTCATATTGATCCAAATGATCACAACCTTACGCCAGTCAGCCATGAGATCCGCTCTCGGGACAATACAAACGAAGTGATCAATCCTGTAGTAAAAAGTGTTGAGTTTAACAACCATCGGCGCCACTGGGAAGGTCTTTTTCTATATCACCCAAAGGGCTTCTCCCTTCCGACCCACAATCATGTTGTCTCGTTGTTGGATGCCTTAGCCAACCATCTAGAGGACAAGTATCTAATAACGACAGTGGTGCAATGTTCGGACTGCCATTTTTCTAATGCCAATAAATTCAATACCATGCGAAAAACACGACCCAAACACAACCACGGAAATAGTGAGTCCTCTATCAATTCTAACCTCATACCTCTGTTTTTACCTCTGCTGTTAGATGGCTGCTGGAAGAAACTACACATTAGCACACCCCTGTATATCCTGATGAAACCCCTGGTATGGCAATCGGAGAGGGCACACGAAAGCACACGAATATATTTTGAACAAATTCGGTAAGTCTATCACATCGCTTCGTGTGGAATGCCAGCCATAATAATGTACCATGGACGTACATAGGAAACACTTTCATGTATTACTAGATGCAGTACGTTGTCTACATGCCATGTGTCCTTGTTAATTGGCAGCCGCCAGCAGCGTCTAATACCGCATACAGCAATACATGGTGGAAAATCATTGGTGAGTATGCAACCTGCTTTGACTAACATCCTCGCGCAAACCGCCATAATTACAGGCAGAGAAAGAGGTGGAGGTGACAAAGGAGTCTGCCATCCACTTTTTCTCGAACATATTCGGTAGTGGGCACTTCAAAGGTTACGTGCGTTCGTTTTATATTAGTTTCGCTTCATTTGTCTCACCACTCTGAAAACTTTTAGATAGGTGACATAACCTGCTTCGAATTGATTGGAATAGCTAGAGGTACAGGCAGACAAGGAGACGAACGCGGGGACGAGCAACCACATATCCCCATCAGCAAGTCGTGTCATGCAGCCGACGGCGTCCCTTTAGATCCACTTGAACAACAATCAAGTCTTTCCGATAGTTCGGCGGCAACATCGCACGCTGTACCTGACATTTACGATGAGAGCAATACAGTGCACGATCCTCGCATCGAGGGTTTAGTTGCAACTTTGATGAAGAGAATGTCAGATAAATCGATAGACATGAATTCTCAGCGAACAAAGATGGTCCATGAGGCAGAGGAATTGAGGGCTAAAAGCTTTGGAATGGAGGTTTGCTTTTCATCTCCTCCAACTCGGGACTCCTTTTACACTGGTTAGGTGCTACAAACTATCAGCGCTGTTTATCAGAAGTCGCCGGAGTTCATTGATAGTAGTACGTCGTGAGTCATTCCATTTACCTCGTTTTCTCCGTTGAATTTAAAAGGCATGTCAGAGGTGAAGAGAGAGCCCCAGATATGGGACGTGTATCTGATGACAGGTAGTATGACCATGGCCAAGTCCACAGACTGTGTTCTTACGGCAAAAATATACGTAGGTGCAAAATTCGATTGCTGGTGCAAGACGTGAAAGCTCTCGAAGCGAAGCTAACTGCAACCCATGTTGACGACGAACGGCGGGCTCTGGAAGAAGATATCACGGGTATGGTGAGTGCCATAAGCAAACATCTGTCGTTCTTTTGGTCTGGAGAACGCATACTGTAGATTTTACTGGCGTGCTGGCAAGGAATCCGTTCGGAAATCGAGCAAATCGTGGAAAAGGCAAATTGACCCATCCATGCCCTGGGTTACGAACTCATGCCAACCAGGTTATCCGTCGGATTGTGAATGACAAGAGGGTGAAGCAAGCAGAGCGAGAAGATCGAAGCAGGGTGAGCGACCCTGTTTCCTGACCAGATCCGTGTCATGGATCACAGGTACCAGTATGTGCAACAAGACGGAAAGGTTTTGGAGACGGCGATTGTAGATGCCCCAGACTATGACCACAGTCATTTGCGGCGGTGGGTATCATCGTTTGCAAAGATGTCAACAAGATTTCTGACAGTATTTGCGATAGAATCTTGGCTGATGCAGGAGCGGGTATTTCTAAGTACGAATTACTCATGGCGGCCAGTCGAGGCGAGCTGCATAGTACCTACACAGTTACGGGTCAACCAACGACAGCCTGGCACTAGCCTAATAGTCTCGTGCACATACGTCCTCCCCTATATCTGCCTGTACTCATGCTTACATTCTATTCGTTGTTCCTTCTCTCTGTATCTATCTGCCTTAACAACGGCGGACGGGTACACGTTAGTATAGACCATCTTAATTGAAAAAAAAAAAGATCCGGGATGCTTACTACTGCAGCCTGGCGCGTATTAGTTGGCCTAACTTTGCCTGAGCATAGTACATACGTCGTCGTAATCGATAATCAATTTGTCCATGATCATGCCGTACATACACCAAGCTCCTTCAGTAGCTCCATCATCAGTGACACACTGACAACATCTACTTCGAAGCTCGACAACGAAGTAATGGATAGCCAGTCAACTCGCTGCTATTTCCGCTCCCAGTCGCCTTCAGCGGGACACCCTCTGAAGAGCTGTGGAACCACTAGAAGCTCAACGGTTACTACTAACCAGTGACAGGTTGTTGGACTCCAGGGACATAGCTCTACTCACTGGTAGGTCTTTCACTACCAGCTGAGTCTCGACCTACATTTTGAGCCCAACATCCTTTCCTGCAATACTCGGCCATTTGATGTTCAACTATGATTGGCACGTTTTGGAACAGGGCCGTCAGGCGTTCTTGAAGGCCACAAAGCCATGATATACCGCAATAATGACAGAACATGTTGTCACCATACTGCATTGGGATATCTCTGACTTCACTATTACTATGAAATCATCCCAAGAACCCAAAGCGCCCGAAAATACAGCCGACGCATGGACACGTGCTGGATGGACCTAACTGTAGATTGGCTGCTTTATTCCCGCTCAGAGTCCATCTCGCATCCCTTCAGTTGTTCGTATCAGTTGTTCATATTCTACGACTCACGGACGATCCTTGTCTCACGCGTCGGCGGTAACTGTGAGTAGCTCTGGCCCACCATTGTGAAACGACAAAGCTCATTGATATTCCTCCAGATTAACGCACAATGCGTCTGATAAACGTCCGTAACCTTCTCGACATTGATATGGGGAAGAGAGTTGCCCCCGACGCAAGTGTCCTCGAGCAATACAGTGACGAACAGCCAATAAACATAAAATATGCTATCCTGTCACATTGCTGGGGTGCAACCACAGAGGAGATAACCTTTAGGGAGATGGAAATGTTGTCGAAGATGGCCTCCTTTGATCGGAAGAAGCTCCGCCAGCGACCCGGATACCAGAAGATTCTGAAGAGCTGCGAACAAGCGAATAAAGACGAGTTTAAGTGGCTGTGGGTGGATACATGTTGCATCAACGCGGAGAGCAGCTCCGAGCTTTCTGAGGCCATCAACTCAATGTTTCGGTGGTATGAAGGATCAGGAAAGTGCTACGCATACCTGCACGACGTGGACGCAGACAAACTTCCTACCAAGCGGGACGACGAAAAGTTTGGCCAGTTTGATGGGTGGCCAAAGTGGTTTTCGCGCGGTTGGACTCTACAAGAGCTCGTCGCTCCAAGCGTCGTCCAGTTCTTTAACCAACGCTGGCAGCCCATTGGCAACAAAAATCTCTTCGCACACACTTTGAAAGAGATAACGCGCATCCCATCTTGCATCCTCCAATACGGGTTAGATGCAGATCATCTTAGTGTCGCGCAGATCATGTCGTGGGCTGCGGATAGGAAAACGACTCGGGTGGAGGACCGTGCATATTCATTGCTGGGGCTTTTCGGTGTGCATATGCCGATGCTTTATGGAGAGGGGAAAAACGCATTCCGCCGCCTTCAGTTGGAGCTTATTCGAATGACCAATGATCACAGCGTCTTCGCTTGGGATCGAAGAACTATTGGGTGGTCCGGGAGTGTACTTGCTGATGATCCGAGTTTTTTTCGGGATTGCGAAGATATCGTCAGAATGGAACCTGACGAATATCTCGACGCGCTGAAAGAAGGCGTTCTAGGAGGCGAACCGCACACTATTCCAGAAGAATCGCTCCGCACATACTCTGTTACCAATGCCGGTATTCAAATATGGCTACCCCTGAATCGATCCCGCGGCTCGGATTCACTCTTTGAGGCGAGGCTGGCTTGTCGTCGCTCTCTTGACTCGTCTCCGATAACGATTATGTTAGTTTCTTTTAAGTCAAACTACTACAGATATTTCGGTCATTTCCAAACTATCCACGGTGCAACCGCAGAGTTTCAGCTACTTTACCTCGCCTACCGAGAAGAGAAGCGTCGCAAGGACTGCACATTCAAATTCGATGACAGTGCTATCACGTGCGAAGGTTTTGCTCGTCGATGTGTCTTCCCGAAGGAAGTGGGTTTGACGCGCAATTCCCTCACGCTGTCGAGCACCCACCATTCGGCCAGCATAGTCTACGCGAACAGTAAAACCAACGCATGCTTTGTGCTTGCTGTTGGGTATTGTTTGGGTCATGAATGGGCACGCGTTTTATTTGATCCGCCCGCTGAGAAAGGGAACCTCAAACGACCTCCTGGTATCTTGGACCCGTCGTGGTATGCTTACGTCGAACAGGCATATAGCCCCACAACGATAAGTCCAGGGCATACGCATTGTATTGTTCAGGCACGACCTTCTGCTATTACCCACCTGTCTGAAAGCGGGTTATGCTTGGTAAAGCATGCTCATCTCCCCCGATCCATCAAAGGGGTGCAGATATTTTATCAACGCCTTCCACAGCCGAACACCTGCTTGATCACAATCGACATTACCCATTGCACAGGCTGTTGTGTAGCACCTGATGTATGGAAAACATTGGATGGGGTTAGTGCAAGTTGTCTTGTACTGGATGCAGGTCTGATGTTAACATTGTCGCAGGTCACTGCAAATGGTCCCAAGGCACCCGGTTTGATGATGGATGCCACTCTATCGAACTTCCAAGTGAACCAGAATGCAGTGCACTGCTTCCTTGTTGACACGGTTCTCACACGCTTCATGTCTGCCGTTACAGGGCCAGCAATAAAGGTGTGTGACTGAACAACCCACCATGTGGAATCCTTCTAACATCATTCTGAGAGGAATAGTTGGGTGACTACGGTCGGTGGGATAATCTTTCTTTTGAACGTGAAGGAAACATATTTGAAGACATGAAATCATTGTCAACTGAGCTTCGCATCGATTCCAAAGATTTGGTTTTTCGACCCAACGAACACAAAATTCACCACAAGGACAGTACGGACACAGAAACAAAAATTGTGGAAAGCGTTGGCCAAAACCGCCGGCTAAATCACTGGGAAGGCCTAACTTTGTATCACCCGAGGAGCCTGTCACTTCCAGTCCATCACCATATTTTCACTTTAATGAAGTCGTTGTCGCATCGGCTTGAGGGAATGTCTCTGATAACGACGGTCGTCGAATGTTCGGAGTGTTACGCTGCACGAGCTCAGGGCATAATCGGAATGCCGCCGATGTGGTCGAAACATGGCAATGACAGTGAGCTTTTCAGAAATGACCATTCCCCCTGCTTTTCACTTCCATTCCAGACGGGTCCTGGAATAAACTTCCTATCACCACGCCTCTGTTTGTCCCGATGAAGCCGTTATTTTGGTGCGCAGAAAAGGCTCACACAAACACAAGAACTCAGTTTGAACTAATCCGGTAAGCGTAATGTCCGCATACCTGGCGCTTGTATGAATAACAACAATCGATGCTATCCAGAAATCACTTTCGCATATTGGTGCATTCAGTTCGTTGTCCACGATCTTATTGTAAAAGCTATGAGTTGCCTTACCAAATGTTTCAACAGCATCCACACTCGCAACTCGAATACGACGAAAAATACCATTCATTTGGAACGGCCGTCGAACCAGTTGTATGCAAACAAGTAGCCACAGGCGGCAGCGGAGCAGAAGAAGGGGAGACGGCCATGAGGTTTTTTAGAGGCATATTCGGTGGTGCATATTTTAAAGATCATGTATGTATTTATTCCACCATTCTGTGTTACTCCCTCATTTTAACATACCCCAGATCGGCGACATATCTTTGGTCGAACTGAGGAAAGCAGTGGGTGGAGACCAAATAGGATCATTGGAGAAATCAATGAAGGAACCATCGAGTGTCGCCCACCAAGCGCGTCATGTGGATGTCGAAAGGACAGAGACGGAAGATGATTCCCGCATTGAGTTCTTAGTGGACAGCTTGAGAAAGAAAATGCCGATGACAACGGGTAGGGCTGTAGATCCGAACACTTGGCTCATGCAGAAGACGAAGATGTATCACGAAGCAGAAGGGTTGAGATCCAAGAGCTTCGGTGCCGAGGTAAGTTTCGTCTTCGTCACCTAAGGTGCTATGATCATTTCCAGGGGAACAGCTCCTAGGAGTCATAAGCATTATTTATCAAAAAGCATTAGAGTTGGTATATTTCGCTGAGGTCGTTAACGCAATATTTATGGTTCATTGCGTCGCAGTGGCAAAGGGCATGTTCATGTGAATGATACGAGGTGAGTAATACGTCACGAAATATTTGTAGGGTTTCCTTTGAAATAACTTCGTACTAGGTCCACTATCAGATTTTTGGCACATGAAGTAAAGATTCTCGAAGGAAAATGTGCCGCGGCTAAATGTGAGGACGAGAAACGGGCATTGGAGGAAGACATCACAGGCAAGGTGAAAGTTCCAGACAGTATTTGTTGCAATCTATTTGACCGAGTTTGCATGCTATAGATTTTACTGGCGTGTTGGCTCGCGATTCGCTCAGAAATCGAGCAAGTCTTAGCCAAGGCAAGAAAATTGTTTTGTATCCTAATTGCAAACTCATGATAATTAGGTTGTGCGCCGGATCGTGGCAGACGGAAATGTAGATCAGAGTGTGCGGAAGGAACGAGCCGAGGTAAGTGGGTCTCCATGTACTAATAGAGGCGAGTCCGTTCATACTGCCGTCCACAGTGTTTGAAAGAAATTGGAAAGGTCCTCAAGCAGGCGACGGTGGATGCCCCGCATTGCGACCAAGGGTATTTGCGACGGTAAATCCTGTTATGCCCTTGTGCATTCAATGTCTATATTGACCTTGTGTCATCCTGAATCAGAATCATGTCTGATGCCGAGACAGGCACATCCAAGCACGGATTGTTGCTTATCAGTCGGGCCGCGCAGTACACTCTGCCGCTGCAGGAAAGGTCGAAGACAAACTGATCCTTTACGAACAACTGGAAGGTATAAAGGGGATGAAGGTTTTTCGCATCATGTACAAGTAGCCAACTACATGTAGTTCATTTGTATACCTATCACCTATGGGATATTCTGGCAAGGCCACTTCAAATTCAACAATTATTTGTACCGATCAATCTAGCAGAACCGATTGATGGTGATCTTCCCATCGCCCCACTGGATGCGTGGTTAGTGAAAAGGAAATTCCACTGCGATCGGTCTTCTGCCACGTTGGCCATGGCTGGCACTGTAGGGAAGTATGCATGGGTTTTCTCGTAAAATGATGGTTCAAATGATCCGAGTCCCCCAACCTGGCCATAGACCTGGTAATACGGATCTCATATGAGGGTATATTGGTATCCAGAAGTGTGACGTCCCCACATCTCGGTTCTATCTGTCGCTCACCGTGGGATTTCAGGAATTTCGTGCCCTATAGGGGTACTCCACGCCCTCGACGAAAGTGTTCTCCAGTATAGGTAAGCGAAGGTTCACCCTGCAGAGCACTCGATTTACCCAATCCGTCCACTCCGTTCAGATCTCTCTCTCAAGCATTGCAGGTGCCCGTCAGGCCCTATACCAAGCATGTTGCCTGTTATCGGGGGAGAGACTTGAACAAGCGACCAGCCACAAATGGGATAGTTAGCGACTCTAGCAACATGATGAGCGCGTGGAACGTGCTTGTGTATAAGGGTAATGAGCTGTCATTTCGGAGTTACTCTAGAGTTGATTCAGTACTTGGTAGCGATGTTGCGGTCGGTACTAAATCTGATAATTGGGTGAGAATGAACAAGCGGTCATGACACCTGGAATCCAAGTTCAAATAGGTGCTCGAAATCAGCAATGCCAGACCGATCTCAGCTTTCGATGTTATTCCACTGACATACCTTGTCAAAGACGAGCGGGAGTATAAAGAACCTTTGATTACAGCTATGATGAAATAACATATCAGGGAGGCTGAATCCGTAGAAGGAGAGGGGGTATGATAATAGGATTCTATGTCACGGGCATACGCGAAGATATCTAGGAGGCAGAAACAAGAAGTGACTTA
>Ga0307518_10001552_pt1 | contig 16983 bp, 11 predicted proteins | sample 25_EM_MG_FD_203889 | JGI IMG/M metagenome (GOLD analysis project Ga0307518, IMG submission 203889) | Populus trichocarpa ectomycorrhiza microbial communities from riparian zone in the Pacific Northwest, United States - 25_EM | ecosystem: Host-associated > Plants > Roots > Unclassified | place...
CTAGAATTGCATCAGAACCCAGCTGCACAACCCCCGCCGAAGAAAATGAACACGAAATTCGATCATTTAGTTCTTGGGCCTGCTGCCGGTCAAGGCTTGCCTAATCGCTTGCAATGTCAAGGTTCTTACAATTTAATTTAATTTAATCTCCTCTTAATCTGGCGAAGTTTTTTTATTTTTGATACAATGTGTAATTTATTACGTTTTCCATATGGCGGAGCAGGCACGAAAGCGCTGAACAAGACCCATACGCGGAGCTCCTCGAATGCTGGAGAAAGCGTCTCCTTTGTCACTGTCTTTACTGTTTATAACACTTCATTAGCTGACTCTAGATTATCAAATTTCGTCACTGTAGGGAATGCTTCGTACACTAAAATGGAGAGGTCAATGGCTGTTTTGAATGTCTTCGTTAACTTTATCCAGGTGATTTAACCGGGTTATCATCTTACTAGCATCCGTTTTGTGAAATAGTCTAGAGAATCTTGTGACCCAAATTTTTTAATTTTGATATGGTGTCATTTTAATTATGTTTTGGTTAGCTTTAAATTCACTTGCCATTTTGTATAATCGCATTACAATTTTGGTGTAAAGTGTGTTAGTTACATCTTTCTAGTTGGCAATTACAGTCATCTGGTTTACGCTTGTTTGTAATAGGAGATTTGGTTCAAATCCATGTTTCACACGTATGCTTTCAGGTGACAATGCCACGGAGCAATGTTGTCATCCTGACCGATCCAGCTTCTGATCTTTCGTTGCGTAGAAATAGTGTGACTGTGTATCCCATTCAGGGTGATTATTCGCGAGACAAGTTGATGCTTCAAAGGATCAGGTCTTACATTGTAAGAGCACATCACATTGACATATAGGTAGCATATTTCTATTTTTGATTAATAGTTCTGTTTCTTAAGGCATATTTCATGCTTTCTCTACACACCCAATGAGTTTCATTAATTACAGTGTTTATTTTCTTTTTTATTCTCTCTCTCTCTCTCTCTCTCTCTCTCTCTGATTTTCTGTCTTGCACATTGAAGATTAAGAAGATACATATCTTTGATGAAAATGATTTATTATTTTTTTTTCCAATTTTTGTGCTGTCCATATAGACTTTTCTGGAAACAAGGCTTGAGGAACTTGCTCAGAACCCAGGCCATATAAGTCATTACATCTTCACTGACTCTGATATAGCTGTGGTTGATGACCTTGGACACTTGTTTAACGATCACCCAAACTTTCACCTGGCTCTTACCTTCCGGAACAATAAGGAGCAACCTTTGAATTCAGGATTTATAGCAGTAAGGGGGACCGCTGATGCAATTTTAAGGTATTTAGTTTGTAGTTTTTTTTGCTATTCCTTCTATTTCCTTTTGACTGTGATGAAGATAAGCAAACGGATTTGGAATATTTCCGGTTGTTTAGTGGCCAATGTTCTTGAAACACCAGCCCTGGCCTGCAACAACTAAATGGCTACTTAGGGTAGGCATGGTGTTGGAGGGTTTGGAGTTTTTTTATCCTTTTCTTTTGCAGGTTGGTTTATGTTTTTCCCCCCTCTGCTGTGCAAAAGTCACAAGGAATATTTTTTTTTTTTTAGTGTCTTGTCATACATGCTTTTCCTTACAGTTTTTTGGCAACCATAAAATGTAACCTGATCAGACATGATTCTTGTTACTGTAAAATATTTGCAACACAGGGCGAAGATTTTCCTTCAAGAAGTACTAAAAGTTTACAGTTCCAAGTTTATGAGTGCCTCTCGAATGCTTGGAGATCAGTTAGCTCTTGCCTGGGCTGTAAAATCACATCCTGGATTTGATTTGAGGAGATTTACCAAAGCACAGGCTTTTCTAGAAAATATTGGTGGTGCTTCAGTGCTATTTCTACCATGTGCCACATATAATTGGACACCTCCTGAGGGGGCAGGCCAATTTCATGGCATGCCTTTGGACGTCAAGGTAATGTCATAATCATGATCAGCTTAATCACTGTCTGAGATTTAAACTCGCATTTTGTCCAACAATAAAAGAAAAGGAAAGAAAAGCACTTAGTTAATTGAAGATTGGAGTTTTGGTTTGTCACTTGCTTGGTTTCCTACACACAGGTTGTTCATTTCAAGGGATCGAGGAAACGCCTAATGCTGGAGTCTTGGAATTTTCTCAGTTCCTCTTCTGACATTTTTGACATGTTATGCCTTGTTTTATTGAGTGGGAGAACAAAGTACGATTTTTGAGTAGTATCAGCGGGGTTTAAGTCCAGCGTTGATTTTTTGTTACCGGAGGGAACATCTGATTTCATTTAAAGAACTGAAGATGAATGCTCTGCTGCATCATGTCGGGCTATTAATTGGCCTGTTTAGTGGGTACCAGAGACTCTCTGCTAATGAAATCTCAAATCCTGATGGTACAAATTCAGCATCTTTGGCTGCAAATGCGACTGATGGCATGGAAAGATGGGAATTGCAAAGTTGCTGCAAATTTGATTTTTCTACTTTTCACTGAACAGAGGACTACTTTGCTACCTTAATTTCTGGTACTGCAGTATGCCATTCCTATCTAGGTTTTGTTTCTGAAAACTCCATACAACCATGACGAGAGAGCTTCAAGAAAAAGTTGCATGACAAATGTTACATTTAGTGACAGGAATATAACTGTAGCTCGTGACTATCCAGCTATTTTGATGATTTTTTCCTTTTTTCCTTGTACATATCTTTATGGATTACAAATATTACAGCATGCAAGGTACTTCACTATCTGGACACATTTCATGCTGAGATAAAGATCTTCTCTGTCTATGATGATTTCTAGTTGTATCTGGGATTGCTTTGCTTTAATGGTTACTGCCACAGCTTTTTAATTTCATCATTTTAAAATGCTACAAGTTCGGAAGGTTATGCATGGAAGACTTGATCTTTTAAAACAATTATCACCACACTTTCAATCATCCTCTTCCTATCCAGTGTTTTTGAGATAAAAGTCTCATTAACAGTTATTTTTACTTTGTTATATGAAGCACCCAGCTGTGGAATAATTAAGAATAATTAAGAAAACAATTTAAAAATCTCTTTCCATGAAGAAAAGAAAGAAATGGAGAAAGAGAAAAATGAAATTTGAAAAGAAGTGGTCAAAGTCAAAACGATGCCACGCATAATACTCTGTTTCTCCCTTGTCTAGGACTTTTTTTTTTTTTTTCACTCCTTTTTATAAATAAATCTTCAGGCGATAAATTATCTTTGTTTGGATGGATTTTAATCATATTGACCACTTTACTGAATCTTGGATACTGTATGTTTGTTATTGTGAGGTAGAGTATTTTTTTATTTGATTTTGTGGTAAAATATTTTTTATTTAAAAATATATTAAAAATTACCAAGAATTATTAAAAATATTAATTTAAAGTAAATATATTTTTAAAAAATATTTAAAAGCAAAAGTTACCTTACTGTGTTCCCAAACGGATTTGTAATTCTACTTTTCCAGTCAGATTGTGACTGCCAATTATGATGATTAGTTCTTTTATAAAAAACTGAAACTATATATAATTTGTTAAACACAAAACCCTAGTCACAAAGTACATCCGCAACACCTCATCGGCTGTAACATTGAAAAAGTCTGGATCTTGCTGCTTTAGAGGAATCCCATGACCAAATTCATCTTACCAGTATTACTATTTCTTTAAAGAAAATTAAGAATCTTGAAAAAGATTGTCTTTATTTCTTTTTTAATTTATTAACTAGGGTTTTATGATTTTTTTTTTGTTTTTGGTATTTTCTTTCTAATTTCTTGAGCTTTTTTTTTTTTTTTTTTTAATTCATGCAGTGTGAGCTAGTCTTATTCGTGATGCTAAGGATAAGGATTAAGGGACTTGATACGAACCAAAGCTCTCCATTTTACTACTAGAAAAGCTGGGATAAGGATAAAAGCTCAAGGATTAAAGGACTTGATAGTTGATACCAACCAAAGCTCTTCATTTTACTACTACAAAAGCTCCATGGCATCTTAATTGCCATTGAAATTTGAAAATTTTATTTATTTTTGTATTGGATTGCTCTTGATGGTCTCAATGTGTATATATGTTGATTGTTGAATCAGTAACAAACACCTGGATAAACTTGAGCTCCATATCCACAAACAAGTGATTGATTTTTTTTTTATTAATGTGGGGAGGTAGATTACTTGCTTCACCATCATTGAACGTTGTGTGGAGCTTGAGGTTAGAATTGTAGACTAATTAAGTCTTTTTTTTTTTTTTTATAACTTATGATTTTGTTTTATGAATTTAAGATTGAGGTCTAGGATTGTTTTTATTAATGCAACTACGAGCATTTTTGGTTCGCAATATTGAAATTGAATTTCCTATTTTTAATTGTTTAGTCGGAGGAACTATTAAGTGAATCTTAGAGTTTTGGTATTTTTTTTGTGATATGATATTTTTATTTATTTTTTTGTTTATCACAATGATAATTTTGACAGAAATTTAAGGTTGTGCATGGATGTATTTATATTCAATAGCTAATTCCCTTCATGACAATGTCTAGATGTAATTGCTCTCAAATGTTTAGGGTGCTGTGAACCGTATACTAGGGTCCCCCCGGAAAGTGTCTAAAGCAAATTTGTATTCAAACTAGTGAGTGGAATTGTTAGTTTATCCTGTATTGCCCATGCTTGATCATGATCCTCTGCAAATAAAGATTTTCAGCAGAATTAATTTCACAATTTAGAACTCAATTTAAGTTAGCAGATATAGCTTGTTTACATTTCATTTTTTCTGGCAATCTGTTGGCCCTCCACACCCAACCTCAATTTGGATTTAATTCATAATAATTTGAGTTTTCAATTGCTTTTAATTTGTGCTTGTTCAGTTCCCAGTATCTAAATGCAAAAGAAATGAGGATGGATGGTGTTTTTGCCGAAGATGATGTCTTGCAAGGTTTGAGGACTGACGTGAGTTTGGCCCAAGATGTAAGATGTCTAGCTTCCACTCTGACGTGAGCAGAGTTCAAATTTGGGCTACGCTCGCCTATTTCAATTTGCGGAGAACACAAGCCACTTCCATGTTAGTTTATAACTGGATCACTGTTATAGGATTACATAGTTCGGTATGGTCTCTGCATCCAAGCATGTGTTGTCCTGAAATTACTTATATTTGGAATTTGAAATTTTTTTATTTGAAATTATTTTTTTTGTGTTTTGAGATGATTTAGATGTGTTGAATAAAAAATAATTTTTTAAAATTAAAAAAAAAATTACTACAATGTAAATCAAAGCGAAAGGTATTTTAAAAAATAATAATTATTATATTTTTAAATACTATAGTTTTTCGATCCCTTGAAACCATGTATCAAATAAGGATGTGATCAAGAAGTCACCTTTGTATACAAGAGGGGAATAAACAAGTAATTGCAACGCTGGTTATCCAAAATGCCTCGAATACTTGCGTAGAAGCTCTTAATCACAGAGCAATTTTTTAGCTGACAGTAAGGGTTTATATTGATTTGAAACGGGGAAGGAACAAGCCAGCTAAGCATGAAACGCAAAGCAAGTGCATGAAAAAATGCAAAGCAAGTGCATTTATTTATAAACAACCTGCAATATCTTTCATTGGCATGCAAGAAAGTTTCTTGCCTGCAAACTCTTAGAATCATATCCACCAAGCTGGGATCAACCATGCCACTTGGAATAATATTAACTTATTCCTTCCAGGAGAGGAATAAAGGCTATTCCAGCACACAAGGATACATGAAATGGAATATAACAGCAAACTGAGCATATCCTCTCTCCTGTGTTTCCTGTATATGTACGTAAAAAAAACTTGCGGACAAAGATTTCTTTTTCATTTTTTGAATATATAATACATAAGTTAGTTATATAGGGAAAAAAACAAGACAGAATTTTCGGATTTTTCACCTTCTGCTAAGAAAAATGCTTTAGTTATTTTTAAATATTTTAATTAATACACGCAAGAAACTGGCCAATTTCACTGTTTTTTTCCTGGGGTAAAAGTCAATAGAATGACTCCCTGATCTCTAATTTTCATATAAAGGACATGCAGATCGTATATAGCCTCCGTAACTTGTGTGTGTGTGTGTGTGACCAATTCGGAAATTTACTTGTTGAAATCTCAATATCTGAGCACAATCACTGCAAACAAATCTAATTATAGAACATTGTGTTTAGGTCTCTATACCAAACCAAACAAAAGTAGGAAACACTTGCTCCATTTGTGCCTAAACAATTGAAATTCTATTTCTCTGATTTTTAGGGGAAAAATTGTCAAAGAACCAAAACAGTCCCCTCCATGATAAGAAGATATAGACAGAATACAGCAATATAAATGGAGTGTAAAAATGCCATGCTTTCAAGGGAATTCTTCAAAGTCTCAGGGAATGAGCAAAATAAACAGTGAAGGTTGACCCCCTCCAAATTATTGTTTAATAACCAGCTATTTTATATTCTGTCTTACGAGGTAACATCAAATTCCAAAGAAGAAACTCAACAATCATGCATTGCATCAGAAATAGACCAAAAATAGCATATCTAGGAATGAAAAAAGGAACAGAAGGTTAGAGCAAGACTACAATGGAAAATTTACGAATGCAGAGCTGGAAGCATACAAAATTTGATCAACTCCACCAGCAAATGTGACCTTTAGCATCACATTCATTAACAGAATGCTACAACATCCTGGAATTTCATGTATGAAAAAGAACAAGATAGACCTCTAGGTCAAATGCAACACATAGCTAATATCTATCATTTACTCAGAACAGCAAAAAACAAAGGAAAGACTTGATGAACTTTTGAATCAAGTATAAATGCCACAACTCAGACACAAGCTGGTCTCAAGAGGTAAAAGAGTTGATCAGCTTGTATTCCCCAAGTCATTCTCAACAAGCAAAAATGAAATAGTTGCAGCTGTATTCATCATGGATGTCAATAACAGACCAAGCCATTGTGGAAAAAGAATACACACCATACAATAGTCAAATGAAATTCAATTTGTTCAGTATGAAAACAAATAAATGAAATTAACGTATACTATTTTATTGATTGACACATGTCCAACAATCAGCATATGCTCTATCAGTCATGAACTCTACAGCACCGAAACTACAACAATTACAAATTCCAAAAATCAGAAACAAAAGAAAAGGATGGTTCTGGCTTTGTTTTGATACAGCACACACAGAGTGCCCAACAAAACAGAATCCACCAACCACACACTCTTCTTCAACAGAAGACAAGATATTCTTCCTTGTACAGCATCAATTAAACATATACCAAAGACAATTATCGTGCAATGAAAGAACACAGAAATGTTAAGAAAAACAATTATAAGAATCATAATGAACAAGGAATGTTTTCCAAGTACCGAACCAAAAGAATTCATCTCATCTCGCAACAGCTTTCTTGTTTCCATAGTAACTGAGGTACCACCGCACGAATTTCTTCAACCCTGTCTGCAGATCCGTGGTAGGCTTATATCCAAATTCCTTTTGAGCATAACTAATATTCGCGTGCGTATATGGAACATCCCCATTGCGTGGCAACTTCATAATTTTCCTTTTAGCCTTAACCTTCAAAAGCCTTTCCAAAATACTAACAAGATCAGTAACCGGCACAGGCGATGTATTCCCCAAATTGAAAACCCTCAATTGTGCCGGCCCTTTCTTCTTCCCTCCGCTCCCGGTACTCTTCTCTGCCGTATCCAACGAACCCAAACAACCCTTCACAATATCATCAATGTAGGTAAAATCCCTAGCAACATTCCCATGATTCGCAGCCTCAAAAATTGGTATAGTCTTCCCATTCAAAATATCCTTAGTGAAAAAGAAATATGCCATATCCGGCCTCCCCCATGGTCCATAAACCGTAAAAAATCGCAGCCCGGTGAGTGAAAGCCCGTAAATATGATTATAAGTGTGTGCAATTTCCTCACCAGCTTTCTTAGTAGCAGCATATAAACTAGCAGGTTGATCAGTTCTATCTTTCTCAGAGAAAGGCACTTTAGTATTAAGCCCATAAACAGAACTGGATGATGCCCAAACAATAGCTGGTTGTGGATTTGCATCTTTACAAACTTCCAACAAACTAACAAAACCGGCAATATTACTATGCACATAAGAAGCAGGATTTTTCATTGCATACCTAACCCCAGCTTGAGCTGCCAAATGCATCACATGTGTAAAAGGCACCACTTCAAACAATTTCTTCAACAAAGAAACATCATTTATATCTCCTTCCACAATAAAAACACCACTTCTTTCAAGAAGTGCTTGTCTTGCTCTCTTCAAAGTTGGATCATAGTAATCATTGAAATTATCGAGTCCCAAAACACCATCTCCACGGCGTTTAAGGGCAGAAGAAACATGGGTTCCAACAAAACCAGCTGCTCCTGTCACTAAAACAGAGAACCCATTTCGAGACCGGATTCGGGCGGAGGTCCGGACCCTTTTTTCCCAAGCAGCTCCGCCCCAGGTAGCAGAAGTAAGATAACGGCGTGATGGATCGGAGTTTGATGAAGATGGCGGGGATCGATAAAAGAAGACAAAGATTACGGCAATGAAGAGAAAAGACCAGATAGTAAGCTTGGCTACAGAGGAATGCCACCTTGTTCTTGAGTAATATGGTGATTTGTCCATCTTGAATTTGCCTGGTGTTGATGGGGTGTGATCAAGATGAGACATTTTCTTGAAAAATCAAAATATGGGTTTTCTTTTTCTCTTGATTTCTTGATTGCGAGAGGTTATTGTTAGGGTTTGAAGGAATGTGGCTGATTGATTGGTGGTGGTGGTGGTGGTGGAAGGGAGCTTAGGCCTGGCTATTTTAGCTGTTTTTGGTATAAGGAATCGTTTTTTATTTCTGGTTTCTTGGAAGGATGGACTGCTGTTGTTGGTGACTTTCTCTTTGACAGGAATAAAGAGCAAAGGTTCTTGATTTTTTGTTTAAAATGGTGATTGAAAAGAATGGTGAGGCATGAATTTAGAGAATGAGAGAGAGAGGGGGGGTTTAAATTTTAGGTGATGGGAGATCAAAAAGAGTCAAAGAAGTTGAGGTTAATTTGGTTTGAGCTGTTAAAAATAGGGGGGCGAGAGATTTTTTTTTACTGTTCTTATGAGAATTTTCAAAAGTGAGAAATGGAGAATAGAGGGATTCTGCTTAAAATTCTATCATTTCTATATGTAGTACTTGGATTTGACTGGATGGAAAACCTACAATCCGGGACAGCCAAAATTTGCAAACCCACCCTTTATTTATTTATGGCAGCTTGAGAGGCAGTTTCTTAGGAGGAGTGGCTAGCATGAGATTTGAGGATGACGATGTGGATGGGGTTTTGAGGGTAATTATGAAGGAGTTCTTTCCTCGTTCCTGCTCTTCATACCATTGAAATGTGTGAGTGAGTAATTTTTCTCATTAATTTTGAGTTTCATCAAGGTTCAAAGTATGTAAACTACTAGGTTTGAACTGTCATTGATCACATAACAACATATGGCAGTAATCTATCAATTTAGATCTCATCAACTCCAATCTTCTTGTAATTGACTGTGTTTATGATCCTTGTGTACCTATGGTAAAAGAGTGTTCAAGCAAACTTTGGTCCCAGTTTTCAGCTTTTTTCACTCAAACTATGGAAAGGGCCAGACCCAAAATTGACCATGCTTCATAGAACATATAATAGGAAACATGACTATACTTGAATCATGATGAAAATTCTAGCAGTTTACTATACATTTTTCACTGTCAAAGGGAATTTTAAGTAATCATAAGAAAAATGCTGCCTCATAGACCAAATAATAGGTGCACCTTTTTTCTTTTTCATTCTCTCTTCATACATTATATAAAGCAGTATCATAAATTTAGTAGGTGTGAGTGATTATGTGTTGGTGGGTCTGGGTACCGTTTTAGTGTAATAATGATACTTATTCCAGCTTACCATAATCAATAGCTAAATTTGCACAAGATTGTTTCCGGATTAAAGATTAAAAAAAATGGAGCACAATCCTTTCCAAGCAAGACAGATCAGTGACGTTTTTATCAAAAGATTAGTGGGTTATTGTGGCGATAGTCAACATTGTAGTGAGGATTGACAGTGCAGCACAAAACTTGAAATGAAGGCAAAAGCATGAAAGCCCTTCTAATGAATCTTTATTGATGTCTTAGATTGAAAGTTATGTTAGACTAGCAGCTAGCTATGCATCATGTGGAATGGTGTAATGTAGGGATTATTGTAGAATCACAAGCCAGCAGTCCAGTTTACTTCCTTTGAAAGCTCAACGTGGCTCAAAATGAAGAGTGATGTTGAAGAAAATTGTATCCAAGTTTATATTTGGAAGGAAAAGCAAAGGAAATAGTAATTTTCATAGCCACCACCCACCAGGAGCACACTATAGACCCCATGTGAGAACCTGATGAAAAATAATAATAATAATAACAACGCAGAAGGGGCGCCCCTCTAACTAGTTCTATATTTATATACTTCGGGCAACATGTTCCATGCCTATTTCATGCCTTGCGAGTCGGTGCCAGCTAAAGCTTTGGAGGTGAGATTTCACAGATATGGAGACCAATGCCTTCTTCCCAGTTTCTTTGATGACTAGAGGCACGTGAATGTCATGAGTGTCAAGCGTAAGAGGGTAGCCCAAAAAGCTGTGACAATTAGAGAAATACAAGCATCTCATTATTGATAAAGCTGCTAGAAACCAACCAATGCGGTGAGCATTTATATGTTGTGATCAAGAAGGGGCCAAGAATTGTAACTTTTAAGCCACAATTGTGAAAAAGTTATTCTCTTTAGATTTTTATTTCCGGCATGCCGGAATCAAACCATTAAAACTGTACTTGAGATTGTCATGCGTAAAGCTACAATATGAACTTGGATGTCACTTTAAAAGAGACCAGACTAGGAAAAGTAAAGGATGACCTTTACTCCAAAATCTTGTCTTAGAGAGTGGAATTAAGTTCTGTTAGACAAACCTGCTCAACTCAAATTCCATCCCATATATATCTAAAGGGAGAAAGGTAGAAAATATTGAAATTTATTGATTTAATCACTCAAGCATTCATTGATTGATTAATGGAGAACAAATATAACCATTTAAGTTCATAGTTAAGGTCTAGCACTTACTCTCTCTCGAGTCAAAAATAAATTAACTAAGTTTGGCTTTTCCTTTCAGAGATGACCATTCTCCAGCACAATAACAACATCAGCCGTGAGTGGTTTAAGTGCAACTCAATGCTTTGTTTAACTTGCATAATTATAATAAAATATTACAGCGTGATACATGATAAAAAAAAGGGTGGGGGGGGGGGGGGGTTGATTTCAGACTACCATGGTTGCTAATGGTAATGGATAGCCTCGTATCTCTCTTGTATACATGGTGAATGATTTAAGGGCAACTCAATGCTTCGTGTACCTCTCAAGGACTTCAAAGTAGTCTGGGAAAGTTTTTCGCGTGCAACCAGGGTCCTTGATGGTGACTGGGACTTCTCCACAAGCAGCAAGAGAGAATGCCATTGCCATCCTGTGATCATCGTAAGTGTCAATCTCTGTTACATTTAGTTTCTCAGGGGGAGTAATCACACAGTAATCTGGTCCTTCTTCAACTGTTGCTCCCAACTGAAACATAAAGCCCAGATGTCAACATTAGCAAATTGTTTTATCAAGTACTCTTCTGTGTAGAAATTAAAATGAATAGAAAGCCTCTGAAACTGACCTTCCTGAGTTCCTTGCAAATAGCAATCATCCGTTCCATTTCTTTCACTCTCCAACTTGCCACTGAGAATTAGAGAAACCAACAGAATGGGACAAGTTACATACCAGAGAAAAATTGTGAATCCTGGAATTCCTTGTTAGCATGAGCAGACAAAAATACAAAAATCTAACTATCAATTCATTATTGTTGGGTCAGTGTGACTTTTAGAACTCCAAGGCCAAATGATGAGTATTTATGGATTTTGAAAGATAAGGTTGGTTAATGTTTATTGCTCTTTCTCAGAATCAGAAGTTAAGCCCCGCTCTCATTTTCCATAATGGCAAACTAACATGATCTACCAAATAGTAATCATGAATCCATTGTTTATCAATATGAAATAGTTTTGAAAGTTTAGGATCATATAGATAATAAATTTCTAGTATATAGGTCAGTTTCCCTCAGTGTCATTCTATTTAAAAGCTAAAAGGTACTCCATTTGTCACATTTAAAAGGTTAAACATGCCATCTCTTATGGCAGTAGGGCCATTGGTGAAAAGCGCAACAACAGCCAGAGTCATAGCAACATCTGGCATTTTGTTCATGTTTACATCAACAGCACGCAAGTGTTTCCAACCAGAAGAATCTCGTGGCAGTCCAGTGACAGTAACACTGTTCTTGGTCCAGGTAACTTTAGCTCCCATTTTCTCAAGAACCTCTGCAAATTTTACATCTCCCTTAATTTCCAACCAAAAAGAAACTTGAGTTAGTTAGATCGGTGTTAAGCACTGAATGAATTCATATAATACACCGTACTTGTCTGATGCATGAAATATTAAGATGGATTTGTGATATTCTCTCCCTCCATGGAATTTATTAGGAACTAGGGAGTCGATCTGGACAGTGGAATGAAATTTTGAGAAGAAATCTAACAATATTTTTGACACATGGAAAGCAATGGATGTCGTAAGCATATCTACACCACATTCTTAAATTATTACATGCAAGTAGAAGACCAATATATTTACATGAGAAAAATACCTGCAAACTGTCTGTTCCACAACCTTCAACAGTGATGGTCCCACCAGTGATTGCTGCGCCAGCTAGGAAGTAACCGGCACTTGAAGCATCACCCTCAACAAAAGAATTTCCAGGAGACCTGGTTGAATTGTCAGCATGTTACTTCGGGTGAAACATTATTTCAAACGCTCATGCACTGTGAATACTAAAAAAACCTACTTGTATTTTTGACTTCCTCGAATGAAGAAACGATCCCAGCTATCACTATGTTGTATAAAGACTCCATAGCGCTCCATCAACTTTAAAGTCATCTCAACATAAGGAACAGAAATCAACTTGTCTATTATCTCAATTTCCACATCTCCAAGGGCTAAAGGAGCTGCCATGAGCAAAGCAGTCAAGTATTGACTACTTATCGATCCAGCGAGTTTAACCTGAAAATGAAGACAAGGGAAACATGAATTATGAATGATTCATTCCATCATTAATGACAACAGCATTGAGTGTTTGTTTAAAAAATATATTTCTAAAAAAGAAACTAACAATGAAGTTGCCAGCAAAGCCTAGATTTAATTCACAGAAGCAAATTCAAGTTCAAAATGGTATTATGCTGTGGCGGCTGAAGAATATGGATGCCCTTCCAAGAAAGCTCAATGAATGATTAACAAAGTGATGGGTGTTTCAAGTTCAAGTATCTCATTTTGGATGAATAACCAGAAGCATGTACATTGAGCACACATGAGAAAACATATATTTTCTTAATGATAGCAGAAAGACTACTCTGATCAGTCACAAACCACACTCAACTATCACCAACCAGGGTTACCACCTCATTTGATACTATGCCTTTTTCAAGAATTAAGCAGTAATCAAGTTAGCAGTTAGACTGAAACATAAGATCACTTAGTTGTTCAATACACTGCCCTAACCCATACCTAATGCCAGAAAAACAAAAGGAAGAAGTAATGATGGATCAAACATATTATACAACAGGAAAGATCAACGTAGAAGATGACAGAAATCACACCTTTCCCCCTGGAAGGCCTCCATTTGCATTTACACGAACAGGGGGGCAGTTTGTAGGAGAACAAGAAACATCTGCACCAAGCTGCTGAAGACCAATAACCAAATCACCAATTGGTCTCTCTCTCATTCGTGACACCCCATCAAGTATGTAGCTGAAGTGTATTGAATGATACCACCAACAAAAAAGAAGGAATTACTGTAAGTACAGAGCTCTGGAAATGGTAGGATTGATATGAAAGACACAGAGATGCACTCTCATAAAGTGAGTGCCATCCATTGTTGTATTCTACAGGTAAATTATACAATTGAACAAAATTGGGCCATTGATCCAAGTAAAAACTTTCAAAATACATAATGACACTGAGAAATTATAATCTATTCTACTTGGGTTGTTCCTATGGGGATTATACACCCTCAAGCTTATAATCTGAATTCAACTTGGTGATAGTGATTAATGCTTATGACAAGCTGATGCTTGTTGAGACCCAGTAGGAATGTATTTTACACATAGTTCGCCCCCACCCAACTTTGAAAGATCAAAAGAGCACATCTATTCAACCCCTCTAAACGGGTAAGATTAATTTTGTCCGCATCAATATTTATTTAAAAGGAAATAAAGAACAAGGTGGGGAGTGGAGCAATATAGACAGACCTCAAATTTCCACCTGCAGCAGTAACTGCAGCTGTAAATGGCCGCATTGCCGTTCCAGCATTTCCAAGGAAAAGTCCAACATCAATCTTTGCTTCTTTTCCCACTGGAAACTGACCACCACAACCTTCTACGATCACTTGTTTGAGTTCCGTGTTCTCTTCCAAACATAGCCCAAGTGTTCTGAGTGCACCAAGCATGTAATGAACATCATCACTATTCAACAAATTGTCAACAACAGTCGTACCCTGAATGACAGATGAAAACAAGCATTAATGACAGCCAATAAAGTTAACAGGCCAAGAAATGTAAGACAATAAACACATTGCATACAATATTCAAAGCTATTTATTTTATTTATATGAAAGTAAAAGCAAACAGAAGTTAAAATCTATCACTATATAATCTTTATTTTATCATGAATTTCACTATACAATCATCATTGTCAGTGGAGTCCATTCTCCTGTATATTGTCTTTTTACTGAATATAGTCAATGTCATAAAATAATGTCTTTGGTAGTTGCTTGTATTTGTTTGTGTTTTTAACATGGTATTGAATTTGTTTATTTTATGACATTGACTATATATTAATGTTTTTTTTTTCATTTCAACCACATTTCTCAAATCTCTAACAATTCACCTATTAAATTTCATTTCCACCAATAAAGCCTCAGTTTTTCAAATTCTATTCTATTAAACTCACATCCCAGAATGCAACAAAGCCAGATACTAAAAAAATTACGTCAAAACCAAAAAAGAAATAAGCAATTTCTAGCATCATATATACATATAAAACATTACCTCAGAGAGAGCAGCAAGGAGGAGAATCCGATTAGACAAAGACTTAGAACCCGGCAAAGTAACAGTACCAGAAATATCTTTGATGGGTTGCAAAACAATCCCAGGTACAATTGATGGCTTATCTGATGTAGCAACTGAAGCTAGAACCTTTAAAGGTCCAACCTTAGTCTGCAATCACCCGTTTTTATTACTTTGCTTTAATCCCAAAGAAGACCCTTTAATGAGCTGTGATCTAAAGGAAATTGAAGATAAACATTTGGGATTCTGGGGTTTCGAAAGATTAGGCACCGTGTAGGTGTTTTGGGCTCCACTGCTGATTTTGCTCACTTGAGCCATGGCTTTCACTCTCTCTTTTCTTTGTACAACACAAGAACACAACACCCACACTGTGTTTTCTTCGTGGTTTTTTGAAGGGGTTTGATTTTATTTGAGTTTTTGGTGGGCTTGTTTGTTTAGTTGTAGTTGGATACTTGGATTCACCAACTAACTTTTATTTTTTGGAAACCCCTTTTATCCTTAAATTATTGCCTTACTCTTAATTTCATCCCCATCCAATAAATTTTATCAATTTCATTCCAAATCTAGTCCAACTATTACATTAGCTCTTATTTCCATCCCAAATCTGTTAAAGACTAGACATTTTTGCTCTTCTGTGCAGGAATCGTCCTGTGTTTTTCTTGGGGTGTTTTGGTTGTCAAAAAGAAATTTTGTCTAATTTCTAATTGATTTAGGATGAAATTGATAATTATACAATATGGTAAGCATGTTGATGAGGTTTCCCTTCATTTAATTTTTCAAGTTTTCTGGCTTGCTATTAGTTTGTTTAATCTTACTCTGTTTTATAGCAGAATACAGGGTTTTGTGCTATGATTGGCTTGTACCTTGTGCTGAAAATAATCAAAATATTGTACACTGGAATCTTTATTTAGGGTTTATTGCGGGTAGTTTAGAGATTTTTGGCACCAGGAACAGGGGTGCGCCGGTTTTGATCTTGGAAATCCAGTATAACGTGTATATCCCCAGTCTTTCATCAGCTTCCATGCCGAGTTACCAACCCTTTGTCTGGCTCATATGTGCTAGCTAGTCATTTAGGTTTGGTTTAGCACCAAGCAACTGTGCTTCCTTTTGTGGGCCCCAAAAAAGTGGGTAGGTATGGCACAAGCAAATTATACTATATTTGTATTTTAAAAATATTTATTTTTTTATTTTTTATTTTAAATTATTATTTTTTATATTTTCAAATTGTTTTGATATAATAATATTAAAAATAAAAAAAATTAATATATGTTTTTTTTTTTAATTTAAAAGTAATCAGTACCATACCAATAAATACTCCGAAAAAAGTTTGGCAGGCCTGTCAAGATTTGACTTCAACCTAACATAAGAAGATTATAATGAAAGGATTGACATGATACTAGTTCATGTCTGTCTGTCTTGTTAAAACAGGAATTAACACCAGTTAATTTTGATATATTTTTGTCAATAATATCTAAAAATATCTAAAAATTAATTTAAAACAAAACATTTAAAAAATAACAAAACAACAGTTCTGTAATGTCAAAAAGACCTTAAACATCTAGTAACCTTGGACTTCTTGTTTTATAAAACTTGCTAAGGAAAAAGTCTTAGTTATGAAAATGGAAAGATCGAAAACCAAAAAATAAACAAAGCAGTTTCAAGTATAAGTGTGTATAGTAATGAGATTTATAATGTTTTTTAAAAATATTTTTTAATTAGAAATATATTAATACATATTTTTATTATTTTTATTATTTACATTAACACATCAAAAGATATACATAAAAATATT
>Ga0307518_10001553_pt1 | contig 16979 bp, 8 predicted proteins | sample 25_EM_MG_FD_203889 | JGI IMG/M metagenome (GOLD analysis project Ga0307518, IMG submission 203889) | Populus trichocarpa ectomycorrhiza microbial communities from riparian zone in the Pacific Northwest, United States - 25_EM | ecosystem: Host-associated > Plants > Roots > Unclassified | place...
TGTGTGGACTGCAAGTGCTCACATCATAACAGCTGTTATTGGGTCTGGAGTTCTCTCCTTGGCTTGGGCTATTGGTCAGCTTGGATGGATTGCTGGACCAGCTGTGATGCTTTTGTTCTCGCTTGTCACTTACTATACTTCTATTCTGCTCTCTGCCTGCTACCGCTCTGGTGATCCTGTCAATGGCAAGAGGAACTACACCTACATGGACGCTGTTCGGGCCAACCTTGGTAAATTTACTAAAAACGTGTATTATTAATTATACTGGTTAATTTTAAACGTTCTAATTGTTTTACGCGGTAATTTTTAATTTTCACAGGTGGAGGAAAGGTCAAAATATGTGGATTTGTGCAGTATGTGAACCTTTTTGGTGTTGCAATTGGCTACACAATTGCATCTTCTATAAGCATGATGTAAGTTTCAGTTCAACCAAGAATTTGTAACTAACTTTGCTTTCTTCTTCTTGTTATTGTTGGTCTCATTGGTTCTTGTCTTTTGACTACAGGGCAATAAAGAGGTCTAATTGCTTCCACCAGAGTGGTGGACAAGATCCATGCCACATGAATGCCTATCCATATATGATAGCTTTTGGCATAGCTGAGATTCTTTTGTCTCAGATTCCTGGATTTGATCAGCTACACTGGCTCTCTCTTGTCGCTGCAGTCATGTCCTTCACTTATTCATCAATTGGTCTAGGACTCGGCATTGGTAAAGTTGTAGAAAATAAAAGAGTCATGGGAAGTCTCACTGGAATAAGCATTGGCACTGTGACACAGACCCAAAAGATATGGAGGAGCTTTCAAGCACTTGGTGACATCGCTTTTGCCTATTCTTACTCCATGATCCTCATTGAAATTCAGGTATATGAGCTAAATATATTTTCTCTCATTTGTTTTATGCTTTGCCAATTAAACTGACTAATTGTTCGGTCCATTTCATGACAGGACACAGTCAAAGCCCCACCTACAGAAGCCAAGACGATGAAGAAAGCAACTCTAATAAGTGTTGCAGTCACAACCCTTTTCTACATGTTCTGTGGTTGCTTTGGATATGCTGCTTTTGGAGACCTATCCCCTGGCAACCTCCTCACTGGATTTGGCTTTTACAATCCATATTGGCTACTTGACATTGCCAATGCTGCCATTGTAATCCACCTTGTAGGTGCATACCAAGTTTACTGCCAACCCCTCTTTGCCTTTGTTGAAAAAGAAGCAGCCCGAAGATTCCCAGATAGTGACTTCGTTACCAAAGATATCAAAATCTCAATCCCTGGTCTCGGTCCATACAATCTCAACCTCTTCAGAATGATTTGGAGGACACTCTTTGTGGTTACAACCACTGTGATTTCAATGCTCCTTCCCTTCTTTAACGACATAGTTGGCCTCCTTGGGGCTTTGGGATTTTGGCCATTGACCGTTTACTTCCCTGTTGAGATGTATATTTCACAGAAGAAGATACCAAAATGGAGCACAAGATGGCTTTGCCTCCAAATCCTAAGTGTTGCTTGCCTGATTATTACCATAGCTGCTGCTGCTGGTTCTATTGCTGGAGTTCTTGATGATGTCAAGACTATCAAGCCCTTCCAGACCAGTTATTAGATTATCTGAATTTCATCATTATCACCATTAATGAACACATATCACAAGAAAGACAAGCAACCAACCGAGTCATCTAGGATTTTAGTCCCTTTTCATGTTCATATAATTCCCGAGGTGATCATGTTAATTGATCGTCTTATTTCAATGTAATTTTCTTGTTTATCTGAACAGTATAAAAAAAGGGGGGGCCCATGCATGTAATGTAAGTGTACTGTAAACATGTGTCCCTGATTATCTATCCTCCCAGCACTGTAACTTTTCAATGCCAACTGAAAGAATTTCTGCGAAGGGTTCCCCCTCTCACTTACTAGTTAATTCAACTCCCCTATGATATGCAGTGCTCACTTACTAGTTCATTCAATTCCCCTATGATATGGAGTGCTCACTTACTAGTTAATCAATTTCTTTTTCTTTGTTTCATCAATTAATACCTAGTATTTGCCTGTTAGTCTACTGGTTTCAACGGTTGAACCTAAATTCAACCCTAGATTTGAATACTTGTTCCAGCTGTTCAAATCAGCATATGGCATCTCAAGATGGGAAATGGTATTTTTATTTTTACTCGTCATTTTTCCTGCTTGAATAGAAAAGCATATATGGGCATCTTAATTTTACACCACTGAAAGTGCATACAGTGACAAAAAGGAGAAAAATTAAATAATCTTGACAATCCAGTTCATGCTGTGGAACCAAGGCTGATCATATTCAATCTGACAGAAAGTTGTACATATACAAGTCATGAGAGCACGGTCAAGTGATTTTATGGTGGATAGATCGATCAACTTCGACAGCATTAAGTACAAGCTCTGTGATCTTTTTTATGGGGGAACAATACCAGATATGGTTCTTTGTTTGAACTATAGCAACAGTGAAAAAGTTCAACTTTTTGGCCCAAATTCCTTGGCTAATAAAGGCTAACCCTTTCTTCCATATAAAATAAAATATATATAAAAAAAGGAATGTTGGTAGAGAACCCTGTATAGACACAAAGGTCATGGTGGAGAGGGAAAGCAATGGCAACATGTCGAATTAACTTGGTCTTTCCTTTCATGAAAGCAATGGTTTCCTAAAATCGCACTGTGAGACATGTAGACTCCGAAAAAGTCCAAAAAAGTGCATGCGATAGTGGGATTGAAACAGGTGAAAAGAAAAGGCAATGGGAATTTAGATTTTTCTGTATTGTTCTGTATAATTTCAATATCATCTTTGCTTGTTTTATTTTTATCGTTCCTTAAATCAAGAAAATATTTTACTCTCCTAGCTAGCAAGCTTTTGAAGATTTTTCTCGCTCATAGAATAGCATGTGAGAACCATTTTGACTACAATGTTATATTTATTATTGTCACCTTTCCCAGGAAATGAAATTATGCTATAGAGGGTAACGAACCGTGAAATCTCTGGTATTTTAGAGTCATATCCTTATCAAACGGGATCTTCAGAGGTCAAATTTACAAAGTTACAAACTTTAGACTTCAATGACGATGCATGTTACAGTGTTCTTCCTGTAACATTTAAAATCACTAAAGGTGGTGGGCAAGGCGGCCGCAGCCGCCGGATTGTCCCTCCTGAGTGGTAGGGCCTAATCTTCCGCCGGCGAAGATTATTCTCACTGAACTTTTCTCAAGGTCTAATTTGATGTGCTCTTAGTGGGTTGGTGTTGTGAATCTTACCATGTCCTGTCATTTTGCCCTTCCTGCTTCGTTAATATACAACATAAAAAGGCAGTCCTTTCTTTTCCTCTTTCATGGTAATCACTGTCTGATACTGGAGAGAATTGGAGAAGATTCTCCGAGGAATGAGGAGAATTCAAGTTCTTTCTCTAAGCTTTGGTGGGAGTTGAAATTGGAAAGTGTAATAATTAATTGCAAAATGAGATGATCTAGTGGAGCCATATTATCATCAAGTTAATTCAATTTATTTTTGTTTATTCTTGAAGTCAATGAGTGCAGTGTAATTAAGCAAGAGGTAAATGGAGTATTCAGTTGAATTTATTGATGATTCAATGAATCTACATAAGACCAAAACGCATAAAGTGACGGTTGTGGTGTGACCAAGTGGTGAAGCAATTAGCGATACTCAAGGAGCATCTCATGTTGTCTGTTTTGGGCTTGCCAATCCCAGCCAAGGATGAAGTTTCGGGTCCAAGAAACAATGATGAACTGTCAAGCCTTGAATTTTCTTCTATGGGCTATGTCGGAGAAACCTGTGGATATCTTGAATGTCAAAATGCAAATTCGCCACTTGTACATTGCGGTTGATTTTTTTATAATCAATAACGCCGGAAGGAAAGGTGATGGAGTAGGTTTGGATGCTTCATGATTTAGTTTAGGGACGGTAATGGGCATTCACGGTTCCCTTTCTTTATATATATATATATCAAATTTATTACCTATCAAGTATTTATTGAATTTTAGATATTTATTATCTAACTATTATTTATTATTTAACAAAGAATAAGATATTTATATGTATTACATTATAAGATTCTAAATGTATATTTTGGGTTAGGTTTAGATCAGGTTTGACAGTATTCATACTCTCCTTATTATTCATCAACTAAAATAATTATTAAAAAAAAATCCATCTAATATCTTTTAGATTCGGATTAAATTTACTTCGAATCTTTCTTGTACCTTTCTTACGAAATAGAAAGAAAGGCTTTCTTTTAGGATTAGACTGAATAGGCTTAGAGTCTGTTTGAGATTGTGATTGTTGTTACGGTTCAAAGTGTTTTTCACTTAAAAATGCATCAAAATAATAATTTTTAATTTTTAAAAATCATTTTTTATATCAACACATTAAAACAATCTAAATATATACAAAAAAAATTAACAAAAAAATAAAAATTTAAAGAAACATAATTTGCACCGTGTTCACAAATATACTTGGGACTGTTTGGAAACGCTGTCTAACCCACGTTTCTAAAAAATTCAAATTTGTTTTTTGCTAAAATTTAATTTTTTATATTTTCGAATCGTTTTAATGCGTTAATCTTAAAAATAATTTTAAAAAATAAAAAAATTATTTTAATATATTTATAAATAAAAAATATTTTAAACTACAACCGCAATCATAACCCTAAACAAACATATGCATAATCCTTTAGGTTGGAACACTGGTAATAGTTGTGGTCTCCTAACGGCCATAGGACCATGTCCACCCAAGGCCTTCACTTGTAGCGAGCATGGAGCCGATGATTTGATGTGGTTTCTACTCATCAAGTCGGCCCAATAATCCATAGTTGAATCAAACTATGGGATCTAAAATCCATCAAGCATGGCCCATGGTATAAAAAAACATATTTACTCGCAGGCCCTTAATCCTATTGGCAAGCAGCGCCTCTAATCTGGTGGAAGTGGTGGAAATTGGAATGGACTCATCTGCCTCCTCCACCTTCCCTGTAAAATCCATGCGCGATCATTTTTCAACGAGTGTTTGATGATGTTCATCTTCAAATTTAATTCGGATGTTCAATGCTTGTAACAGTAATATGATTTTACAAAATTGACGTGAAAAGAAGAAAATGTTTGATGTGAAATCTTATCAAAAGCAACTATATAAAAAATTTAAATATTTAATAAGATGAGGTTTTTAATGGACAACATGTAGTGATTAGATATTGTTTTAAGATGAAATAAAAGAGATTAAGATAGTTGGAATTGATATAATTGTGTATAAGATATATTGATTAGTAGTAGATAACACAAAATAAAATATTTTTTTTTTTCATGAAACTTATCATCTTTGAAACAATAATTAGAAAGAGCATTGAATTTTTATTTTTAATAATTTAAAATGGCAACTTCTTCACCTATAAAAACGTTAAAAAATTAATTTATAATCATCCAAAGAAAATTACTCATAAATAAGAACATAATATTATTAAATTATTTATCTAAATATTTATAGTAATGAAATAAGTAATTAACTAATCACATGTCAAATAATTAAAATATCTTAGCAAGGATGTTGGTCAGCAAAAAAAAAAAACTTTGATAGTTCTACAGTAGTGACCTTTTAAGACCAGACATCCCTAGACTTTATAGTTTTGGTGTGGGCATGTGGTGTTTTTTTAATGGCCTAATTTTCTTATATATTTTATAATAGTATTGACTTTAAATAAATTTATTCAAATGATATTTAAATAAATTTTAATATTTAATAATTATATGAACCTAACATGCTTAATTTTATATTAGAAATTATTGATTTATAATTTTCTTATTTAAACTTGCTTTTAAGATTATTATAAGTTTAAATTTATAAAACAATACTTCTATTTTTTATTTAATAAATCAAACTACTATAAAAAAAGAATTTTTTTAACAAAAAATGAATTAAATGGATAAGAAAAGATAATTTCAATTAAAAAATTGCATTTTTCTTCTAAATTTAAATCATTGTCTTTCTTATGAATATCCATTGAAATTACAACATAATAAAATAAAGAAAAAAAATGAAAAATTACCCACTTCACTAGATCAAATATTTACCTGTGTATTTATTTATTTATTGCTTATTACAATGAAGATGAATTTCTTGTTTTAGTTTTTAGTTAGCATCAAGAACTCTTTTAACGATTTATAAATTGATATATTTTTCAATTGATTTATAAAACTCAAATTATTTTTTCAATTCTGAATTAAAATTTTTCTTAATACTAAAAAATATATCCTTAACATTAGAGTCTTCTTCTCTTGTGTTGAAAATTAGCTTGGAATTCTACCAGCAATGTAACGTGGGGTGCTCCGAGTAGTTAAAACATAAATAAATTGAAAACAAATTTATTTTTTGATATTATATCCTTAGGTTATGATAATTCAAAACCCATATCCATACACAATAAGAGAGCAAATGGAAAAATTAAATGTGTTTACAGGTTATTTTTGACAAAAATAAATAAATAAATAATGGGTTTGAGTTTCGTGTCCCTCGTTTTTTTGAAGGGATTGAAATTTGTTGAAAAATTATCTTGGAGATAGAAACAAAAAATTTATTCGTCTCCATAAATTCTTGTCTCAGCTGTTTCCATCTCCTCAAATGTTATCTTTAAGGATTTTATTCAACTAGGAAACTATGGAACATTCTTGGATGAATGACCAGCTAAAACCGTAAATATTCAAACAATCACTAGGAACCTTCTATATAAACAAATGTGATCATCACCAGTTATTGATCGATTATGGCAATCTCACAGCAATTTTGATCCCACCTCATAAGCAAGGCAAGCTTCAGCTGTTGCCCATTTGACCATATCTTCTGCATACATATTGCTGTAGGTAAGAGGATCATACCTTGTGATCTTCCTATGCCTGACAAAGTCCAGTCCCAACACCTCCTTTGTCAGCTTCTCCCAATTGTACCTGCTGAAATCTTTCATGGAAAAGCTTCCTTGGCCGCTTCTCGCAACTCGACTCTCCTAGTCGTAATCAGCAAACCCTCATTCTCCTCTTCAAGTTTCTTCACTACTCCTTCAATACCAACGCCAGCAACAATGGTCCGTTTATCGTATAAGAAGACATTTGAGAACGGGTCCCTTGTAGGCATGAAAACCATAAAGAAGGCAGCGACTTCCCACACAGTTGTAAAATCTTACAAGCGATAAATAAAGCATCGGGGATATGAAGTGATGCATAAGGCCACATTATGATTTTGATTTCGAATCTAGTGCCACAACGAAAGAAATACATTTAATATGATTGGAAAAATACATGAAATTGCAAGAAAAACTGTGTATAGATGCTACCTTCTTGCTTATAGTATCTGCAGCTGGCAAAGCCGATGCTGCGACAAGCATTGAGACCAGCAGCAACGCCCTGCCTATTGTGCTTGCCGTATATTTTTTTAACCTCCTGAACCCACTTCTTGACTTCGAGATCATCTGAACTTTGCATGGTAGTTAAGAAATATTTGTTTCCAATATTAACATCAACATCGTTTTCATACGTTTTGGCAGTGATCTCCATGGCTAAGTTCTTGATCTCTGACTTTGAAAGGGAGATACATGTATTTAAACGCCTTATTTGAAACCATGTAGGTGTAGGATTACGCATCCACCTAGAATTCAAGCCTGGAACGAAACAAGGATTAGAAGTTTTTACCATTCTTCCGAAAATCTGGTGATTTCAATTTGGTCCAGCAATTATAAATTCTTTTGTAACTTCAATTTTATCCCTAATTTTATTTGTGTTGGTACAGTCAAAAGAACACGTCATCGTTACCAAATGATTTAGCGGCCACTTGTCCGATGCTAATTGGTAATCATTTTGTATTATTACACACTCACTTATGCTCAAAAAACAAATAAAACCATACCAAAAAAAAAAAAGTGATGTTGAATATCAGCGAAAGCTGAAAAAATCAGATTTTTGAAACTCAAGAATCATTAATTTATTGCGCCTGCAAAATGCACAGCAAAACAACCACCTCTCTGATTGTTCAATGGATTAAATTCACGGGCTCATGGAATATCATTATTACAATAAAGAATAAAAAATTGCCAGAGAATCTCAACATCAATGCAATTGGCAAATGGTTGTTGAACTTTTCCTGCAGAAGGGTTCTATAAATTTTGTAAAACCTGATGTTTCTAGAAGAAGCGTTAATTTACACCATCATACACAACAGCAGTGATCTTGAACGAGCATCTCTCAGCTATGAGCCTCAGGATTCATGCTGCAACGGAGGTATTGTACCTAAAAAGTGTAGAACGGCACAGCAGGGCACACGCATCATTTACCTCGAAATGGAAGTCCAATAACTGCCAAATGGTATGGCCCAAATATTCAGAGGATGAGTCATCAAAGGCATTTAAGAGAGTTCCTCCTTGCTGAACTTGTTCCAAGCTTCCTGTTTAATGGGAGAAAAAAATTGGAAAAAAAGAACACAAAATTGAAAAAACTTGAAGTTGGATGTGGCAAAGTATATGTAACTTTTAAACCACGGTTGAAAAATAAATAAGAAAAGAATCCAACATCCAATAATGAAGATACCTAATATCAACACTTGGAAATTCATACTGTACCTTGAGGGTATCAAAAACCTTCTCAGCAATAAATTTTTGTTGGATAGTAGCACCTTTCTGTTGCACCTTATCAGGATGGACGCATAAGGTTGCCTTTCTATAGACTTTTTTCACTGAGGTAGAGGTGATCAAATCTGTCAGTGAAACTGGTTCCCAGTCACAATCAGGCCAAAGCACCTGCTCATCATTCCGCATATAAAGAAAAATATGTTGGTAATTACTCATGCTTAATTATACTAAGCAGAAAAGGAATTCTTGAACATTCAATAATAGCTTCAAGACATGGGAATGGCACTTCATTTTCCTTCGAACTACAACCCGACACTTCAAGCAGCCTCTTAAACAGAGAGCACAGCAAACACACAAGTTGTAGAATCCAATGATGCTGCCAGTCGCCCTTCTAAGTGCGAATTTTTTTCCTTGTATAGCACATGAGTGATCGATAGTATGGTGGGTCGTGAAAAGGCATGGACTTTACACTATTAGAACAGTGCCTATAAAGCTACCACAAAAACAGATATGCAAAGGGTTTGGTGGTGGGGGGCACCATCATCAGATTAAAACTCTAATAACTCTGTTAACTTCACCATCATAATTCATAGATACCCAGGCATAAGATTATTGAACACAATATATCAACATATTGATGATAGTATTCATTCTCAGCAGAAACGGCAGTTGTGATCAGCAATCCAGAAGCTCTCTTCAATGGTTGGTTCCAAATTCTCCTTAAGATGTAAGAACACAGTTTGGTAGGAACATAACTGTGTAATGGTCTATATTTAAATTCTAAAAACTCTTCAATTTGGAAGACTAACAGCAATTCAGAAATAAAAAGCAACAAATCTGGAAAAAAAAATGACATAGATGTGATACTTTCTTGCATACTGAAATGCAAAAAGATACTTCAAAAGGCAAATCTGAAAGAAAAAAAAAATAGATATGATCTTGCATACTAAAATGTGAAAAGATACTTTAAAAAGGCCGTTCAAAACTCACGTATTGCAATGATGATAGCAGTGCACGCAAATTGCCTTCTTTGCCTGCTGCCCAGTGCTTTATTTGAACATCCATTTTGTCAGCTATCCTCTGCAAATTAAGATCAGATATCACCACATATTACTCAAAGTTAAGAGGTTATATTGCAAGGAAAAAAATAAAATATTAGAAGATATAACAAGTGTGAGCAACAAGCCATCCACCCCATCAATCCAACCCCGCAAAGAGACAGCAAGAAAGTAACTGATAGACACACTTATTTATATATAAACCATATGCTGCTTCACATCAACATATAGACTCAGTTCCTTTCAACTCATCTTTGACCCCAAAAGTAGCTCCGCAAGCATTCATGCATCACATATATGGTACAAAAAAAAAAAACCAATAATCTGTAGAGTCAGCACACAAAAATCCAACTAAATCCATTGCAAGTCTAGGGCACAACTGAAAATTACTTACACGTCTCTCCTCTTGCTCATGCAAAGTTTGACGGTCACGCTGGTTCATATCAGCAACTGCTTGTTCCTGTAGATACAACAATCCAGATTTGTAAAATCATCTCTTATGATGACAAATACAAATTCAATCTGCAGAGTCACACCTATTCAATTTCACTCAGTCAACTAGGAACATCAGCTATGTGCTTTAGATGATAAAGGAAAGAGCTGCAGCTATGACTCAATAGCCAGCAATCATTATTACTCAATGCTGGCAGGATGAAGTAACTCTTGAAGTACATGATGTACGAGATGAAGTAACTCAGAGTGTGAGATACTGGCAAGAACCAGAGATGGACAAATCACTTCTTTCAACTGCTACTCAAGGAGTTTTGTACAAAAAGGTTATCAATTAATGATTATTGGAATAGAATTCATCAGGCAGAAGAGCTGATAGATAAATACTATCAGGTCAGATTTTACAACTTTGTAATCCTTTTCTGTTCTTGTTTCATACATTAGCTAATTTCTTTTCACCTTCTATATAAACAAGCATGCAGCATATTAATATAATCCAAGAGAAAAGAATAAATTCATCCAGTCAATAGCATAATCCTAATCACATTTGATAAACGAGTGAAAAAAATGGTTTGAAGTAAGACACACCATTCGATCCCGGGTCCTCTGGTGACGATCCCATCTGGCTCTCCTTCTTTCTTCACTTTCCCCATCAACTTCCTCAAATTCTCCAGATAACATGGCATCTTTGGCAGAGTAAAAGCCATCAATATTAGATAAAACAACAATGCACCAAAAGATAATTTCTACTGCTACCAATGAAAGCCAATTTCAACAATAAATTACCTCCAAAAATTGAAGAAAGGTCACCAATTACATTTTTTGCAGAAGTCTTCCTTATGCCAGGTGAGGAAGTAGAAGATTTTTTAGTGGGGAATTCAGGCTTTCCTTTTGCATTTATCTTTGCATCAAATAGAGGGTCCTAACAAGGGCATCTGGAGTCAAATAAAAACAAGCTGCTGGTGTTACAGAAACCATTTACTCTTGTATCAGTGGTTCTTACCGGAACTTCATGCCTTGACTTTGGCACACTGCTGGAACGAGAACCCCTGCCGAAAAATAACTCTAGATCATCTGCACTTTCCTTTACTTCCCTAGCATGACGACCATTAGATCCACTATGAGCATTAGTTTGCATCCTACCCATAGCAAAGTCCTCCAGTTCATCTATGGCAAAAACATCCGAACTCTTTCCTGCATCATGGAGCATCATAACACTATTAAGATTATGAGAAGAACAAATGACTTAAGGAGGCAGAACAATCCTTACCTGTCTTCAAAACTTGCCCTGGTTTTGGAGGGGGTCTCAATGGCAGGGAACGATTTGACAAAACAGTAGATTCTGCTCTTCCAGAATGATTAAACTTACCAAATTCCTCCAGTGGGTCTGTGGACAATTTTGTTTTGGTTGAAGTTTGTTCAAGTACTACAAAAGGGTCTTCTGTTGAGGTGAATGCTGGTGTGGTTGTTCTTATATTTTCTCTGCAAAAAAAAAATGGTGACCAGAACAAAGCATCAGAATTGCACGTCCATGGCCATGCCCCATTACATCATACAGAAAATGGGGTCAAACTGAATAGGTCCAAAACAGATTTGTAAATCACTCAATTAGGAGAAATATGCTGTCTCAATTAGGAGAAACACTTTGAGCTATCATCCTGTCTCAAGTTTTAGGCCATCAAACTACCATCTCATCATTTTCTTGTTATGTGTGGCAGGTAAACAAAATAGGCGCATCAAAGGTACATTGAACTGCACATAGAGAAAAGCACGAGATGGGAGCTGAACATTGTGGATAATACCCACATAAGGTACAAGTACAATGAGCTTAAATCCTCCATCTATTTCAATAATCATACATAAAACACGATATTTATCACAGTATGCAAATAATTTCCTAGATAAACAAACCAAGAGCAGTAAATAAATAAAGCATTGACATTTAGTTAAAAATAAATAAATAAAGAACAATTAAGCAAGTAATCAACGAAACCATCAAATTTCCTGGGGGGAAAAAAAACACATACTCTTTACTTGATGATTTGCTGGAACCAAATCCGGGTATCAAATCATCATAACCAACAGATCCATTCCGGCTCGGAGGCTTCAATTTTGTACCAAAACCCCCCAACAAGTCATCAACCGGTGCTCTTTGCTTGGCGGCCTTTGAGGAAGAAGAGGTAAACGCCCCAAAAATATCATCATTATCATTATTATTAACTGTTGAACTAGAAACATTTAACCCACCAAATATATCATCATAAAAAGACGATTTCGCATTCGAATTTTTAGTACTTGAAAACACAGAATCATAATCGAAACCAAACCCTGTGCTAGTTTGTTTTGAATTCTTTTGAAAACCGCCAAAAATGTCAAAATCATCACCAAAATTCTGGGATTTCGAATTGCTACGGAGAGTTTCGTGATCATCCATGAAAGACCCATTAAAGGAATGGGAATTATAGGTTGATTTAGAAGAATATGGGGAGGTTTTCGGGTTTGACGAAGCGAAATTTGGTATTTGGGTATTATTGGATCCTCTCGATGCCGCCATTGGTGCTGATTTCCCTTGCGGTTTTAACCCAAAACGTTCTGTCAATACACCAAACTCGTCCATTTTCTTTTAAAAAAAAAAACAAAACAAAAATGAGCTACAAATAAGAAGGATTCTTTCTAATCAATTCTGAGAAATGAGTTTTTTGATCCGCAAAAATAATATAAAAAACTGATAAAATTGGAGTGGACTTGAAGCAAAAGAAAGGGCGATCTTGGAAACGGTAGAATTTGGTTTTATTTGCCTTTTTTTCGAAGAAAAGAAAAGAACTAAAGAGTGAATTCAGGTATTAGATGGTGTAGACAAAATGGCGGGAGTTGGATGATAAGGAAAAATAGAAAGGACAGAATTTTCTGGGATTTGTAAGAGAAATTTTAGATTTCAGGGGACTTTCTGTATCTCTCTCTCTAACATTTCTATGTCTCTGTTTATATGTCTGTTTGTTTGTGCTTGTGAAATAAGACCAGACCAGGCCAGGCTAGGCGGTGCGTGGAAATGTGGAAGCAAGTCTCCTACGACTACGAGTGGTGGGTCATGTTTCGTACATCTGGATCTACTCTACATTACACCTCGAACCTCCTCCTTATTTTTTACTCGTATTTCCTTCCTTTTCTTTTTCCTCCTCCTCCTCCTCTAAGCAAATCATGCATGATTTTCTCTACCAGCTCGCCGCTATCATATCATATTCTAGTTATTTAAACCGCGAGTTTCGCTTCGAGCTATATTAAAAAAAAATTAATTTGCAGATTTTTTTAATGTGTTTTTTTGTGTAAAAGAATTATAATTATAAGTAATAAATTGGTAATTATATGTATAAATAACTGAAAAAATAATTAATGATGACTAAAAATAAAATTAAAAAATAAATAGAAATCAACATATTTAATTGTGTAATATGAGATATTAATAAGATTATGTTTATTAATTTTTTTTATTAAAATTATTTTTTATTTAATTAAATAATAATAAAAATAGATATGAATACAATAAAAGTAAAAAAAATATTATGTAAGGTTGTGCATATTAAAAATATTATCTAAAAATAAATTTTATATACGTAAAACATAACAAATATTATAAATGAATCACAATAACTTCTTTAAAAATTAAATATATATAAAATAATTTTTTTAAAAAAATCTATTCAAAAAAGACTAAATAAGAAAAAATAAAAATCACTTAAATAATTATTTTAAAAAATGCATATTGAAAAGGTATAACTTAAAATAAAAACAAAAATTATATATAAAAAAAACAGTGTGTTAATAAACATAAAGTTCGTCTTGCACTAGTTAGGAATTATTTAACGATAAATACTAAGAATCACCCGATTAACTTTACCGAATAAACATTGCTTTATGTGTTTTTATAACTGCCATTTACTCCGAGTTTAAACATTTCTCAATCACCTTATTAACTTTACTCGTTTGCATATGTGATAAAATTGATTTTTTATTAATTTTTTTAAAATTAAAAATTTTAGTATTTTTTAATCGTTTTGATATGCTAATATCATAAATAATTTTTTTTTAAAAAAAAAAATATATATATATATATATATTAATAAATTTCAAACAAAAAATATTTTGAAAAACAATTTCAATAATACTCTCAAACAAACACTAAGAACCCGTTTATTTTTGTGTTGTAAAAATATTTTTGAAAAAATTAAAAATATATATATTTTTATTTGCTTTAAATTAATATTTTTTAGTATGTTTATATTTTTTTGATGTACGATATCAAAAATAAATTTTAAAATTTTAAAAATATTTTAATATATTTTTAAATATAAAATATTCTTAAAAATTATCAACCGCTAAACTATCAATCATATTCTAAACAAAAAGAAATTCCCACCGTGAATCATTACCGTTTTGATGACTCGGCAAAGGCAAAAGTCATATGCTCTGTTGCACCGACAATCTGAAAAGGGTAGCCCGACTTTTAGCTTAATTTGTCCCTCATTTTTTTTATCAAGTTCCCAATCTATATAAATAATTCTAATTTATCCTTGTATTTTAGTTTATTCTGAAATCTTCCATTCCAGTCGATATCCTCATATAAAATGGATGAAAATCTCCTCCCTCGAGAAACTTACCATTTATTAAATAAAATAAATTTGAACAAAAAAATTACCACGTGGTACTATATATTTTTCCGTTCTTATACCTTATAATAAATCCAATCGTGTGGAAGTTTCACACGTGACGGCATTTTAAGTCAATTTAATTGAGAATACTTGATAGAATGATAGATTGAAGAAGGATTCCAACATCAGGGTTAAATTGTAAGCAATTAATCTTGCAGGGACAAGTTGAAGATTTGAGTTAAAATACAAGGACTGGACCAGATTCTCCCTTGATTTGACGTGGTTTTTTTTAAAATAATAATTAATAATGATAGTGATGGAAGGGTAGCAATGAAACTTCATAATTGCGAGTCTGTTGACAGCTCACTGTCTCCAATTTTAAAAACTTGGATAGTGAAATGAAATGAAAAGAAAAGAAGCCACAAGCCAGGGACGGTCCTCAAGTGCCAGCCAACCTGAATAGATCTTCCACTGTTGTCTCCGGCAAAGCTAAAAACTTTTTTTAAAAAAAAAAAAAAAAAATTATCTGTTTTAAAATAATTTTTTTATGTTATCAAATCGTTTCAATGTATTGATATCAAAATTATTATTTTAATTTATTTTTAAATAAAAATATTTTTAAAAACAATTACTTTTACACTACGAAACACGCCTGAAAAGAGTTTTATAATGCCTATAGTTAGCCATGGACTTTTGGAGGAGACCCCATGAAAAAAAAAAAAAAAAAAAAAACCCCAGCAACATGCAGTTGAACTCCGGTCACTTGACATGAATTGGATATTACGAGTTGAATTTTGCAACAATTGAGAGAAATGCAACGTCTCTAGATACCTAATTGCAATAATTTTCTACCCAACACCAAGTATTTTCAAGGCATTGACAATTGTATTTGGGTCAAAGAAGGGGAGGGGGCTGATGGAAGATTTTATTAGACGCTTGAAATCAAATCAAATTAAGAAGGGGCAGAATTATGAATAGTTTTAGCACAGAGAGTCTCAATGGACTTGTTGGCTTGCAGCTGTCAGCTTCGATTTTAAAAGGATCCATATGGCGGGGCAACCATTCAACACCACCAGTACCAGCGCACCATAGCTGTCAAGCCCGACCGAAACGTCGACCCGGTTAAGACTTAAGAATATCGTTCTGGATGTGCCCAAGGTCTTGCTTCCTTGCATTGTGGCATCAAACCTCCCATTTATCACCGTGACATTAAGTTTGTTTTTCGTAATTTGGTGGAAGTTCTTTTTGCTTTTTAGTTATTACAGTGAAATTATTTAATTACACTTAAAAAAATTAACGAGATTCAGGTAAACTTGCTAGTTTTTTTTAATCTAATATTTATTTATTTTTAAATTTTATTTTCCTTTAATTTTTTAATTTTTCATATTTGATCACAATTCTTTTAATCGATATTTATTTTATTTTGGATGATTTTTAGATTTGAAGGATTTTTTTTACAATTCCATCCTTCTTTATTTTTTCCAAGTGATTTGATCCTTTTTCTTTCTTTCTTTCTTTTTTCCTATTGCAATTGTTATTGCTTTGGATTTTTAAATTTTTTTTAAAAAAATTCACCCTCCAACATTAAATAGATTGGAAATCGAGCTTCCTAGTTGAACCCGAGTCTATGATTTTATAGGTTATAAATCTAGATGATTAATCCTGATCTAAAAGGTTCAACCGAGTTTGCTTGTTTTTTTTTTTAAGCTAATGTTTTTAGTTTCATTGTTTAACAATTATTTATTTCTTAATTTTTTATCTCCATTATTTAATCGAACCCGAGGTCAGTTCAGACTTAATGAAGGCTTGGTATGAATGGGAATAAGAGAAGAAAAATGAAAAAGACATATTGTCCAACCAAATTAACTTACCGTGGTCGTATTCATTACTCGGGTCATCAATTTCATGGGATAGCATGGGTCAATATAGTGTGACACCATCTTTTCATTTCACTCCCTGTATTTTTTTGTGATTTAATCCTTTGACAGTCCATTATTTTACGAGGGTTAGACGGGGTTACAATGATGGAGATATTAATTTTTTCCTTATTCATATCTCAATTTGAATAGGATAACCACTTTGCCCTTAACCTGTAGGTTGAATAAACAACACCAATATTTTTTTTTTTATTAACATATATGGTGGTCTATTGATTTTATATTGTAAAATGGTTAAGTTTTTAATTCTTATTTCA
>Ga0307518_10001555_pt1 | contig 16962 bp, 15 predicted proteins | sample 25_EM_MG_FD_203889 | JGI IMG/M metagenome (GOLD analysis project Ga0307518, IMG submission 203889) | Populus trichocarpa ectomycorrhiza microbial communities from riparian zone in the Pacific Northwest, United States - 25_EM | ecosystem: Host-associated > Plants > Roots > Unclassified | place...
CGGCCACGTCCAGTAGGTACCTAAGACACCCTTGGCTCTAACCGTCCTTACCACTCACGAGGCGCGGGTCAGCTCGCCCGCTTGCCCAGCACCTCGGTGATCAGCCTCGGCAGCTCGCCGCCGTGCCACGAACTGGGCGAGAATCGCTCCTGCGCGATCCCTTCCCACGGCTCGCCGTCGTCCAGCGAGATCCCTTCCTCACGGGGAACGAGCACGCCGATCTCCTGCGCTGCGACGCCTTCGCCGGCAAGGGTCTTCTTGGCGAGCTCGACGTCCTCCGGCCGCACGGCGACCACGAGCGTCCAGTCGCCCCAAGCCTGCGCGAGCTCGAACCGGCCGAGTCCCGACTGCGCGCAGACGTCGGCGAGCGGCTCGTCCAGCTGGATGGCCGTCGTGATCCGCGCGCCGAGGCCGTTGGCGCCGCAGAGGGTCCGCACGGTCGGGAAAAGACCGTCCGAGACGTCCATCGCGGCGCGGGCCAGCCCCGCCGTGGCGAGCGCGTTCCCGGCGGCCACCTGTGCCATCGGCTCGCAGGCACGCTTGCGGATCTTGGCGACGACCGAAGCGGAGAGGCGTGCCTGCTTTTCGACGAGCAACGCGTACGACCACAGGTACCCGGGCGAACCGACCAGCAGCAGCCGGTCGCCGGCCTCGGCACCCAGGCGCCCGAGCCTGCCGCCGGGGACGCAGCGGCCGATCGCGGTGGCGGTGAGCTGCCGGACCGGGCCGTCCCGGAGATCGCCGCCCACGACCTTGGTCTTGTGCTTCTTCGTGCAGTCGTCCACGCCGTCGAGAAGCCGCCGGAATTCGCCCGCCGTGGTCGTCTTCGGCAGGGTGTAGTTGACGACCAGGCCGAGCGGCGTCGCGCCGGCCGCCGCCAGATCGGACAGGTTGATCGTCGCCAGCGGCCATCCGGCGTGATACGGATCCGTTTCACCCAGGATGGTGACCAGCGGCGTGGGACAGCTGTCGGTGGTGGCGACCAGCTCACCAAGTGATCCGCTCCAAGCGTCCAGAACGGCGCAATCATTGCCGAACCCGCGGACACCGCCGTAGCGTGGGCGCAGGATGTAGTCCAAAATCGCGTGCTCGCCGACGTCGCCGAGGTGGACGTCGTCATCGACGGGAAAGAGCTCAGGAGCCGTCATGATCCACCGGCCGGGGCGAGACCGCTCCATGGCGGCCGGTCATCGATCCCGCCGTTTTCGAATTACCTTCTTCATTCGTGGGATCCCTTCGATGAGCAAGGGGGCGACGATTCCGCAACTGATTCCGATGAGAATCTCCGACCAATGTGGTATCGGTGCCGGGATGAATGCGCAAAGGAGAAGGACAATGGCGAGCCAAGCTTTCCATTGCTTCCGGAGGAACCAGAGTAATCTGGCTGTCAGGGAAACGTGTGCGGAGTTCGCCCATGCTTCTTCGAAGAGTCTGAGAAATATTCTGACAAAATTCGGCAGCATTCCCTGCGGTGCGGCGACTTCGATCATGACGCCTTCGAGACTTCGTTGCCGGTAGGGGTCGTATATGTCGAATCTTACGATTTCGCCGTCCACGGAGAAGCAGGTGGCGAGTTCCATGTCCTCCGCAGTCCTGCTCAGCCGAATTTCAACCGTTGGATAGTTGCGGAACTCCCGCACCCATGCGGTGATCCGCTCGGTGGAAATGGATCGCATGGTTTCACTTCTCCATTTCACCGCCAGTGTCGGCGCCGCGAGCAGTATGCGTATTCTCACTCCGGCTTCGGCGCGTTCGCGCAGTGCTCGCACCGTCTCCTCGTAGGGAGGTGTCACCAGCATCGGAAGGCAGATCTCGCTTCGAGCCGACCGGAGAAGGTCCAGGTATGAGTGAAATACCGAGGAGTTCTCCATCGGGCCGAGGACCTTGATATACGGCTCGAGCGTGACGCGGATCGCCAGCAACCGGTCGGCGACGCTCTGGTCGCCCAGATGGGTCGCGATCAGATGCGCCAGATGTGGAACCCTTCCCGTAACCGCCACACCGTGAATGACGGTTTGCGTGAGCCATTTTCGGTGGAGCAGGTCTTGAATCGCCAGCCGGGCCTCGGCGACGGACTCGAGTCCGGGATAGTGACGGACGATTTCCGCCAGATCTCGCTCCGGGCGGTCGTACCTGCGTGTGGCCATCACGACGGCCAACATCGCCGCTGGACGGGTCATCCCGACCTGCTGAAGGTCTTGGGCTATGCGCAGTTCTGACCTGTCAAGAGTTCCCACGAGGCCTCCTCCTGGTGGGCGGACTCGCTACAGCATAGATGTGGCTATTTCGGCTGTCTGCCCGCCAGGAGGATGAAACCGACTAGTTCCTGGAATTGTGTGTGCTTTCGATTCGATCGGCCAGGCGGGAAGGCATGACGAAATGATCGTTCGAATAGTTGTGTGGAATACGGTCATACGACTCCTCGCTTCCAGTGGAAGCGAACAGCATCACATTGCAGATTCTGGCGCCTGGACGCAACAGGACGGCATGCCGCAGATGATTGACTATCTCCAGGGTCAGGACCGCGCCGTTGTTGCTGCCGAAGCCGGGGCTGACCTGACCGCAGAGAACGACGCTGATGCCGAGGCGGGCGTAATCGCTGGTTCCATCCACGAGTCCCGCCAGGCGGCTGGAGAGGCCGATGCGTTCCAAGGTCGGAGCGAGAACAACTTCGCCGGGTTCCACTCGCAGCCGGCCTTGGTCGTCCAAGTTCTTCGGTACGAGGTCCGGGTAAGTGGTGCGGTCGGCGATGTCGACCGCACCGGTGGATACCAGGCTGAAGGCTTCTTCGCCCAGCCGAAGGCTGACCGCCGCAGGCCGGATCAGGGAGTCGTCGAAGGGTGCTACGGAAAGATCGCCTTCGATCAGTGCCCTCCTGATCTCCCTGTCGGTGAGGACGCCGCGCTCGAATCGCCGATTTCCGAATCGGAGCTTGGAGAGGCGGGTCGAGGAGGCCGAGGAGACAGGCTGGATCGTGGTCATGACGAAACTCGCTCGGTGGACGCGGCGACGACGGAATCGATGAGAAGACGGAACTCCGATTCGGTCAATTCGCCGTTGGGCTGGTCGTCGGTTTGGTCCGGAAGGCAGTAGACAACGGTCTTCGCCGACCGATGGGGGCCTTGGACGACGACGGTCGCGGTAAGGCTCGCGTCGATCGGCCGGACGGTGTGCACTATCTCGGTGTCACAAGAGTAGACCTGCCCGCGCCGGACATGAGGAGTCCGCAGCTTCTTGAGGTAGGCCTGCCCGTCACGCCGCAACGCCGCCGGGTCGGCAGGATCGGCGCCGTACCAAAACCTGCTGTGGAGCTCTCCTCCCTCGGAGGTTTCGCCGTACTCGACCATGTGCATGCCTTCGCCCGCGATGATGGTCGAGGCGAACTCCCAGCGGTGACTGTGAGGATTGGACTCCCCGCGGGAGGGCTCGTCGGCTTCCGGCCAGACATGAAGCCGGATCCGGAAATCAGCCGAGGTGTGCAACACCAGTTTGGCGAAGCCGTTGGGGTGCCAATAGGAGCGCTTCACGGCATCACGCATGGCTTCCTCGTTCCGGAGGATCGCTTCCAGCCAGGCGAAGAAGGCGCCGGGGTCGTCCTGTACCCGGTGCGCCGCACGCCGGTCGGATCGGCGGGGGCGGACGACGGTGGGAAGTCGGTCATGGAGTCGTACCTGGAGTTCCTGGAGGGCTGAGCGGGGGCACGGCCACGGCGAGCGAGGCCGAGCGGAGGGCTGTGACGGCGTCCAGCGTCTGCCAGATGGGTAGGTCCCCGTTTCCCCAGGCCCACAGTCCCTGCTGGGCGTCGTAACGCTCCCAAAGGGTCCCGAGCGCCCGGTTGAGCCGGGGGAGTGGCAGGAAGGGGGTTGTGGCCAGGGCTTGGACAACCCAGGCGGACGTGAAGTGCCGGATGATGATCCGGGTCGTTCCGTCACCGTCGGGGCGAGGCTTCTCGAGATCCTCGGCCACGCCGTCATCCGAGTGGGTCTGGTCGATGAGCCATTGTGTGGCTTCGTCGGCCGCCTCTCGAACGTCATTGCGGTCATCGCAGTTTCGCAACACGTCGCGTAGCACCACCACCGCCCGGGCGGTGTGCGCCACGGACGGCTCCGGTGCCACGAGTCCGGCTTCCTTCTTTTCCGGCCATAGCCGATTACCGCCGAAATCGAGCCGTGCGGCCAGGAGATCGTCGATCAACCGGTGGGTCAGCTCGGCGTCGGGGCGCATTCGGACCGCTGTCTGCAGAGCTGTGGCCAGCAGGTAAGGGCGAGTATTGCTGAACGGGTCCAGCGAATGCTCCAAGAGTTCCAGGCCGTCATCGGCGGAAAGCGTGGTGCCGGAGTGGAACAGCGCGTCCAGAACGGCTGCGGTGGTCTCCGGCCATCTGCCTTCGGGCTGACCGCGCCAGCCGAATTCGGAGCGGCGTCGATGCAGGTTTTCGACCAGCGGATGTAGGTCTATGTAGGGGCCGCCTACCAGGTGCATGATGCTGATGCCGTACGCGGTGCTCAGCACCGTCGGGGAGGTCTTCTTCTGCAGGTTCTGCCGCCAGCCCAGCGGTTTCCCGTCGGCGTCGCGGATCAGGCGTTCGGCGAGCTTGGCGCCGACGGTGTGGAACACCTGCAGCAGCGACCGCGAGGTGTCGACGACGCCGGCGTCGCCGACGGCGGGCGGGGGCGGGTGTTCCTGCGGTGAACGGGCCGTCTCGACCAGGCTGAACAGCGCGTTCGCGGCGCGGAAGTGGTCGTCGAGCTGGCGGGCGTTGTGCGTCGACGGCAGGTATTTGCCGGTCTCCCATTGGGTCAGATTCGCCCTGGTCACCCCGATGATGCGGGCGGTTTCGGCCTGGGTTTCGCCCGCGGCCTTGCGCAGCCGCCGCAGCTCACGGCCGACACCCGACGCGGTAACGGTTTCCGCATCGGGGCTTACCGGCCGCCGTCCGGCCGATGTAGGCTTCATGTAGGCACTAGACACAGGCTTACCTACCTCTAGTAGGCAAAGTAGGGCGGTGACTGAACGTGCACACAACGGGGAGAGTACAGCAAGGGAATCGGACCGCGCTGGCGCGTCGGTCAATGTCGTGTCACGACGGGCGAGTCGCCGCATCGGGGCCTGTTCTACCTGGTCCTGGGGTACGTGACCCACCCGGCCGCGAGGGCCGGTCCGAAGAGGGCACGACCGAAGAGCGGATGCTGTCAGCCATCTGAATGTGACGCTGCGCATCCGTTTCGGTTCGCGTCGCCTGCGGGCCACACGAATGCCGGAGTAGGCGTCGTGTGTGCCGACCCGAATCAGTGCTTCGCCGCATCGGGGGTGAACCTCATGTCCCACCACGAGAACCACACGGCAGCGCCCCGATCTTGGTTCGATCGACTTCTCGAACGCTTCCACGAATGGCTTTTCGCCTCCGGTGAGGACGCGAGAGCGGCCGCTCGTGGCTGGCAGGTGGCCCGGGTGCCGAACAGCAGGCGCCGTGTCTACCGCGATCCCCGCTGGGACACCGTGCACGCGTGCGAACCGTGCGGAGGCACGGGGTGGTGGCCCTACGAGGACGCCGTTTGCCCGGACTGCGCCGGTGCCGGCGTCGTCCGCTCCATTCCCGCGGCGGCCGTGGCCGCCGAGCAAACCGCCGGACGGACAGGAGGAAGGTCATGAGCCGTTGGCAGGAACCCCAGGCGATCGCCGAGCTGGCCAGGGAGATCACGGTGGTCAGGAGGCCCAACCCGATCACCGCCCTTTACCACTGGCGCTACGAGATCGGCGCGCTCCTCGTCCTCCCGTACGCGCTGTTCTCGCTTTTCCAGGCGGCAGGCCCGATCTGGGGCGCGGTCGTGCTGTTCGGCATCGCGAACTGGCTGTTCTACTGGAAATCGGCGCGGAGGTTCGTCCGCGACCGGCTCCGCTCGATCGTCGTGCAGCACCGGCTGCGGACCGGGTTCGCCCGTGCCCGGGTGTGCACCCTCGACGGCAAGCTGCCGGTGATCCTGTGGACCAAACCGCGTGGCGACGAGGTCGAGGTGACCGTGTTCTGCCCGGCGGGGGTCGGCTACGAGCGCTTCGAACAGCGGCGGGCGCTGCTGGCCGCGGCGTGCTTCGCCACCGACGTCCACGTGTACCGCCACCACAAGCGTGCCAACGTCGTGCACCTTTCGGTGTGCACCGCACGGTTGCGCAAGGACGCCGACGACGACGCCGTCGAGCTCACGCCCGCGCCACGATATGCCGGGCAGGCGGAAGGTGCCGCCCTTCCCCTTCCGGCGCCCTTCGTGGGAATTCCTCGCGCGGCACGGCGGTGAGGAAAGCGGTCAGGACGCGATCTCCAGGGCTTCGGCCTGCTCGGTCACCGGTGCGGTGACCGAGCGGGCGGGGATGAGCAGTGACGCCAGCGCGATCAGCCCGGTCAGCGCCATCGCGCGTTCGACCAGCCCGAGGGGGATCGCCCGCCACCAGGGCTCGCCGCCGTTCATCGAGACCACGATCGCCCCGAGGATCACGCCGAACCAGGCCAGGGCCGCCACGGCGAGCACCCGGGTCACGGCGCGCCGCGCGGGGGAGGAGGGGAACACGGCTTTCGCCGCGAACCACACGGCCAGCGGCAGGCAGACGAAGGCGACGACGCTCGCGATCCGGTGCACCGTCCCGCCGGTGCTCGGCCCGATCGCCCAGTTGTTCTTGGGGAACGCCACGATCACCACCAGGCTCACCGTCCAGAGCGCGCAGAAGACCGACGCCGCGGACAGGGCGGGAAGGTGTTTGCGGCGGATCAGCGCGCCGAAGCCGATCGCCGAGCCGAACGCGACCAGCAGGACCGCGACGTCGAAGATCCACTTGTTCTCGCTGAGCGCGTACTCGCTGATGGTGCGGCGGACCGGGCTGATGTCGCTGGTGGCGGGGAGGACCTGCAGCAACAGGATCAGCAGCGCTCCGCCGGCGACGGAGACCACGGCGGCCAGCAGGGCCAAGGGTGACCTGGCGGTGACCTGGGGCGTCGTCATGGTTGAAAGGTAACCACCCAACCTGAAGGTTTTCTTAGGCCTTCCTGTCGAAATCGACAGGGAAGTCCCCTTCACGGCACGTGCGTGAGTGATCGTTCCGGCACGGACGGTGAGATCGTTGGGCCGAAAGAGGTGTAGGCGACTTGTGGCGGGTCCCTCCGGTGGGGTCGCGGGTCTAGGGTCTCGCTACCGGTGACCTCACCCGGTCACCGGACTGTCCAAGGAGGTCAGTCTGTGGGGTATTCACCAAACCGGCGAAGAGCGGGATGGACCGCGGCGACCCTGGTACTCGCCGGGGCCTTCGTGGCACTTCCGTCGGCCACGACGGCGGGGGCCGCGGACAACGTCGTGCGGGCCGATCAGGCCGTGCCGCGTTCCTGTTTCGCCGCGCTGCAGAAGCCGGGTACGTCCGGCACCGATCGGCGTGAGTTCACGTCCACAGTAGACGGTCTGCTGCAGGCGCGACTGGCGCCGCGCGGCGGCACCGAGGGCGACTGGGACCTCGCGGTCTTCGACAAGGCCACCGGCGCCGTGGTCGCCGCGTCCGCCGCGTTGCGCAGCCACGAGCTCGCCGAAGGCTTCGTGAAGAAGGACCAGAAACTGGTCGTGCAGACCTGCCGGTACGACGGCCGGACGCGCGACGCGGTACTGGGGGTCGACTTCCTCGCGCTCACGCCGCAGGGGACCCCGACCGGCGCCGCGCCCGCGCCGCAGCGCGCCGAACTGGTCCGGGTCGAGACGCCCGCCAAGCAGGACAAGGACAAGCTCCTCCGGCTCGGGCTCGACGTCACGGAAAAGGCCGACGCCACCGGCGTCGAGGTCGTCCTCGCCAACGACGCCGACCGCAAGACGCTGGCGGACAACGGCTTCAAGTCGAAGGTGGTCGACGGCGACCTTTCGGCGCGGTCGATCCAGAACGCCAAGACCGACCGCGAGTACGCCGCGAAGACGCCGGGCTCCACGCTGCCGTCCGGGCGCACGAGCTACCGGCACCTCTACGACTACCAGTTCGAGGTCAAGGAACTGGCCCGCAAGAACCCCAAGGTCGCCACGGCGTTCACGCTGCCGCAGCCGACCTGGGAAGGCCGCGACGTCGTCGGTCTCGAGATCGCGACCGACGTCAAGAACATCGCCGACGGCAAACCCGTCAACTTCACCATGGGCGTGCACCACGCCCGGGAGTGGCCGGCCGGCGAGCACGCCATGGAATGGGCCCACGAACTGGTCAAGGGCTACACCGGCAACAACCCCGAGATCCGCGGTCTGGTCGGCCGGACGCGCAACATCATCGTGCCGATCGTCAACCCCGACGGTTTCGAAATCTCCCGTGAGGCCGAGCCCAAGGGCGACTTCTCGCGCTTCGACTACGAGATGAAGCGCAAGAACTGCAACGTCAACGACTCGCCCAAGGAGTTCGCGACCGGCGTCTGCAAGGCCAACCCCGGCGGCCGTGAACGCGGCACCGACCCGAACCGCAACTACGCGGGCTTCTGGGGCGGCGCCGGCGCGTCGACCCTGTGGCGCAGCGACACCTTCCGCGGCTCCGGCCCGTTCTCCGAGCCCGAGACGCAGAACATCCGCTCCATCGTGTCGAACCGCCAGGTGACCAACCTGATCACGCTGCACACCTTCTCGAACCTGGTGCTGCGTGTCCCGGGTGTCGCCGCCGTCCGCCCGCCGCTCGACGAGCCGGCGTACAAGGCGCTCGGCGACAAGCTGGCCTCGCGCAACGGATACACCAGCCAGCCGTCGTGGGCGCTCTACGACACGACGGGCTCGACCGAGGACTGGTCGTACTGGGCCACCGGTGGCTGGGGCTTCACCTTCGAGATCGGCAACACGGAGTTCCACCCGCCGTTCCAGGCCGGTGTCGTCGCCGAGTACACCGGCGTCGCCCCCGCGGCCGGGGCAGGCAAGGGCGGCAACCGTGCGGCCTTCATCGACATGCTGGCCAACGCCGCCGACCCGGCGGCGCACTCGACGCTGATCGGTACGGCGCCGAAGGGCTACCAGCTGAAGCTGCACAAGACCTTCCAGACGCCGACCTCCCCGGTGGTGCAGCCGGACGGCTCGACGAAGCCGCCGATCTACGTGACCGACGACCTGAACTCGTCGCTGTCGTCGACCGGTGGCCGGTTCGCGTGGTCGATCAACCCGTCGACCCGCCCCTACGTCGCGGGCCGCTACGGCCGCGAACCGCAGGGGCCGGCGCAGGCGCCGATCCAGGTCGCCAACCCGCCGGGGGTCCCGGCGATCAACACGAACTACCCGACCGACCCGGCTTCGGAGAGCTTCACCTTCCACGTGGACGGGCTCCCCAAGGTCGACAACGGGAAGTTCAGCGTCGACGTCAAGTGGGCCAGCCAGGACACCGACTGGGACCTGTACGTCTTCGACGCCGCGGGCAACATGGTGTCGTCGTCGGCGAACGGCGGGACCACGGAAGAGCACGCGATCCTGTACGACCCGCCCGCCGGGGACTACCGGGCCGTGCTGGTCAACTACTCGCAGGCGAACCCGACCACTGTGGACGATTGGACCGGCGGTGTGTCGTTCCAGTCGCCGATCCCGCCGACCTACGGTCCCAAGGAGGCGTACCAGCTGACCTGTACGTCGCCGAAGGGCAAGCTCGTCGGGCTGGCGGACGTCTACATCGACCGCGGCCAGACGGTCGACGTCGGTGAGGTCTGCACCCGGTCGGCGCGTGCCAACAAGGAGCGCTCGGTCCGGTAGCGCAAGCCGCTGAAGGGCCCTTTCCCCGCATGCGATGCGGGGAAAGGGCCCTTCGTCGCGTGAGACGTGGGGAAAGTCCCCTTCAGCCGGTGCCGACCACCCGGTCCCGCACCACCCGCATCGTCGCCGCGTCCACAGTGGACGGTTCCGCCGCCAGCCAGCCGCCGATCTCGTGCAGGAACTGCTCCGGCGTCATCGGCGGCGCGGGGGAGGGATCGCCGAGATCCGTGGTGATCTCACCGGTCCGGCTCGGGTACACGATCATCGCCCCGCGCAGCGTGACGCCGGGCAGGACCCGCCGGAACTCGGCGAGGCTTTCGGTCAGCCTGCTCCCGCCGCCGCGGAAGGCGCGGCCGTTGCGCAGCAGGCGGTCGTCGTCACCGGTTTCGTAGTGTCCCGGCAGCCACAGCTTCGATTCCACGAGCACGAGCCGCTTCCCGCACAGCACCGCGTGGTCGACGTCGGCGAACACCGAATCCGGCCACGAGAGTCCGTGGAAGATCCGCGCGCCGGGCAGCCGGGTCAGGTAGCGCTCGAGCAGGTCGGCGGTGAGGCGCTCGGCGAGCTCGTCGGTCTCGACGCCGGGGGTGCCGAACACGCGTTTCCCGCCGAATTCGGCGGCGAACCGGTGCTTGGCGCGGGAAGCGGCCAGGTAGCCGCGCGCGAGCCGTTGCACCAGCAGCGCGGTTCCGGCGGTCAGGATCAGCCAGACGATCAGGGTGGGGGCCGAGAATCCGACGCCGGTCAGCACCGGCAGCAGGACCAGCACCATCCCGCCGACCGCCGCCACCACGGGGGTGTGCCCGGGGCCGCGACGGCGGCCGTGACGCACGCGCTCGTCCTGTGCGGCGAATTCCCACCATTCGAGGTCGTCCGGATCGATCACGACCGGCTCGGGCTCGTAGCCCGGTTCTTCGCCGAAGCGGCGCCGTGGCCGCGGCCGGATCGGGGCGCGCACCGAGCGCCCGCCCGCGTCGTAGCCCGCGCGCCGCATCGGATCGCTGAGCGTGTCGTAGGCCTCGCGGACCAGCTGGAACGTGAGGGCCGAACCGCCGGTGTCCGGGTGATGCGACTTCGCCAGCCGCCGGTACGCGGTCTTGATCTCGTTGACCGAGGCGGCCTTGCCCACGCCGAGCACCTCGTAATAGTCGACGTCGGGCACGGGCGGTTCACCTCCAAAGGGCCGGGCCGCAACACTATTCGGCCGCCGCCGCCCGCTCGCAACCACCTCCGCGGCGCGTCGGGGTGACGTCGCGGGCATACTGTTTCGCTTGTGGCGGAACGAGGTCCGCCTCCGCCGCGTCCTGGATATCGTGGAGATCGACAGCACACGAGGAAGGATCGCGGTGGGAGAACCGGTCACGGGCACGGCCGCCGGGGTGCCGTTCACCGTTTTGCCGCCATCCGCCGAGGTCAGCGGACCCGCGCCGGTGGTGGTCGCCTGGCACATGATCGACGCGCCCCGTTCCGACGCGGCGTTCGCTGCCGCGTTGCCGCTGGCGGGGGTGCCGGCGTGGCGGGTGTATCTCGGAATGCCGTTGTGCGGCGCGAGAATGGTCGACGGCGCCATGGACGCCGTGGTCGAACGTGCCCGGCGTGACGCGATGCTCGCCTACGTCGACCCGTTCGTCCGCCAGGCGGCGCTGGAATTCCCCGCCGCGCTGGCCGAACTGCGTGAACGCTTCGGTTTCGACACGTCCCGCACGGCGGTCGTCGGCGGGTCGCTCGGTGGTGCGGTGGTGCTGACGATCCTGGCCACACGGGAGATCCCGGTCCGCGCGGCGGCCCTGATCAACCCCGCCGTGCGGGCGCGTTCGGTGGTCGGTCTGGTGGAAGGCATGCTGGGCCGGCCGTATCCGTGGAACGACGAGGCCGAACAGGCCGCGGATCAGCTCGACTTCGTCGCACGATCGGGTGAAATATCGGCGCGGGAAACGCAAGTTCCGCTGCTGCTCGTCTCCGGCGAGGACGACTATCCGTCGCTGCGCACCGATGCCGACGATCTGGTCGCCGCGCTGCGCGAGCGGTACACCCGTCCGGACGACGTCCGTCTGGCCAGGGTGCCCGGCCTCGCCCATCCGCTGGCCGAAGAACCGGGCATCGAGCCCGCGCCGCAGCTGCCGATCGCGAAACTGGTGGACGACACGCTCACCGAGTGGCTGGCGCGCCACCTGGGCTGACGCACGTCAGCAGCCGGGCGGCGGGACCGAGCGGGGCGGGCCGAATTCGAGGCGAAGCTTGTCGGTTTTCGGGATCACGAACGCGACGCCGGTCGAGGCTCGCCAGTTCGCCGGGAGGAAGACGTACTGGCCGCTGGACTGGAGCAGCAGTTTCAGCCCGGTGTACCGGTACTTGTAGGCCGATTCGGGGTCGGCGCATTTCACCTGCTGGACACCGCTCGCGGTGAGGTTGAGGCTTTCCGCGCTGTACAGGGTCGCGGCCGGTCGGGTCGCGATCACCCCGGAGGCCTCGAAGGCACGGCTCGTGCCGACGGCTCCCGAGTAGTCGCCGACCGCCCAGAAGAGGCCGATGCTCACCAGGACGTAGCCGGTCACCAGTTCCGCGACGCTCGACCGGGTGCTTCCCGTTCTGCGTGAGGTCCAGTGACGCCAGGAGAAGAGCACCATCAGGACCCCGATCGCGAAACCGAGCCCGGGAGCGCCGGGGTGGTCGCGGAAGGGCTCCGGGTCGAGGGCGATCGCGATCGTGGCGGCGAGCAGCGCGAGGCCGAGGACGCCCGCGACGGGGGAGCAGATCCGCAGCAGCCGGGCCCAGGAAGCCTCGCCGAGGCGGATCTTCAGGAACCGTGTCACGACGAGGAAGAGCAACGCCGCGCCCGCGGCGGTCGTCAGGGGCAGCAGCACCCCGTCGACACCGCGCCCGAAGATCTCGTCCGGTGTCTGACCGAGCAGGGTGTAGTGCACGCGGAAGTAGATGAAGTACGTCTGCGTGTAGACGAGCCCGAAGTAGTAGAGCAACGCCGTCAGCAGGGTCGTGTTGGCCAGCACGGTGCCGACCAGCCTGAGCGCGTGCGACGGGCCCGCCGCGGGTTCGGGTTCCGGCGGGGTGGGGGCGCGCAGGCCCCGGCGTAGTGGCTTCCGGGTGCTCATTCGCTCGGCGGCGTGCTTTCCGATTTCGGAGGCGCCGAGCTTTCCTCCGTGGTCTCGGTTTCACAGGCCCTCGCCCGGACCGTGATCGTCTTGCCGGGGTAGACCGGATTCGGGCCGATGCTGCGGATGCAGTTCCCCGCCTCCTCGTCCGCGATCACGACCGAGACCCCGCATCGGCGGGGACTCTTGCAGAGACGTTCGAGGTTCTGCTCGATCGCGTTCTTGGCGGTGGCGGGGTCGGTGCCGAGCAGGTCGCTGTTGTACCTGATGGGGCTACCGGGCACGACGCCGGGCGGCGGGGAGTCCTTCGTCGGGCCCGGTCCCGTCGGGGGCGGCTCGGAAGTCGCCGTCGGGGCCGTCTCCGTGGTGACCCCGCTGTCGGTCGTCAGATCGCCCGGCGCCGTGTCGCGGGGTGCGGACGTCCCGCCGCAGGCCGTCGCGAACCCGAGTGCGGCGATCGCCATCGCCACGCTGAACAGCCGTTTCATGGACCTCACCGTCCCTGGGGAAGACGCCCTTCTAGGTAAGGACGCGGAACGAGGAGCCCCTGATACGTCCCGCGTTGGTCCATTCGGGCGTATTCCCGAGGATTTCGCCCCAAGTAGTCACCATCGGGCAATCCGGGTGGACCGGTGCGCGACAACTTCACCGCGTGGCCTTCCGACACGCCCGAAATTATGTTAAGAAACTTTACTAACTAACAGGGAGGCGCGTTTTGAGTTCATCCCCGCGGCCGGGGCTCGAGCGGAAGATCGGGCCGCTCCAGGCGACCGCCATCAACATGACCCAGATGTGCGGGATCGGCCCGTTCGTCACCATCCCCGCGATGGTGGTGACCCTCGGCGGCCCGCAGGCCATGTTCGGCTGGCTCATCGGCGCGGTCATCGCGCTGGCCGACGGCCTCATCTGGGCGGAACTCGGTGCCGCCCTCCCCGGCGCCGGCGGCACCTACGTCTACCTGCGCGAGGCGTTCGGCGTCCGCACCGGCAGGCTCATGCCGTTCCTCTTCGCCTGGAGCGCGGTGCTGTTCATCCCGCTGATCATGTCCACCGGCATCATCGGGCTCGTCCAGTATCTCGGGTACCTGATCCCCGGGGTCGCCGACGACGGCGGGACGACGACGCTCGGCAAGGTGATCGGTCTCGGGATCATCGCCCTGATCGTGCTGGCGTTGTTCCGCAAGATCGGCGAGATCGGGAAGCTGACCACCGTCCTGTTCGGGATCATGCTGTTCGCCGCGCTCTCGGTGATCGTCGCGGCCTTCACGCATTTCGACGGCGCGCAAGCGTTCGCCTTCACGCCGGGCGCGTTCTCGTTCGACGGCGGCGCGTTCTGGGCCGGGCTCGGCGCGGGCCTGATCATCGCCATCTACGACTACCTCGGCTACAACACCAGCGCCTACCTCGGCGGCGAGGTGCGCGACCCGGGCCGGACGCTGCCGCGCTCGATCATCCTCTCGATCCTCGGCATCATGAGCCTGTACTTCCTGCTGCAGCTCGGCGTCCTCGGCTCGGTCCCGCTGGAAGAGCTGAAAACCGCCACCTCGGTCGCCTCCACCGTGCTCGAACAGGCGTGGGGAACGGGCGCGGCCAAGGTCATCACCGTGTTCATCGTGATCGCCGCGATCGGTTCGGTGTTCGCCGGCCTGCTCGGCGGCTCGCGGGTCCCGTTCGAAGCCGCGCGCGACAAGGTGTTCCTGCCGGTGTTCGCCAAACTGCACCCGAAACTGAACCTGCCGACCGCCGGTGTGCTGACGATGGGCGCCATCGCCGCGATCGGCTCGCTGTTCACCCTGACCGCGGTGATCAACGCGGCGGTGACGGTGCTGGTGCTCATCCAATCGCTCGCGCAGGTCGCGGCGATCGTGGTGCTGCGGCGGCGACGGCCGGAGCTGGAGCGGCCGTACCGCCAATGGCTCTACCCGATCCCGACGGTCATCGCGCTGCTCGGCTGGGTCTACATCTACTTCTCCGCCACCTGGCTCTCGATCGGGCTTTCGGTGGGATGGATCGTGCTGGGCGTGGCGGCGTTCCTCGCCTACGCGAAGGCGGAGCGCGTGTGGCCGTTCGGGCCCAAGGGGATTCAGGAATCGTTCGCGGGGGCGGCAGAGGGGGACGGGAAGTGACGGGGGAAGAACTGATCCTGGGGATCGACTTCGGCGGGACGAAGGTGGCGATCGGGCTGGCGGACAGAGCGGGGAGCCTGCTGGTCACCCGGCGGCTCGACACCGACGCGCAAGCGGGCGCCGAGCAGGTGGTGAGCCGTGCGCTCGCCGCGGCGCGGAAACTGCTCGCCGCCGAAGGCGCCGCGGACCGGCTCGTCGCGATCGGCGTCGTCAGCCCGGGCATCGTGCTGGAGGACCGCATCCTGCTCGCGCCGAACGTGCCGGGCTGGGAGGAGCTGCGGCTGCGCGAACTCGTCGCGGCCGAGTTCGAGGGCGTCCCGATCGAAGTGGGCACCGACGCCAAGGCGGCAGCGCTCGCGGAATGGCGATGGGGGGCATTGGCGGACACCGATCCGGCGGTGTTCCTCTCGCTGGGGACCGGGATCGCCGCGGCGGTCCTGGTCGGCGGCCGGCTGCTGGCCGGCGCCAACGGCGCTGCGGGAGAGATCGGGTACAACCTCCTCTCGCCGCAGGACACCGACGGGTTCGCCAGCGGAGCGGCGCCGCTGGAGGAGGCCGTCGGTGGGCGTGGGCTGGGCGGCCGGGCGAGTGTGCTGCTCGGCCGCCCGGTAACCGCGGGCGAGCTGTTCGGCCTCGCCAGGGAGAACGCGCAGGCGAAGGAACTCGTCGGCGCGGCGCTCGACGAACTGTCGATGCACGTCGCGAACCTCGCCATCGCGCTCGACCCGCAGCGCATCGCCGTCGGCGGGGGACTGGTCCGCTCGGCCGACATCCTGCTGCCCGCGTTGCGCGAGCGGCTGGCGCGGGCCGTGCCGTTCCCGCCGGAACTGGTGTCGGCGAAATTCGACCAGGACGCGTCCCTGCTGGGCGCGATCGCGATCGCGCTGGACGCATAGCGAGATCACCGACCGAAGCCGCCGGGCCTTCGCTAGATCCGATCTAGCGAAGGCCCGGCGGCTTTCTCGCGCCTGAGGGGTGAGGCGAGAGGAGGTCGGTCATGGACGTCAGTCCACTGCGGGTCGCGGTGATCGTCGGCAGCACCCGCGAAGGGCGGGTGGGGGACACCGTCGGCAAGTGGTTCACCGGCCGGGCGGAAGACCGGGAAGACCTCGTCACCGACGTGCTCGACCTGGTCGACTTCGACCTGCCCGCCGGGCTGCCGGAGCATCCGACGCCCGACATGAAGCGGTTCGCGCGGCTGGTCGACGAGGCGGAGGCGTTCGTCGTCGTCACGCCCGAGTACAACCGCAGTTTCCCGGCGTCGCTCAAGCAGGCGATCGACTGCGCCTACGACGAGTGGCGCGCGAAACCGGTCGGCTTCGTCTCCTACGGCTATCGCTCGCAGGGGCTCTACGCCGTGGAGCAGCTGCGCACGATCTTCACCGAACTGCACACGGTGACCATGCGCGACACCGTGGCCTTCAACCTCCTCGACGGCACCCTTTTCGACTCCGAGGGGCAAGTGCAGGCCGTCACCACCCTGCTCGACGCACTCGCCTGGTGGGGTCTCGCCCTGCGCGACGCGCGTGCCGCCCGCCCCTACGTCTGCTGAAAGCTTCTGAAAGGAAACGGAAAATGAGTGAACTGGCCATCGAAGCCTCGGGGCTGGTCAAGGTGTTCGGCGAGAACCGGGCGGTCGACGGGATCGACCTGAAGGTCCCCTCCGGCACCGTGTACGGCGTCCTCGGGCCGAACGGCGCCGGCAAGACCACCGCGGTGAAGATGCTCGCGACCCTGCTCCGCCCCGACGGCGGTGAAGCGCGCATCTTCGGCAAGGACGTCGTCCGCGACGCCGACGCGGTCCGGTCCATGGTGAGCCTGACCGGGCAGTACGCGTCGGTCGACGAAGACCTGACCGGCACCGAGAACCTGGTGCTGATCGGCAGGCTGACCGGGCACCGCAAACCGGCCGCCCGCGCACGGGCGGCGGAGCTGCTGGAGGCGTTCGGCCTCACCGAGGCCGCAGGACGACAGGTGAAGAACTACTCCGGCGGGATGCGGC
>Ga0307518_10001556_pt1 | contig 16959 bp, 17 predicted proteins | sample 25_EM_MG_FD_203889 | JGI IMG/M metagenome (GOLD analysis project Ga0307518, IMG submission 203889) | Populus trichocarpa ectomycorrhiza microbial communities from riparian zone in the Pacific Northwest, United States - 25_EM | ecosystem: Host-associated > Plants > Roots > Unclassified | place...
TAGGAGACTGTATTTGCTTTTAACTTGAGCAGAGCTTTTCTCGTCATTTTTTAAAGCTAGCAAAAGTCATTCTTGTGTCATGCAAATCAGGTCCATTAGGATGATCCTTTTCTTTTTGTTTTCTTTTTCTTTCCTGAAAATTCTTATGTGTAAGATTCCATCAAGTATCAATCTTGCTTGGTATATACTTTTTGTCATAATACGGGACGAATTTTTGGGGTGGATTATCCTCGTATGTTTTGGCATCGCAATATTATGGATTCGTAAGAATTGATGATTGTTGCTTGCAAAAATTAAGAACTTCGGCACGGAATTCATTTCTCCGACCGAACTTTGTGATGTTATTTTAATCATGCTTGTTAGACTGGAAAATGTCGTTCTAGTTAATAAAACGGTACATTAAAAGCCTTCAATTCTTCCGTCTCGTTTCAAATCTCGGTGGTCAGATACTGTCTGGCAAAAAAAAATTTGTAGAAATTAAACTTGGAGATGGGTAGTGATTAAGAAAACATAAAACCTAAATATCCTAATTAATTACAAAACAATGCTTTCTTTTAGCTATAGCTTTAAGTATAAATGTAATATTAACATTTAGTAAGTGATAAAATAGACTATACAATGGGAATAACACCAACCATGAAATAATGAGTTAAATTATTGTTATTTTTAATATGTATTTAGTCATGTTTATTAGATTTGAAACCTTTGATAAAGATAAAATAAAAAATAAATAAATTCTGTTAGGTAGAGTGTCTCATTAGGTTGGGCTGAGGTCAAGCTGTGTTTTCCCTCCCCTTTCTTTTTACTTTCCTTTTGTTTTATTAACGCGAGTATCCGGGTTAGCTTACGTGTACCTCGATTAATCCCACGGGCCCTGAAATTAATGACCATGTAAGCCTCCAATGATCATCATATTAACAACCACATAGTTTGAACATGAGATTATAGGAAAAGTAAACCTCTTAATCCAAGCTCTTACCTAGATAATTTTTCAATTATCTTTTATTATTACAAGCCTACTCTGGATAGAGATACTAGAGAGGAATAGAGTTATCATCTTCAATATCTAAGAGATTTTTTCATCTTTTTCTATATATAAAATGCCAAGTTTTTACCAAAAAATAAATAAAAAAAACTCTCCAACACCACACGGAGACAGATATTTTATTCTCTCTACTTGCTATCTTTATATTGTCGCTATCTAAAAAACACTAAATTAATTTTAGTATCGGAAAGTTTTTTCACGATTAACACTCCCATCGAAACGACAATCGTCCATTTAAAGAGCTCAAGTTCAATGAAGTTTTTCCAAGCTTCATTACAATTATTTAGATTTAATAATAACAAAGTATATAACAAGAGAAGTTTTCAATCTCCAGTTGCCAGCCCTAAAGATAGAATTATAGAGACAGTAGCTAGGGAAGGACAGAATAACAAATCTTATGAGTCTACAGACAGGTTACAACTAATCGTCTTGTAAACAAAAATTACAGAAAGTTGTTATTGCCCATTAGATTGTATCTGTACTGTGAACGTCGGTATCATTTGAAATTGTGATCGTAATTTTGATTTTTTTAATATTAAAAATAAAATTTTAAATGAAAAATTATTTTAAAAACTAATCCTCATGCGATCCGGGCAATAAAAGTTAGGTGAAAGTTTCGTTTCTAATAGTGCTGGTGTTTAGGTACAAGTTATCTTTGTGTTACACAACTATCAAACCTGACTTACTTAACTTTCCGAGAATTGACATCTTTGCATGACCACGTGATTACAAGGTTCACATCAAATCCTTACAATACTTTTAATACAGCCATGACAGGAGCCGAGTTAGGTACTATTTGATAATGCGATGCAAATCACTTTTCTCAAATATAATTTAATGATTTTTATAAAATAAAAAAATATTATTTTAATATATTTTTAAATAAAAATTATTTTATACAGTATTATAATTCCAAATAAACCGTTAATCAAGTGGTAGCTTTCCGACAAAGAGTCAACAAGATCTTCATCAACCTTGCATAGGAAAACTATACTGACACGCTAAAATTAGGTTCTGTTTTTTTTTTTTTTTAATATATATATACATATATAAAAGAGGTAATGCGGGGTCCCAAATATAGGAAAATGACACAAAATCCCCTCCTTTGTAGGAGGGGATTCTGTGTACCACAGTCCATAAAACTAATACCATGGAACCTTGCCTCCTAATTTCCATCCTTTGAGAATTTACTCACCCTTCTTCCCCAGGTATTATAATTCCTCTCCTTTTACTTTTTCGTGAGACTTCTTGGGCTAAATCAAATACAAATGATTAATTAGACATGTAAATGGTTTGAAAATCATGATCATCGCAGCTACACATTATTGGTCTTTCATGCATTGTTGATCTTGTTAGGAATTATATATATATTAATTAACTATATATCCTCTAGGATTGCATTTAATGATTTTATCATTCTAAGCGTTAGATTCTGTTCTTCAAAAATCATTTGGTTGGATATTCGTTTTCTTAATGCATCTTTCTCGCTAGAGTATCTGGGCTCATATCGTTTGGAAGAGTGGTGGGATTTAATTTGTCCGGGAAGCTTCGACGATAATATTGTTTGGCAAGTATTCCTACCATGTCTTCCCCCGCGCCTGAAGAATCTCCACTTTCTCCACCACCATCATCTGCACCACCTCCGTCGTTAAAAGAGCCACCGCCACCACCATTGGAGTCATCGCCACCTCCATCCACATCCCCGCCCCCGGTAGAGGTCTCTCCATCACCACCACCACCGCCAACAGATTCCACACCCCCCTCTGATCAAAGCTCGCCCTCACCACCACCACCAGAAAACTCGGATTCTTCACCACCACCACCTTCCTCTTCTAAGGAAAATAACTCACCACCTCCTCCCCCAACAACAAAAGATAATGGTAGTAATATTTGGTCGCCTCCACCACCTCCATCATCATCCAAGTCTCGCAACTCGCCACCTCCACCACGATCTCTAGGACAATCAGGGAATTCGTCACCGAACAATACCCCTGCAACATCTTCAGGCAATGGGGATGAAGCTAACCTTGTACCAATTATAGCAGGAACCGTGGTTGGAGTAGGGTTATTGTTGTTGCTTGCCCTGCTTGTATTTTTATGTACATGCAGATCGAAAAAGAAGAGATCGCCACAATATAATTACTACAAAGATCACTCCCCTGCACCCAAAGGTACATATCACACTCTATGAATTAAAGTTACGTCTGGTAAGCAAGAGCCTTTCCGAGCCATATACACGATAATAGAATTAACTTTTTGTGGCATTTTCATAAAAAATATTTTTCACAGTGAAAATTTAATTATAATTGCTATTATTAATTATGTTTACCGGGATTTGAGTTTATTTTAGCATAAACAGATTTAATGTGGTAAAAATGAATCATAATTGCATCAAAGCTAAATCTCTTAAATTAAATAAATGTTGATAAAGATATGATAAAAGCAATTGCATAAAATATTATTACAACATGTACTTACAGTGGCATTTCAAAAATTGTCGCTGAAATCATATTCTGTTGCAGCGGTGCTAACCCTGCTCATTTGATTTTTAATGATATGATATGAATACTTATTCAAGCTAACTAAGATTACTGGCCAGATTGAATTTTGAGTACTGCTTGTTGTATAGTATAATTATTAAATGTGCAGCCGCAGGTGGTCCTTATTACAACGCAACACCTCTTCAACAACCTGTTAGTAATGGGCACAACGAAAGCAAGCTCACAGAGCAAGTTGTAAATCTTCCTCCACCTCCTGGTGGAGGACATGGAGCTTGGTCACCCGCACTACCACCACCACCACCACCTCAAGTTGCAATTATGTCAAGTAGTGAAATGAGTTCCAATTACTCCGGCTCACACAGTTCGTCAGGATTGCCTCCATCACACCCGTCCTTGACTCTTGGGTTCACCAAGAGCAGCTTCAGCTACGGTGAATTAGCAGCAGCAACTGCAGGATTTTCTCAAGCTAATCTACTAGGCCAGGGAGGTTTTGGTTATGTGCATAAAGGGGTGTTGCCTAATGGCAAGGAAATTGCAGTTAAGAGTCTCAAAACTGGTAGTGGACAAGGAGATCGAGAATTTCAGGCTGAGGTTGAGATTATTAGCCGCGTCCATCATCGCCACCTCGTGTCCCTTGTTGGTTATTGCATTGAAGGAGGTCAGAGATTGTTGGTTTATGAGTTCGTCCCCAATTCCACCCTTGAATTTCACCTTCATGGTATGCTCTAAAAATCCTGAATTCTCCATTTTCCTTGATAAATTCCCCTCATTCATGGCATTCTTTATTCCTGATCATATGATACTGTCGTCAAATTTGTAGGTAAGGGTCATCCGCCCATGGGCTGGCCTACTAGGCTCAAAATTGCCCTGGGATCGGCCAGAGGACTTGCATACTTGCATGAAGACTGTAAGTCAATTACCACTTCTCGATCTGCCTCCCCTCCCCCTTTCCCTTTCGGCATCTGTTTCTCTTGGGGTAATCTGTTTGATACATGCAGGCCACCCACGCATTATCCACAGGGACATTAAAGCAGCAAATATTCTGCTTGACTACAGTTTCGAAGCTATGGTATTCAGGCAACAAATTACCTCTGTTTAGATATAATTGTTTCAGCTGATGATTTATGTTAAATATCAGGTGGCAGATTTTGGTTTGGCTAAGCTATCTTCAGACAACTATACTCATGTATCTACTCGAATAATGGGAACATTCGGGTAAGAAACTTTTGCTCCATTTCATTGTTGGATCATGTGTTCTGCTGGAGCACCAAATTATAATAGAATTTGACTGGCACATATTGATATGTGATTATCATTGATCCATACATTTAGGTACTTGGCTCCAGAGTATGCTTCGAGCGGCAAGCTTACCGATAAATCTGATGTTTTCTCCTTCGGTGTCATGCTATTGGAACTAATAACTGGACGTCGCCCTGTGGATCTCTCTGGGGACATGGATGACAGCTTGGTAGACTGGGTGCGGATCCTTAATTTTGCAGCCTCATAACTGCGTTTAATCGAGCTTCTGAAACACAAGTAAATGCTTATATTGAATTTTCGGTTTATGCATCTACAGGCTAGACCCTTCTGTGCAAAAGCACTAGAAGATGGAAACTACGATGAGTTGGTTGATCCAGCTTTGGAGGGCAATTACGATCTCCAGGAGATGGCATGCATGGTAGCATGCGCTGGTGCATCGGTTAGTCATTCAGCAAAGAGGAGGCCGAAAATGAGCCGGGTATGATATTTTAATTACCATGGTGATCTCTGGTTCTGTTTAAAAAATTCAAAGCTTTGATCAAGCAACCACCATACATCAAAGGGCGGGGAGGAAAATAAAAGATCTAAGATAGTGGATAAGCTGATCATAATACATAATCACTTTAGTTAATGGAAATTGTAAAAAATCTTAAGAGATGCTCATAAGTACACATGAAACAGATTGTACGAGCACTTGAAGGTGAAGTCTCCTTGGAAGAAGGGAGGAAAGCTGGCCTAATCTTCAGCTCCGCTTCCAGTTCTGATCATGACCAAAGCTCATACAGTACAGATATGCGGAGGTTTAGGAGGACGGCATTAGACAGCAACGACTATGTAAGCAGCGAATTTGGTCACACGAGCGAATATGGGCTGAATCCTTCCTCTTCCAGCAGTGAAGAAATGAGTCAAATGACCAAGAGTCGGACAGGGAGTCAGAGACGTAGCCCTTGAGAATTCTCAAAATTTCAGACTTCCAAGACCATCGAAAATCATTTCAATTTGAGTTTATAGTATATACAATATTATTAAGAGCAGGATTGTGTAGAATTAAGTCTATATGTTTTCAGTTATTTCACGAGTGAAGGACTTTTACCATGCATGACTGTAATTATACAGGCGTGGCCATGAATATTGAAAAAAAAAAAAAAAAGGTGATGGGTGATGTCAAGATTTGATGTAATTTTTTAGGTGTGGCTATTGATATTTTATTTAAAAAAAAAATGATGATGGGTTATGGCACAATTGGACCATTAAATCTTTGCTTGTATTTTCTACTGTATATTCTACTGTGGAGTTCTTGTAGATTACTTTAGTTGAAATTTCGTGTAGGGACTGGTGTTTTAGGGAGCGAGTACATAGATTCCAGCAAATATACGACTGCTCAGTTAGGCAAGGCCAATCCATACCAGAGAAGAAATTGAATCTGCAGACCTATAGAAATTAGAAAGGGTACTGGTTACAAAGCTTCGTCGACCATGTAAACCCGATATGGGAAGAAAACTTTCCATCACCTAAAAGTGTTTCAGAACTTACGCAAAAACTTTTCAAAGTTCAAACTCTAGTTAGTAGCTAGCAATGGCAACCTGGGCACGCAGGAGGGGTCCTTGGCACCGATCCCTCCCCCGGACATCTAGATTATGTAGACAAAGCAAACACCATCACGAGACATAAGTTCGTGAAAAGATTCCATGGATTGAACTTTAGCAAAATAGAAACAGCATGCAGTCACTTCCTTTTGTTATCTAACATCTAACAAGGTAATGGGTGATCCAGGGCATTAGTTTTGAGGTATGATACAGGAAAAAAAGAGGGTTAGTATGGGGAGGTGGAGGATTGATTAAAGAAAACGAAGATTTTTCATTAAATAAAGGTACAGGATACAGTAATTGGTACGTACAAATTAAACAGGCAACTTTGATACTGTAGCCAGCTATAACATGAATAGCCAATTTCACCGAGTAAGATCATGCATTTTTCCATTTTCTCATCAATTTTCACATGAGAATTACAGGTGGCAGCACAGAGATATGGTTCACATAAACTTGACGAGAATGTGAAGGAATCTACCATCAGCACAGTGCATCTGAAAAGGCTGTGAGAAGCATGAACCTGAGAGGAAATGAGACATGTGATTCGATCCTTCTGCTCGAATCAGATTACCTGCCTGTGCCCTCCAAAAGCCCAAATCTGGAGAGAGAGGGAGAAAGAGAGAAATTTTATCAGCTTTCTGAATTGGTAACTAATTCATCTGTAAATAAATGTAACAGAAGACCAAAGTGAAACTGGATAATATTATGTGCAATAGATTTAATTAAGCATGACACCTCCAACATGCACAACACCAGAATAAGCAGTAGCATTCTGACATAAATAATTATCAATGCAGGGTGAATGGGATCCTATATATCATAAAGTTAATAATTGAATAAAAGGTGCTTTGTTGTTAGGATAGGCAGGACTTCTAGAACCCAAAAACTAAGAATAACAAGTGCCTCATTACCTAAAATAGAATCATTTAGAACAAACATAACAGATTATGTATGTTGAGAAGGACAGAACTGGATAACTAAGATTTTCAAATGTATGTCATGATCAATACAATCTTTTGTTCGTAGATTTGATATGGAACTTTTTCCTAGATATGTCTCAAGCAAATCGGACAGTATCAGAAGAAATAATAAGGCCATTGTTTATATGGAGACTAACCTTTAGATTTGTATCCCAACTTCCTGTACACAAGGCACTTCCATCAGCTGACAAACCCAAACAAGTTATCCGGCCCTCGTGTGAGTTCTGCAAAGATCCCAAGTTCAAAACAGCCTGCCACGAAATACAAAATTAATCAGGGTCAATGGATGCAATATCATGGCCCACCTCAAATCTTCCACAACTTATACACATGCACAGAACTACTCAGCAAAAAAGGCCGCATGCAACAAAAGCATAATGTTCAAGCTTTTCTTTCTTAAAGGTTAAAAAATTGAGAGTTCTGATAATTCATATGACACAAATTGGAAAAACAATAGCCACCAACAAAGTGGAGGAACTCCAGTGCCACTCTTTACATAAGTTTGTTTTCGGGTTTTTTTTTTCTATCATGAGCATAGCAAGGCTTTAGACCTATGCTGAGTAAAGGCACTTGCAAATGGGTATCTAATGCAAAACCTATGAAACCTCATAACTCAGTGGTAGTGATGCACAACCAGATGACATTAGAGAAACATTCAAATTATGAAACAGAAGCCAAAGTTGGGATTAGAAAATGCCCCCACCGAGTTCAGATTCCCATAAATAGTATTAAATAACTTGATCAATGCAAGCAAATCCAATTCCTCGAAAGATGTTTTGATCGTACCATAATGAACTTAATTCAAAGTGCAAAAGGGTACCTCTGCCAATAAAGTGTCCCAAACATAACAGTCACCATTTGAGTATCCCGCAAAGAGGAGTCTTCCTGATATTGAAAATGCAATGGAGGTTACATGTGGGATCTCAGTATCACCATGCTGGTGATAGTAAACTTGGAGCTGGTGCCCAGTCCTGATATCAAATAACCTGCAAGTACCATCATCCGAGCCTGTTCCAAATCTATTACCATCAGGAAAGAACTTTACAGCATTGACATCTCCTTCATGCCCATGAAATGTGCGCACTGCTCTACTTGCAACTCGGGTGTCCCATAACCGGGCAGTTGAATCACAGGAACCAGATACAAACATTCTAGAGTTTGATCCATTAATTGAGACACTGCAGGATACAAATCAGTATCACAGAGGTCAAAATTCAAAAGTGCTAATTGCTCCCTGACAAAGGAGAAAATCATAAAATTTGAATATAATAATGTAATGCTATGAGTGATTTAAAGGACAAAAAGAAAACATCTATTCTATAAGGTTCGATTGTCACAGGATGCACCATATATAAATGTCGACATATAGTAAATATAGGGGTGTAAAAGAAGGCACCAATACAAGAGCAGCCGAAGGTTAACTAGGTAGCTAGTCCTGTTGAATTTGAAGTCAAAAGGTAGGCAGGTACGCAGTTTGCCATGCATGTAAGAAGTTTTTCTTGCAGTAACAAGGTTAGCTCGAAGAAAACTTGGAGAATGCCTTACCTTAGCACATCAGCAGTATGTCCAGACTGAAATTCTCCTCCGAACACGGAAGTTCTAATGCCCGTTGTAATATCCCACAAAACACATGTCTGGTCGCCAGAACTTGTTATCAGGTGGGTATCCTCATCTGGAACATACTGACAGGATGATACATAGCCCTTATGCCCGCTAAGCATTCTCGATACAGGTAGATTCCCATCCTTATCAGTTGGTGAATTCAGGTTAAAAATTGAGCAAACACTATCAAGACCGCCACAAGCAACAGATTGTCCGGTAGGAGAGAAAGCACATGTCATCACCCACGCACAAGGTAGCTTTATGGCATGAGTTTTCTGACTTGTTAGAGCATTCCACACTATTAATCGCCCATCTTGAGAAGCACTTACTATTCTATTCCTTTCAGGGGTCCAATCCAACGAATATACCTGCAAGTGTCACGGGTATTAAAACTCTATTTGAAACCCATTGTTTAGCACTCATGCCAAATTACAATTAACATGCGATCAATACAACATAATCACCCTTTAGTCTGCAGATCTTACGCATCATCTCCTCATTTCATTGCTTCAAAATACCTATGCAAACCTTCATAATTTCGCTTGCACTCTGTTCATTAAGAGGGATGGAAAGGGTAAAGGGGAGGAATTGAGAGTAGAAAGGAGGGATATTAACCCGTCTATCTACTTGTTGGGATAACAAGAGAGGAAAGGATGGATTGCGAAACAGAAAGGAAATTCGGGACCCTTCCCTTCCTTTCTTGGGTCTCCATCCAACAAACTAGCTTAGAAAGCATCTCATTCCTCCTCCTCAATCCACCCCCCTCATCCTTCCTAACAAACAGAGCATTGAATAAAATGTTGATGTTCTAACTCTCAGCTTTTTCGATAAATCAATTGACAACTTCTAATTTCTCCCATTCAAAGGGCCTCTCTAACAAACCAAACTATCTGTTTCTTGGGTGCTCTCTGTCCATAATATGCATTAACTTTTTCTCGTTTAATAATAAATTCATCCAGATGAATATTTCTTGCCCTTTCATAAACACGCCCCCATTACAAAAGAGAGAGCAAAAGATCTTAAAAGTAATAATAAGTCACCCAATCTTCACTAGACTTCGTTTTTGGAAGCCAAGCCAAAAATAGGGACCCTCTGTTTTCCATAACATTCCTTCGCCTAAGTTAGTGGCAGATAACAAATTCTGCATAAACTATATCGCATCTGCCCACCAAAAAAAAAAAAAAATCCTTCTAGTAATTGCAACTACCAAAATACTACATGGCTTCCTTCGCCAGTTAAATCAAAACCCAAAACCCCATTTATTGCCTCTATCTTATATCTACGATGAAAACAAATAAGAATTAAATTTAAAAGAACAAGAATAGTGGTTATCACCTTGCCAGTGTGTCCTTGAAGAGTCCTGCAACAAACCAGATCGGTGGGCCCAAAACTCACCGGACTCCTCTCTTGCGCCCTCGCGTATCTCGCCACTGCAGCAACCCATAACAACTTCAATCAGATCCACTTTCTTTTATTTTTATCAAATACGAAAAGGAAAGAAAGAAGTAAAGTTGAAATGATTATTACTATCTGTATCAAGTAAAAGAAGGCGTTTCTGCTTCAATCGTTCTCTCAAAGAATTCACCGTCTCTGTCGCCGCCACATGGCGCTCCTTTAGCTCCGAAACAGACATTACTATCTTCAATTTTTCCAAAAAGAAAAAAGTGAACTAAAAAGCACTGGCCATCAAAGTTTTAAGCTTTTGTAATTATATATTTCTTCTTAAAGTCCTAGTTGTGATCATAAATCATGACTCGAAAAGGATTGAGGAAGAAAGAAAGGTTTTAAAAATTCAATAATTTAAGAGAGAGAGAGAGAGTGGGATATATAGTTTTGATTAGTTTTAGAGGAGGTTGAGGCTGTGCAGGTGGTAATGGACTGATACTGCAATTCGTGTTTTTTGCAGAGGTTAACAGAGACAGGAGAGAAGGGAAGTGAGGCTTATTTTTTTTACTGCAGCCGCCGGGTGCACTTTCTTTTATTATTATTATTATTATTATTATTATCTTACGTGTCGTGCTGTTTTTTTTTTTTAGGAAAACTTTAATTTATCATTATATTTTCAGGTGATTTTTATATTTTATCTTAAATATAATATTGAAAACCTTTAATGTTGGAATTGTCCTTTGGAGCAAATTAAATTTATTATGATATCTTGAATAAAATTACCACTTGGTGTATAAATTGAATATATGTTTTAATCGCTGTAGTGGAAGGACGAAAATAAAATAGAATATATAAAAATAATATTATTAAAACTTAATTAGTACTAAAATAATAAATTGAGAGCTGAATTGAGTTTTATCTTTTTTATTTATTTATTTTTTAGATTTTCTTATATGGTTACACTCTAAAGAAAAATGTTTTATTTATAATTGATATTTAGATTTTGTTTATTTTTTACGTTTTAAAAATATTTTTAAAAAAATTAAGATCGTTTTATTATTTTCTTTACTTTAAATAAATTTTTTTGTGTTTTCAAATTATTTTAATGTGTTGCAAGAATATAATAAATATAAATAGAATATAATGTTCAGATCTTATTAAAAAAAATCTCAATTCATAAAATAAAATAAAAAACTATCCCGTTGGTGTCTTGTTTTATGTTCTTAATAACAAATTACTTTTATTTGATTGATGCTATGCGTGGAGCAAGTTTAAAATTAAATGAATATAAATTTCTATTTCGACTCCAATTAATGCAATAATTTCAGCAAGGTAGCGTCATAGAGATGACTGCTAGATGGAAATAATTTCACCATCAAGGGAAGTGCATGGACCGTGTTTATTCCAAGATTTTGGTTCATAATTGATGACATAATAACACCCACATATATAATGATGCGAGTTGATAAAAAAGAACGTAGGAAGAAGAAGAAGAAGAAAATAAGATAAATTTTGTTTTTATATTTTAAAAATATTTATTGAAAAAATTAAAAAACAATTTATTTTACATTAATATTTATTTTAGTGTTTTCAAATTATTTTAATATATTAATATTAAAAAAATTATTTTAATATATTTTTAAATAAAAAATATTTTAAAAAATATCCCGAGTTAATAAAATACAAGCTGAAATATTTTTGACCCAGAGGTCAAAACATGTAAGCACCTTTTCTTTTTGTTACAATGCAATCCAATCACAAAGAATGGGTAGTTCCTCCGCCGCCGTGCAAGCGCATTTTCAAGTGTTTTCTACAGAATATTTGTCATTTTGACGCTTAGAAATGGTGCCATTTCAAGGTCCAGCCAGATCGATCATTGAAGTGGAGGGAAGGGCAATTCGACGTCCAAGAGGGGTTGACATGGTCAGATATCGATGGACCACACACGCTTCGGAGAGCTTATCTATACCTACGACTTTAAGCTTCGGGCATCATTCGAATTGTTCTAGAAGCAGAGAGGCCTTGGTTAGGCTAATCATTGAGAAGAACCAGTCTACAAAATACCAGTTCAACAATTCTCCCCCAGAAAAATATTTCATGGATATCAAATCGTCATCGCGAGAATATAATGGCCGTACTCTGTTTTGATGCATTTAAAAATACTTTATTAATTTAAAAAAATAAAAAAATATTTGTTCTTGGTCAAATTACAGAAGCCCATTTTACAAAGTCCGCCGGAAAAAGAAGTCGGTCGATTGAGGGCCACCCATAGTCAAACTGGATCGGTTTGACACGCCGTATAACATGTGTTCTCATTCTTCCTGTTCTGTTTGAAAATCCATGTGGTAGTCTCGAAGAGCTTGTATACCAGTAGTTACATTTTCATGGTCTGGTCTTGGGAGAGGTAGATGTCAAACCCATGTACTTTGGTGATGTTCACTGTAAACAAAATTGTCATGAATTATCAATTTGGACCCAAGCCCAACCACCAATTTGGATTTTCCTCCTCATGGGCTCCTTTACCGCCACCCAAGCACAAACCAAGACGAGAAAAGCTCAAATCGTCTTGCAACAAGTTTGAAAATATGATTGTTGTTGTTTTTTTAAAAAAAATTTATTTAATTTTAATATTTTTTATTTTTTAAAAATTAATTTTGATATTAATAAATCAAAATAATTTTAAAATATTTTAAAAATTTAATATTAATTAAAATAAATAAAAATATAAAAATATTTTAAAACACAAAATAAACATGCGAGCACATACAGGAGAGTGGTCGTGGAGAAGCGAGTCGTGTACGCAGAAAAGGTTTGTGTGCGGGTGAGATTCTTGTATTGAGGGGTAGTTTAGGTACTGCGAATTTCAACGGTCTTCATGTCAGAATTCCTCGACTAAACCACACCTCCTTCCATGTTTCATGCGATTTAACAGGTAAGATTCCCGTACGAATTCTTAAGTAGTTGGGCTCAACAATTATTTCCAAACACGAGATATGGCCAAATCTAAAGAACTGAAATCAACTCTTGCCAGATCCTTGATGTTTCAAACATGCTGCATGGGAGACCAAACCCAGATCCTTCCATGGAAATGCGAAGGAAATCGTGCTTATCATTGAGAGAGAAGAGGACCAAGCAAAGACATTTTCTTCACAAAACCATATGGGCTCCTGATCACAACAGGCCGGCGGGAAAGAAAACGAAGAAAGGATCTATAACAGTCACGGATGATGGATTACATAGTTGGATATTTGAAAAATGGTACGGAAACCATGTGACAGTTTATAAAGTTCCTCTAAACATAATTGCAGTCCTAGACATACTTCCTGCTACCTAAACAGTATTAGATCATATGAGAACAGAGAGAGAGAGCGAAAGAGAGGGATCAATGCTGCCCTATTAAAGGAGAAAGCATTTACAATTGCAGATATAAAAACAACTCAACTTCTTTATTTGATACCCAAATGAACCTCCTCCTGATCTTCAGGCACTCCCACCAGGGTAGGTGCAGCCATTGTAACCTAACAATTAAAGAAGATATGTTCAGAAGCATAACAATAATTCCAAGGCAGAGAATATGATCCGCAACAAGATCAAGATTTCTGGTAACGTGGGGACCTGAACCCATAAAAAGTATATTTGTTTTTGCATTTCAAAAGCCTCAAAGTAGCCATAAGAATCAAAAGCTAATGTTCTTCCTTCTATATTCCTAATGGCATAAGCAGCCATAAAAACCAAAAGCTATTATTCTTTTACATTTCCAATCACATACTAATATGGAGGTGACCCATTGAGGAGAGTACCGCCTTTTTCGTTACAGCATACCTCATTATATAAGAGCTGGCACCTAATGATTTCTAGATTATTCATTCAAGTGCTATGGAATTGCTTTACGACACCATCCAACTTTAAGTCAGAAGATGCTCAGCTAGGAACCATGATGTGGTTATTTTCTGCAGTTAAAATTGCAAGTATATATGCAAGGAAATAGCTTTGGAGTTGAAATGAGATTTACTAGGATTTTTGAATGTGAGTGTAGCTGTTTCTGAGAAATCGCAGTTCCATGGATTCTTTGCAGACTTCTGGTAGTATAGATTCATGGCATAAGAAGCGTGGGATGCAACAGTATTTGGTTCGAAACAGGCACCTCCTGGTTGAATGGGACCGCAATCTATGCCTTGTCCACAGGCATAATCAAGACTTGCCTGCAATTGAGCATCGGAAACACCAGCTTTCGGCACACACCAATCTGCTTTTGTTGGCTTCGGTGACGGAGTCACTGGAGTTTTTGGTGTAGATGGAGGCTGAGGAAAAAGACCAAATGGGGGATTTTAGGAACCACAAATCAAGAATATCAAACTAACGGCATTTAAACAACATTTCCACCATGCCTTGTTTATTTTAGTAAAAGTTGATTTTAAATGCTTCCCTCTCCCTTATATTGATCATGTTAGTGATAACTAGCTTTACCATAAATTTACTAGCACGCATCATGATGCTATAGGACTAAGCTGGGTTAGATTTTCAGGGTCCTGGTATTTTCTAAACTCCTCAATTGTGTGAGAATTGCAGGTTTGTGTCACCATAACAGCAGCTTTCACAGTAGATTGCCAAAAGAAACATCGTCGAGGCATTGAAGAAAAAGAAGATTGTCTTACCAAGCTACTCTTTGAAAGACCAATATCATATGTCATCGAAAGGTCGGGTTTGAAAAGGCCAAATGATCGTTCAGAAGCTGGACCAGATTTCAAATCCTCATCATAAAGGGCGAAGATATATGTATCTACAGATTTTCCAGGCATTAGTGGAGTTCCAACCATTGATCTGAGGTGAGCAACCAAATTGCCATTATAAGCTCTTGCATTCTCGATGCCTGGTCCAACCTCATTGCTGTCACCCTTGTAAGGCCACCCAGTCTCAGCAACCACAATCTCTACGTCAATAAATCCCATAGCATTTAAGGCAGACCTTACGGCATCAACCTGCAATTCATTTTCCAATTCAAGAACTGATTAAAATCATTTTAGTGAACCAAAGAATTGATCATTAAGGGCTTAAGCTCCCACTTGATGGATTATAAAAGTTATGAACCTATATATCAGTATAGAATGCACTATCTACATAGCCACAATTCAAACACTAGCAAACCCCAGGTGTGTTCCATATTAGATGCAAAAATTACAATGGATGAGCTAATAATTTCAACTTCAACAATTATTCTAGTAATATGATTATAATGTTCACATATGGTGTTTCCCTGATCAAATTAGCCAACATTTTTTACATTCCCAATAATTCAAATCTTGGAAGGATCAGAGCATAAATCATAGCTATGGCCACCCTGTCATCAGGCACAATAAGTCACATCAGTGCAATTCACTGATTCAGTGCCCTCAATCATCTCACCAAAAAAGCAAGAGCATACAACAGAAGAAAGAATTATTTGCAGATGCTCTCCATTAAGTCATTGAACAAATACATGCTTTCCAAATTTCTTTCACCAAATATCATTTTTTTCTGCAGATGAAAAGGACACAGCCTTAACCAATGCTAAGTGATCGAAATTGCTCAAGACCTTTTGTAAAGCTGCGAGGCATAAAGCTAACTCAGGCACAGAGAATCTAATCCCCCATGAATTCCCACGTCAATTCGTGACAAAAGGGTATGTCACACGCCTGTCCCGTACCCTTTTGTTTATCGACCTCACATGTCAATGTGTCTTTGAGCCTCTACCAAACCCAATAAATCTAGAGGACTGTTGCTGGGAGCTGCGAACATTGCGACAGCTCCCCCCACAAGGTTCCGAGACGGAGCTTAACCTGAGTCTCGGTTAAGAACGATCTAGCCGTCCGTAATCCACATCTATCTAGATCACAGACGATCTTCAAGTGATTATCTCTGTACGCCAACCTTAATTGTTTTTACAAGTAAGTTCAATCAAAACTTAAATGTTGGATGCGCGTTTATGTATATATAGCCACTGCCCAATCATACCCGTGGTGGATTTTTTTCACTGCGTGTAACGCAGGCACGGCCGAAATTGACTAGTCACCACACCAGCAAGTCAGCAATACTGCAAATGTTCCAAGTAATAAGAAAGAACTTAGATGTACTTACCTGGGCATCAAACATGTTCATGTACTTGATCCCATTACCCGAGTCAACTCGTCCCGAGTTGGGTTGAAACAAGCAAAAAGCTAAAGTCTCCGGTCTCGGGTCGCTCTGGTAAGCAAAAAACGGGTACGGATTAACGGCAAGGGGCGAACCATTGTCCTTCTGGAACTGCAATAACCTTCTCATAGTGTCTTGATAAGCTGGGTTAAACAAACCTGAAGAAGGCGGGTCGGACCGAGACAGTATGGCCATGGAATGCACGGTGGAGACCTTAACCTTGCCACCGAGCGAGGCAGAGCTAAGTGCTTTTTGCATATTTTGCATAGCCGGTAAAAGCTGAGATATCAGGTTTTGATCATTTGATAACAATACCTGTCAACATCAATACCCTGCATAATTTAGCTCACTATAAAAGCAATGTCAAGACTGTAAAATTCTAACCGTGCATGTACTAGATTCGTAGTGTCTCATAAAATAAAAATTGA
>Ga0307518_10001558_pt1 | contig 16944 bp, 6 predicted proteins | sample 25_EM_MG_FD_203889 | JGI IMG/M metagenome (GOLD analysis project Ga0307518, IMG submission 203889) | Populus trichocarpa ectomycorrhiza microbial communities from riparian zone in the Pacific Northwest, United States - 25_EM | ecosystem: Host-associated > Plants > Roots > Unclassified | place...
GACAGATAAATGCAGAGATTCGAGTATTGCAACTCAAACAACAACCTGACAGGGAAGTTTTTCGACGAGAGAAGCCATGGCAGCAAACAGTATCAAGCGGTTTTAAAGAAGGGAGGTTAATACATGGGCTAAATCTGGGGCTAGAGTGAACATATAAAGGTTTTTGTGGTCTAAGAACTGGGGTTGAAAGAGACAGAGCTAATGCCGTCCTCAGCATTTTGGAGTGGAAGAACAAGAGAGAAAAGGAGAGGCAGAGATTCTTAAGCGTTGCATGAATAGTACAAAAGCCTTGGTTTTGTTCTTGGCACCTTGTTTAATAGCAGTTGCATTTCAAGTTTTTACTGGAAAGTGAAGTTCTAGGAACTAGCCATTGTTCAACGAATCCTTCATTTTGTAGCTTGTTATCTTAGCTAAAACTTTGACCATCCCATCAGAGTTGATTAACAGATAAAGAAGTTAATCAATATTTGTACTAAAGTAACGCTCACATCTGCCCGCTACTTGAAGAAATGGATTGGCTGACCGAAAGGACTACATAAAGATCTAGAATTGGATAATAGCTTTTAATTACAGATAGCATGTACTGACGGGATGCTGTTACTGTCGGGCGAATCAGTGATGGGAACTAAGAGGTTGACTTAAAGAGAAGATTTATTTATTAATGGTGGATGATTGTGGTTAGTCATTTTATAATTTTAATGGTGGTAAGCAAGAGTTTCGAAATGAATGGACGATACGAATTTCAAGTTTCATACAAGTAGGAAACTTGCTGAGACAAACTTGTGGCTTGCAGTACTCCATTTTGAGCCCGGCAACTATCATGGACCACCAGCCTTGGACAAGATTGACATCCCACAGTCGATTTCCGGGAACTCTACTCCGACGTAGATCATCTTTCTTGACAAGGGCTACTTAATCTTCATTTTCTTCGGGAAAAAAAAATGGAAAACTTGAATTAAATTGATAAGTTACTGCTAGATGCCATACTTAATTGAATCAAGTGGCATTTGCATCCCCACGAGAGTGGATGATTTTATTATAATAATGTGATATTTAGTGGTATTATTATATTCATGTAAATATATATTTATTATTAATAAAAATTTAATTTATTTTTAATATTTATATAATATTAGATTAGTGAATCTAGAGTAAAGATAAAATTTATGGGATAAATGATTTGCAAATGAAATTATAAAGTTGTTATAACTACGAGGTTTTTATTGCATCATAACATTGTTCCTAAAATATTCTTGATCGATACTCTCTTAAATATTGAACATTCATTAGAGCCATAAAAACTTGTACATATTATGTTTTTTTCTTTATGAAAAAAAAAACAGTTGTTCTCATAAGCCGATGTAAGTGCTTGTCATAAGACATGTACACTGAATTGACCTGCATGAGAATTTCATGTAGAGTGATCACCTATTTCTAGGGAAAGGCTTACGTGATGGTTGTACAAGTGATTCTTACACTTAAAATCACTAAATTATCTTATATAGAGAATGTTATGTTTTAATCATATTACATGTTATCTTAATAGAGGTAATGCAATGACAGACATTGGGTCTAACATGAACTATATAAAGGTACTTGAGTGATCAAGAAATGATTTATCACCCTATATGAATTAGTCAAAATATTTTATCTATTCTCAAATAGTATTGACTATAAAATCCTTGGCCAAGATGAAATGAGATTTGAAAAGAGTTTCAAATTTTATTCAAATGATTAATGATTATTATGTAAATAACAAACATGATTTAACATTACGATCAATGGTTATCACTGAAAGGTTAAATCAAACCATTAATAAATTTTCTAATATTTGAAGGATCATAACACATTACTAGACAATACACCTGATCTTAAATATAAATTAATCAATTATTTAATTGATAAAAAATTAAATTATTTAATTTATTTAATTTTATTTAATTAGAATTAGATTTTATATTTTAGCTAACATATTAGGAATCTAATGGGTCACACACATTAAAAACTATTAGTTAGAAATTAAATTGAGATGATTTAATTAAATATAATTTTATTAAAATATATTTTAAAAATTTAAGATTAAGAATATAATTAATATAAGGATTATATTTTTAAACCTAGAAAAATCAAGTAAGGACTTGATTGGGTTAATTTCTAAAATTATCCTGAATTAATATATGGATATTATTCAGGGAAAAATTGATATTTTTCTAATTTATACGGTTTTTAAATTTCTCTATAAATAGTAAGTTATGCCTCTTATTTTTTAAGAGGTTATCTGTTAGACATAAAAACTATAAAAATACAGAATTAAAGCTAGCATTGTAGCATTTTTATTATTTTCCTATAACTTTGTCATACTTCATACCGAGTGTAAATTAATTTTTCTCTTGAGACAAATTTTTAATGGTTAGTGCTTTCTAGCATTCTTGTACTCTTAGTTTAGTATTTAAAAGAAATTGCTACTATTTGTTTTTTAATCTTAATATCAATTTTGTCATTATTACATCCTTCCATAAGCTGATATTATTAATAACATATAAAATTGACACGAGTTATGTGGTCATGGAAGTTTTCAATAATATATATTTTGGTTCTAAAGATTTCTTAAAAATTATTTTGGTCCCTATATGTTATTTTTCTTATGAATAAGTCCTTAGTTGAAAATGTTTCCTCCATCATATTTACACTAATTATAATTTAGTTCCTAAACAAATATATTTTTCTAAAAAGATCCCTTTATGTCAAATCTTAAACTTGGTAAAAATTAATGAAAATTAATATAATAAATATTATCATAACATTGAAATTAAATTTACATTGAAGCATGATTTGAATATAGTTAGCATAACTTAAAAAATTAAAAAATAAATTTAATAGGTTTCTGAATCTGAGTGGAACACTTTTAAGATCTGGCCCGACAATTGAAAATAAATTCATGTCTCACTCACTCAATTTTTTTCTATTTTTTGAAAAAATAAAAAACAAAATTAATTGCAAAATAACATGAAGTAATTGGACTGAGAGAGGACCATGTTATAAATAAAGTTAAAGATATAGGAATTATAAATAAAATGGGAAGTACTACTTATGTAGTTTTGGTAAACTAGAGGGACTAAGTTAGAAGATTTGGGAGGGACTGGGTTCAGAAAAAAACAAAAAAGAAAATGGGATCACTGTGACCATGGGAAACTCAGTGGCTACTGTCTGCTAGAGTGTGTTTGGAAGTGTTTTAGTAATTATATTTTAAAGTGTTTTTATTTTAAAATATATTAAAATAATATTTTTTTATTTTTTAAAAATTAATTTTAATATCAGCAATTTTACACATCAAAATAATCTAAAAACATTAAAAATATATTAATTTAAAATAAAAAAAATTAAATTTTTTTTAAAAATACTTAAATGTAATGGCAAACACACCCTAAGAAATGTCTGCTGTGCTGATATTATATTCTTTCTCTCTGTGCCTCCGGAACTTTGCTTACAGACAGTCTCTTGTTGGATCCCCAAACAAAACCAAACTGCTTCACGTTTCTTTCTTTTCTGTCAATATATTAATTGTACGTACATTATCATATCATGTATTAAGCCTGCTTATCTTCCAGTTCATAGCCAAACAAAACCAAGCATTCTTTTTTCTTGCTCTGTAAGCACCCTTCTCTTTTGCTTTTTACACTTATTGTCATCTGGGGTTGCTTGAATTGGTTATGTGTGTGTGCATCAGTTTTTAATTTTTTTTTTCATTGATTGATTGTGGACTTCTTACTCTTCTAGACTTCTAGTAATTGATTTATAATTATAGCACCAACTCCTAAGTTAATAAAATGAGGAGCCTTGATTACTAGTTTTAAGTAAACAATGAGCTTCATCTCAGTTTATGTTTCCATTAGGAGAGAAAGTGAATGAATCCATGTGCTTTGATGATGCAATAACACACAATTCATTTATTAATGATGTTGAAATAATTAGAAATCAAGCATGCATTGTGTGAAATAATCAATTGATTAATGACCAGGAATTGAATTGATGGGGTAACTAACAGTGTGGTCATTCCTTTATCAGAATGCAGCAGCTAATGGTTACTTCCGACACAACCACCCTGAGTTACTGGTTGAACTGGAGGGTCTTGCTTTGTGCAATCTGGGTGTTTACGCCTATGGTTGTAGCATTCTTCCTTATACGGAAATATGAATGTTTGGGATCATGCAAAGGAAAAACTCAGCAAGAGGTAGCTCATTCGTTGTGCGGTAATCAACCGTGGAGATCATGTCTTAATCAAATTCACCCTATTTGGTTGTTGGCTTATCGACTTCTTTCCTTCTCTTTGCTTTTGCCGATACTCATTGCCAAAGTTTCTCGTAATGGATTCGTCATGTTTTATTACTATACCCAGTAAGCTCAATCAGAGAGTGAGAGATGGCTTTTCTTAATGGACTCAAAGGACCTTGACCTTGTTTTGATTACGTTTTGGCAATTGATGTTTTAAGTACCTGTTTCTCATTTCTTTCTTTTTGCTAGATGTGCTCTTAAATTTTAACTTGTCTGTTTGAATGTTTTTGGGTGCTTAACAGGTGGACTTTCACTTCTGTTACCATTTATTTTGGGGTATGTGTTTGATTTTGCTTTCTTTATATGCTTCTGTTCAGTACCTCCAAATTTTGACCAAATTCATAATAACACCAATCTTTAATTGGTGCCATGTACGTATTATGATCTTGGCATTTTCTTTTTTAGTTTGGATCACTGCTTTCCATTTATGGATGTTACCTGTATCACAAAACTGGATTTTATGAACCTCATGTCGGGAGAGACACTGAGCAAGGGTATTACATGCCTCTACCTCATGGGGACAGGGCAAATGAACTGGAAAAAAGAAAATCCTCAGAACCCCCAGAGGAAATTCATTCCTCTCAAGCTGCAAGCATTTGTTGTTATCTTTTTCAGGTTATATTCCAGGTACATTTCTTTGTACTATCAAGTAGTTTTAGTGATACAGAGAAGGGCTATAATAAACAAGCTTCATGTCATGTTTCCTTGGTTGGCTACTAGCCTCTAGTTTGTGAATTAAACCTTTTGATCTCTTTCCATGAATCTAAGTTGCTGTTGTTCAGTTGTTCTTTTTAGTTGGTATCTGTATGTTTTACAGATGGTCTTATATTATTTTCTCCACAACTTTATTCTTTTACTTTTCTTCTTCTTTATCTTGCCTTGGTCCAGGTATGCAAGTTTAGCTGGAAAAAAATATAATCTGTGAAAAAATGAATTTTTAATAAATCTTGCAGTTTATCCTTGGCAGGGTTTTGATAAACCTTATCTCATACATATTCCGAGATCTTTCATATTGGTGGGCACAAATTGACTCTTTCAGGGTTCTGATTTCCTGATCCAGAACTTTAAATTTGAGACTCAAGGTTTAGTATTAATACAGCTATTGGGCATAGATTCTTTTGATACTTCAGTTGTCTGCTCTTCGAAATTTTCCTCTTAGATTGTTTTCTTTTAAATATTGAAAACACTTTGAGGCATGTCATGAGAATATTATAGCTTCATGCAGTTGTTTGTTATCTAATTAGTTTTCTGTTTAATCTCTAATAAACAGATGACTGCTGGTGCAGTGATGCTTACTGATTCTATTTATTGGATCATTATTTTTCCGTTTCTTACCATGAGAGATTACTCACTGGATTTTGTAAGTTCTGTGTGTTTTAGATGAGCTCTGGACCTGCATTTTCTTTGCTCTTTATTTTGTAGTTCTGTCTGTTAGTTCACTTCATTTAGAACTTATAGATATATACTTTTCTTGCCGCCTTACATTATGATTTGTTGCTTTCAGTTCTTGGCAGCATTATGATTTATGTTGAACCTGGATAAATCATTTTGCATCTATTCTTGTATTTAGCAAATCAAGAAACTGCTGGTCCTTGATTGCTTCCAGACAGATTGATACAAGATAGATTTCCTTTTTATTTGATATATTATATGCAAATCCAATAGCTGATGTTATTCTAATATCATCTGCAGATCTCTTATCACATTTTTAGGCCTCTTTACAAGCTAGCTGCCTTCCGTTTTTATTGATTGTTGAGATAGATAAATATTGTAGGATTATGGTTAGCAAACAAAGAGACACACTTGGGTTAAATGCACTTGGCTATGTGTTGCTTGATTGCATGGGTTATTAAACACTCCTATTCTTATTTCCTTTTCCTATTTGTGCTTGTTGCATAGAGGTTGCTAATTTGGCTGGCTTAGTTTGGCAACCTCTGTCTTTACTTTGGTTCTTCCTCATAGTAGGTCTGTACATGAATACAAAAAGGTCTTTGATGATAAGAGGAAAAGCTTCATGCTTGCTCCCTAAAATGCCTTCATCCCAAGAAATTATTACTCTTAGAGTCGTACTCCCCCCTCTCATATAAGCTAAGCATGTGAACCATCACGAAAATTATCCTGGTCACATGTAGACGAGGCCTCAACTTATACACAATCTAGTTGACTTGACTATAACTACCATTGTTAGGTCTTTTCTTTTATGGAGAAGTAAGTTGGACATGCATGGTGTTACATTATTTGTAATGCTTCGTGGTTATGGTGAATCAGCTTCTAATCACCTCTTTTTTATGTTGTTGTTTGTCAATATGTTGTTCATTGTGGTGCTTGTGCTCCTCTATATCTGAAAAGTCCATGTTTTTCTTCATGTCAGTTAACAGTGAACATGCATACACTCAATGCTGTCTTACTTCTTGGGGACACAGCTTTGAATTGCTTGGTAAATTAATATTGTGTCCTTCCCTCCGCCCTCTTTTCAGTATTTCCCTTTGAAATAATCATTGATTAGCTCTACTTGCTCATTTTCAGCCATTCCCTTGGTTTCGGGTTTCTTACTTCATTCTGTGGACTGGTTTTTTTGTCATTTTCCAGTGGATTGTGCATGCTTGTGTATCAATTTGGTAATTTATATTTCTCTTTTTTCTTTAACATTTTTGTTCGTATTTGTTTCACTCATCAATAGTGGTCTTCTGTTTCCTTCAGGTGGCCATACCCATTTCTTGACTTGTCCTCTTCATATGCCCCATTATGGTTTGTTCCTAGGACATCTCATTACTGTTCTGCTATGATAGATTTTATCCAATGTATTCCTTGCAAAGTTTTCAGCTTAATTTTCCCTATAAAATAACTCTTAGATATACTTGAAAGAAAAAGATGATATCCATGTCTTGATGCATTCACATGTTGGTGGTTTCAAGGAGTTATCCTTCTGCAGTGATCTACACCCATCCTATGTCATAATTGCTTCTTTTTTTTTTTGAAACCGAAGATATTAGTAGTTCTAGTTTTCCTTGTATCTCGTCCAAGGTTCTTATAATAAATATGGATTTTTGTATTACAAGTTTGAGCAAATTATATTTAGTTAATTCTCATAGAAAATTTAGTAAGATTCAAATATCATAGTCCAGGATACTATTTCTAAGCAAGTTGTGCACCCTATGACTTCCTTTTCTGCAGAAGGCTACTCTTATCAGAACTTCTTTTCTTCCTTTTATTGTCTCCTCTGCCTGGTTAAATTAAGAAAACATGCCTGAGCTTCAAAGAACAAGTGTATCTGATTCCTTTCTGTTTGTGCTATGGATGTACAGGTACTTACTCGTGGCAATGATGCATATACCAAGCTATGGCCTCTTCATGTTATTTATCAAAATAAAGCATAACCTGTTGACAAAATGGTTCCCTCAGTCCTATAGCTGTTAAAATAAAACAGTACTCTGTGTCCAAATTCTTCCCTCTCCATATCATTGTCGGAACACACTGTTTTGTCCTAACTTCAAGTCCAGATGCCTTCATCCCGTCTGCATCTGGTGTGGCTGAATCTGAATTCTTGATCCTTGGAGGTATTATTTCATAAGAAAACAATAAAACGTTTGTTCAAATGTGGCAGGCTTTCTTGCGTTTTTCCTTTTCTTGTCTTTTTTTTTTTCTCCATTCAATTTTTCTACCTTCACTTGGATTGGAATCAAGACAGGAACACGTGGCATATTTTAGACCACAATGGATCTAAGACATTCTGCAGACTTTTCACTGAAGCAGCATTGTACGTCACTTTGACAGAAAATGGTAAACGCAAGGAGGACAGGTGGGGTAATAGTACTAGTATTTATGTGTAGGTGTGAATGTAACCTCATTAATTGTAACCATTTCATGTACAAGAACGTGAAATGTTGCCAACACTGAAGTGATCCCTGGAACTTGTACTTTGATTTTTTGTTCTCTACTTTTGATGGAAATTATGCCAGCAGACGAACTTTAGTGGAAACAAGGCTCTGGTGGCAGATAATTAACCGGGTCAATTTCTCACTGATTAATTTGCATAAGCAGGCTGCTCATGGAAATGGTAAGTTCCTTTGCGTGTACATGCATGAAGATTTTATTTAATGAACCATCTCGATTGCTTGCATCCATGGAGATTGTATTGGACGACTCCTGGCCATATCACTAGAGTCAGATCCATTATCCGGAGGAGTTTGGCCTCAATTTGAGTTTAAGCTGTTTTGTTGTGGTTTGCATTTGGATTGTTGATAGAATAACTCTAGTTGAATTTGTTGCTGTTGGTAATTGTGCATTTATCAAATAACGTTTGCTGTTTATACATTTATCAAAAGTTAAAGGTGTGTTGTTTACTCTTCATTTTATTAGGATCTAAATACTTGCTCAATAGTTATATTAACATCGCCAGTACGGGACGAGGTTATTGATCCAAAACCAGTTTCATGATCCACAGTGATCCGATCATCAGAATTTCTGAACACCAACAAGAAAATCATGGTAACATCATCTGAGATGACAAGGGCCGGAAATCATCAAGGGATAGTCTTGTACAAGATACAAGAATAACCATGCAGTCATCGTGGCTATAAGGACGATCAAGGATATGAAGTGCCACAGCAAGATGAGGAAGAGAAGAAACAAGATGATGATAACATAGTTCATGCGAAAATACCCAGCATTCATTTTGATTCTGCGACCGTATTCTATAAATGTTGTGGGAAGACAGAGAGACTGTGGTTGGATTATTTCTTTCCATGATCTTGTTGTAGCTAGGGTTGATGAGATCCTACCCTTTATATTTGAAATAATTTGCGAGTCTGATGATGGGTGTGCTTCTGTTGGGATGGTTCCGTATTTAGTCATGTTTTCAGTAATCCACAGAGAGAAAGAGGTTGCTGAGGAAATGCCTGGAAGGAAGTATATATGACACAATGATTAGAGAGACGCCACTTTTGTGGCTGTGTTCCGTTGCGGGTTAAATATTTTTTTTATATAAAAAATTATATATATAGATTTTTACAATATATTTATCTAAAACATCCTAAAACCATGACAAACTCATTCATAATCTCAAAAAACTGATTCAAAAACCAAACTCAACCTGAAATCAAAAATCATCTCAATCTCAAATCTGTTTTTTCACGAACTTTTAAGTTATAAAAACATCTAATATGAAATCTCTGTATCAAATGAAACAATTTGACACAAAAATCTTTTATTTTGGTGGCCTAAATCAGTGCTAACGACAAGTTTCTCTCTCTACCGCTGGAATCTGACCATCCTTCTCTCTCTCTTTCCTCTCTCAACCAGGGATCAAAAAATAATAAAAATAAATCTTTGTATCAAAATAGAATTGAAACTGCAATGGTATAATTTGCAAGATTGTTTAAGTTGGAGGACCAAAATGAATGTTTTCAAAACTTATGGTACGTCACCTATGTTTTTCATGTTTTTCATTTCGGTCCCCCATCTTTCAATCCCATCTTTTAATAAGAATTTAAAATCAATTGCTCCTTAAATAGGATTTGATCGTCTAAAAATAAGGTTTGAGGATCAAATTGAAAAGAAAAAAAAATTATACTGACAAATACATAATGAAAATCCAACGTGTTTTAGTATATAAGCAACAGAGGATGTTTTGACAACAGCTAGCAACAATCCCTCATTCCAGAAGGACACCTGAACTGCATCTATTACTATGTGATTCACCATCTAAAATTACAAATTTCAAACTAAAAAAATTCATGTGCAGTTTCTTTTTTCTTCTCTTTTTTGACTTCCTAAACATCTTAAAGGAGTATGCAAAGAAGCATAACTAGGAAAGTTCCATATTATCTGAAGTGCTCCCAAATGAACTATTTTAACCAAAAATTCCATTCAATGAATCCCAGATTTTGGAGAAGCTCTCCATCTTGATTTTCAAGCTAGCATTGGCACGAGCCTCAGCTTGAGTAGGGGTTTCTTCCTCTACAGTTGTTCGCACTGCAATTGCCATGAACCTTGTTTAGTGCAAATCATTTAGAAGAAAGAATTTGAAGGTGAAATCACCTTGATGGTAGCAATTGTTCCTTTCAATTGTAGAAGCAGTATGGCTTGCGCTTACCATTGTTGTGATTATGCTCAGCCTGCTGTCTCAACTGCTTGCTCAATGTCTTTGCTGCCATGAAAACATTAGCAGTTCTTTCCCAGCCTTGCCCAAATACACCATAACCTTGCTTTAGTTGTGGTTGAATTAGGAACTCTAGAAGTGCCAATTCTTCCCTATCCACCCAGTAGATGCAGTTCACAGGACATGATTCAATTGATACCTGCAAGTTAATTTCCTCATCATATCCTTAACTCATTTACACACAATGTACTGACACAATAGCTGTGACAGGAAACACAGAACATATCATTTTGTTAAAATTGTCTTATGGTCTCCTCGACAAGATCACGCTTTACCTCTATTTTTTGGTCGTCATCTCCATATTGAGTTTTTACTCGTGCGCATCCAATTGATTCATCCAGGATGAATGTGTTGCTAGCATGGTGCACACATTCTCTGCACCCTGTAGAGTAGACTATTTTGATTTAGAAGCTGATCACAGAACAAAAAATAGAAAAAAGAAAAAGAACACAAGTGAAGATTACTAGCTAATTAGTTGTGTTTCATGCATTTGTAAGTGCATGGGAGCTGTAAGATTGACCTATGCATGCATTTTCATCAACAAACAGAGCTTGGGGTCTCAATGGCCCTTTCCATGAGCTGTAACCCATGACATTAACATAGTTGTTTTTCCCAATCTGCACTGTCATATGACCAATGGAAGCATCATACTTTGTCCTAAGATCATCTGTCATCAGGACATTATAGGCTTCATTCAGCATCAAAGCGTACTCATGGCCCTAAAGAGAGATTCAAAAAGGGTTCATTAGGTTGGAAGAATCATATTTTGCTAATACTGGTGCTAGTAATTTAGAAATTAGTAATGGCTCATTGAACGAACCTTATGTCCAGCAATATCAGGGTGATATTTCTTTTGTAACTTCCTATAAGCCTCTTTAATTTTCTGGGTACTGGAATCAACTGAAACTCCCAGCAACTCATAGTAATTCTTCTTTGTTCTTGCACTCCCTTCCCTTCTTCTATCACAACATCTGACTGGGAAGCATTTGTGCCTACATCTTGAAATCAAACTTACTTGGTTACGTTTACTAAATCTGTGACCAAGTTCCATTTTCATCCAAACTAGAAAACATCATGTTTAAGAGAGAAAAAAGCGACTTACTCACTTGGTAGAGGGCTTCAGATGATGTAGAGACAAAACAAAAGCAAGTTGTTTTGCTTAGGAAACTAAGTATCAGTTTCATTTGGTAACAGATGCTTGATTATTATTATTTTTTAAAATAGAATCATCATCATTATCGACACTTTGCAGGAGAAAGAAGTACCTTGAGATGGTTGTGGAAGGATTGAAGTAGCTGGCGTGAATTTGGAAAGCTTTTGGCATTGAAAGATGATCAATTGGGAGTAGAGAAACTGACATATCTTCCACGGCTTCTCTAGTTTCTTATCGATATGATATGATAATAAAATGGTGGCCAGATTCTGAAGCTATGGATAAGGAAACATTGAAGAATCCTTCCTTCCTAGTTCAGATATTTCTGTCTTTTAAGTGGGACACCACACACCACTCCCACTTCAGAAAAGAAAGAAGGATATTTTCCTAGTTAAGTTTGAGTTTGACATAACACCAATCACAATTATCCATTTCAGCAAAAAAAGATGCAAGGTACCCACAATATGAATTTTGAAGAAGCTAGTCGAATGTCCATGTAGACTAATACGTACGTAAATAAGAACAGGAACCAGTCCCAGTCCAGAAATGAATGGATGGTAGCACTCCACATATTAGAAAACTTATTAGCAATAGATTGCTGAAAAATATATATAGTACGTGTTAGCTTCTATAGAAGAGGCTTCGACATTTTCTGCTTGGTGAAATGATGTTGAAGAAACTTACGAGCTCAACCATAACTAGAGACTTGTCGATGCGTTTTAGCCATCAATACGAGTTTCATCAAACAGCATGCGGAAGTATCCAGCTATCTTCACCAGCCAAGGTGGTGTACATTACTGATATGGGAAAACGGGTGCTGGGATTTCAGTGGAAACTATGGATATGTAGATGGAGAGAAAGAACAGATGGAAAGATGGAAAAGAGAAGAAAATCACTATCTTAGAAATTACAGTTTGGAATAGTCACCACTCAGTAGATTCCACCAAAGAGATATAAAACTAAAAACAAGCTAGTAATCTTAACTTTGATTTTCATCCATTCAGCAATTCTCTTTATATATTCTTCAAAATATGCATTTGGAAGTATGAAAGCTTAGGGTACAGGACCTCTTCACCCGTTAGGAAAATGCCTGACAGTATTTTGTTGACATGGTCATTCATTTCCTAAGCTTGAACTCTTCACCTAAATGTAATCTTTGACTTTGATGTTGTAAATGTTACGAGAGACAATTTGCTGCAATTTCACCAGCGCTTGTGAGTTTCAATTTGTTTCTTGTGATGCCTGTGTGGCTCCTGCGTCAATTACTTATGCAAGCATTTGTGTTCCTAGCTATTTTGTTATCCTGGTAATGTATAGAGGTCATCTCTTTCTTCCCTCGAGTTCTGTTTTTTGTCAGCTGAAACAGAAGCCCACGAATTGGCTGCCACTGACACAAGTGCTGCTAGCTACTCGCTGCCATTTGCAAGAGCTTGATGATTTCCAAAAGCCATCCTGCACGTTTTCATAATTTTGAGTTGTTTTGTAAAGATATCTATCTTGCAGAAAATCATGTTATTACTGTTATTATAGTAAACAAAATTAAAAATTAAAACAGAAGGGTGTTTCCTTGTGCATCACACTTCTCACGCATACATAACACTGTTCATTTGCCCTATTCGTGAGGCGTGCTTCTTTACACTATGATCCCTATAGTTTTCTATTTTTTACATTTCAGTCTTTAGTAGTTGAAAAAGGAGAGAGAGGCGACGAAGAGGGAGAGCAAAGAGAAAGCTTTCACCAGCAACATTTCAACTACAAAAAACAAGAATCTTTGTGTTAATGGGTTTATCTTGAAATGAATAGTTCAATTGAGATGGTTTGAACTTTAAATCATGCTAAAAAGTGTAGCTTGGAATCCAAAAGTTATATTTTGATTTGATTTTGACTTTTTAGATTGATTAGAACTTGTTTTGGGTTATAGAGATTTCTATAATGTTATTTTAGTGTTTTTAAATGAAAATAAATTTAAATTTAAATTTTAGAGTTCAAGAAATTCAAATCTTGATTTTCTAGTGATTAAAAATTGTTGAGGTGGACAACAAGTTATTGATCGAAAATTGTTGAAGTAGACAAAAAAATCATTTACCCAGTTGTATCTAAGTTTAACTCTTTGATTCTATCCTGATTTTTTTATTTAGTTATTTTATTTTTTATATTTTAAAATAAAATAATTATAGTGATATTATAAAAATCATGCAATGATATCAAAGATTGCAAATCAGATTAGCTGTTTTTTTTATGATAATTTAGCAGTTATTTTATGAATAATTAATATGAATCTAATATGTATAATTTTATTTTTTAAGTTTCTCATGAATATTCCACGACAATAAAATATCAATTTTTGACTTTTTAGTTGTGTATTTTTTATATAATTCTTTCAAATTAATTATTTCTTTACTTTTGCATATAACCACATAAAGATTATCAAAAATTAAAAAAAAAACTTGATTTTTAAATCATAATAATTTTTTATTCAAAAAATCTTGCTATTAATTAAAAATGATATGTTTTTATTAAAAAAAAATACATAAACAAGAAAATAGAGTTTTTAGTGAAGAGAATTTTGGCAAAAAATCATAAGAAAAGACTACTTTATCATCAAACTAATATTATAATTTTATCATAAAAAAAAAAAAAACTAAAACCTTTACAGTAATATTTCATCCAACATTTTGTTTAGAGTATAAAATCAACTCTAATTTAACGAGTGTCGATCATCTTCATCAACATAAATTCCATAAAATTGAAGAATGTTTTTATGCCATAACTCATTATAACATGCGCTGTCAGTGATTACTCTGACATGCTCCAGCTGGCACCATGGCTGCCTTTGCGCAATAACATTAATATGTTTCTATTGTGATTTCCAGGAATGCCAGATGCTGCTTGATGATATTATCATACGGTAACAAATGTTCGTTTGATTGTTGCTGGGCAGTTTTATTTTAATGCGGATGCTCAGGTCAACTTGCGCACATTTTGACTAGTTTTATAAGCCTTAAAATTAACAATTATATAAGCGGAAACTCGAACTCGTAACTATTATAAAACAAATTCAAGACCTGACCAGTTAAGCTACCACTCGGGTTTTCTTCTCCTCTTTTCTTTCTTGCACTGTTTATGTGTTATTTGATTGGGATTTGTTAGGAGGGACATTAAATTCGCCAGTCCAGTGTAACTTTTGTTTCCAATAAGTCGCAACATCTAGTTCACTGCTAAAACATCGAGACCTAAAAGCCATCTTCCTTTGTCTGCGTAGCAAGGAACTCAAGAAGTGCAGTCAATAAAGCTCGTTTTCATGAATTGGCTCCAGCACTCGTATTGATGTGCTTTTCGACGCTTGGAAACGACTTCATGTGGCTGGTGTAAATTTAGAAAAACCAAGGCAGGGCAGACGCAGATGGATTGATCAGTGATCAGGGATAGCCTGTTGAGCTTTTCTGTCTCGAAGGGTTCGGTTATTATGTTGGTTGCACCACCATTACGGTGGCAGAATAGTGGCCTAACAAAATAGGATCGCGTTAGCTTGGATTAGTTGTTGAGGCAGTTAAAGGTAGAGTCGAATATCTTCCGAAGAAAGCAGTGAGGATTTTAGCATTATGGCTACGATAAACCTGAATCTTAACATAGTTTCTAATTTCTACTAGTCGAGGGTAACAATCTTGATTCATCTGAAGTAAAAGAGAATTGACTAGCATTTCATGCAAGGGTGAGTTTAATTGTCATGGTAAATCCCAGCTAAAGACAGCTGATATTTCATAATCGATACACAGCTTAGCTTAGATTCCACGGCAAACAGAAATGTCGGAGGAATAAAAAACTACTAGTCATTATAGAACGCAAAGACACTTGCTCAAGGGTCAAAAGACAAGAACTTAAACCAAACACAACGGTTAATTATTACAAGACATAACTGAACCTCCTTTAAGCAGAAGCAGAAGCAGAGGCAACAGCTCCAGCATCAGCAAGCAGAGGAACCAGCTTTCCTTCCTGGTGCATGCCTGTGGTTTCTGGAAACAGTAAAAGGAGCCCCCCGGTGAATAATAGAGTAAACAAATAACAACGGAATATAGAGAAAGAATAGGAAGGCATACTGTCACAGCCGCCGATGTGGTTGCCGCCAATGAAAACATTTGGCACGGTGCGTTGTCCAGTCCACTCATGCAACGCTGATTGTATTTCACCTCCATCCTCTTAAGAACACAAAGAACATGCATGTACCATAATCAATTAATCAAATCCCTGATTAACAGCACATAAATTCACACCCTTTCAAGGGAATACATACGTATATTCAACCTTCTGAAAATATTCAAAAAGACAAACAAGCACGTGAGACACGCAAAAAATCACACATAGGCATAGCATATGATCATATATTTCATAACAATAGGTATGATTGATTGATTGGATATGGATCTCATCATCATAACAATAGTAGCAAGACCATATAATTCATGATTGATTGGATCCCATACCACCCCATCTCTTATGATTGAATCCATGTGCCTTCTTTCTTAAAACTGTTTAGGGGCAAGAAGATTATATTCTAAATGGCAAGACTGCCTCTATCAATTCTACGAAAACCCTCCGTTTCCTTAACCGATAGAGTTCTACGATGAATATGACCGAATCACAATTTCTTTTAAATAAATTTAATAAACAGTGAAACAGAACAAAAATCAAAGTAATTTCCAAAAGTATTAATCATTTTGTCAAGAGCACGGGCATGTCTATGGGAAAACTCACTCTCGGTATCCAATTCAACAGTAGTGTATTTGGCTCCTAATTGATTCAGAAGCTGCTTCACTTTGACGCAAAATGGACAGGATGTCTTGCTGCGAGCAAAGTTTTTCAAAAGAAATGAATATTACACAAATTAATTAATCTAAAATGAAATATAAATAGATCCGTATGATATCTAATAGAAAGAAAACCTGAAAACCACCACGGGATTGGTGGATACCAGCTCCTTCGCCTTGTTCATTGCCATTCTCTCTCACACACAATTTCTTTTCTTAACCCTAAATTCCAAGTAAGATTCCGAACGTTCTCTGTGCCATACCGTCTCTCTATATATACACACACAAAGTTGAGAGGCTGAAACGTGCAAGTAAAATCCAGTGATGGAAGGACCACTGGACCGCATATTCTAATTCTACATTACTTTTGTGTTGTGGGCCATTAATTTACCTGAACCAGAAAATCAGTTTTAATTAGTCATCTTCCGTGAACATGGCCGATAAATGGAGTCCATCCCATAATCTAATATTATTTATCAATCAATAATCAATAA
>Ga0307518_10001560_pt1 | contig 16941 bp, 21 predicted proteins | sample 25_EM_MG_FD_203889 | JGI IMG/M metagenome (GOLD analysis project Ga0307518, IMG submission 203889) | Populus trichocarpa ectomycorrhiza microbial communities from riparian zone in the Pacific Northwest, United States - 25_EM | ecosystem: Host-associated > Plants > Roots > Unclassified | place...
AGTAAGAGGGTTATACCAGGTTTGGACATTGATATAAGATAATTCATTCCCACTCTGGTCCTGTTGGCTTGACAGTTGGTGAGTGATTTCATGGCAGATGCAGCCAGGTCTGTCCTCATCACCCCCACTCTGGTCCTGTTGGCTTGACAGTTGGTGAGTGATTTCATGGCAAGTGCAGCCAGGTTTGTCCTCATCACTCCCACTCTGGTTCTGTTGGTTTGACAGGCAGTGAGTGATTTCATGGCAGGTGCAGCTGGGTCTGTTCTCACTGCCTTCACTCCCACTCTGGTTCTGTTGGCTTGACAGTTGGTGAGTGATTTCATGGCAGGTACAGCTGGGTCTGTTCTCACTGCCTTCACCCACTCTGGTCCTATTTGCTTGACAGTGGGTGAGTGATTTCATGGCAGGTGCAGCTGGGTCTGTTCTCATTCTTTCACTCCCACTCTGGTCATGTTGGCTTGACAGAGAGTGAGTGATTTCATGGCAGGTGCAGCTGGGTCTGTTCTCACTGCCTTCACTCCCACTCTGGTCCTGTTGGCTTGACAGAGAGTGAGTGATTTCATGGCAGGTGCAGCTGGGTCTGTTCTCACTACCTTCACTCCCACTCTGGCCCTGTTGGCTTGAAAGAGAGTGAGTGATTTCATGGTATGTGCAGCTGGGTCTGTTCTAACTGCCTTCACTCCCACTCTGGTCCTGTTGGCTTGACAGTTTGTGAGTGACTTCATGGCAGGTGCAGCTGGGTCTGTTCTCACTGCCTTCACTCCCACTCTGGTCCTGTTGGCTTGACAGGGAGTGAGTGATTTCATGGCAGGTGCAGCTGGGTCTGTTCTCACTGCCTTCACTCCCACTCTGGTCCTGTTGGCTTGATAGAGAGTGAGTGATTTCATGGGAGGTGCAGCTGGGTCTGTTCTCATTGCCTTCACTCCCACTCTGGTCCTGTTGGCTTGACAGTCAGTGAGTGATTTCATGGCAGGTGCAGCTGGGTCTGTTCTCACTGCCTTCACTCCCACTCTGGTCCTGTTGGCTTGACAGTCAGTGAGTGATTTCATGACAGGTGCAGCTGGGTCTGTTCTCACTGCCTTGACTGCCATTCTGGTCCTGTTGGCTTGACAGCCAGTGAGTGATTTCATGGCAGTGGCAGCTGGGTCTGTTCTCACTCCTTCACTCCCACTCTGGTCCTGTTGACTTGACAGTTGGTGAGTGATTTCATGGCAGGTGCAGCTGGGTCTGTTCTCACTGCCTTCACTCCCACTCTGGTCCTGTTGGCTTGACAGTTGGTGAGTGATTTCATGGCAGATGCAGCTGGGTCTATTCTAACTGCCTTCTCTCCCACTCTGGTCCTGTTGGCTTGACAGGCTGTGAGTGATTCCATGGCATGTGCAGCTTCTGTTCTCACTCCTTCACTCCCATTCTTGTCATGTTGGCTTGACAGTTGGTGAGTGATTTCATGGCAGGTACAGATGGGTCTGTTCTCACTGCCTTCACTCCCACTCTGGTCATGTTGGCTTGACAGTTTGTGAGTGATTTCTTGGCAGGTGCAGCTGGGTCTATTCTAACTGCCTTAACTCCCACTCTGGTCCTGTTGGCTTGGCAGGCTGTGAGTGATTTCATGGCAGGTGCAGCTGGGTCTGTTCTAACTGCCTTCACTCCCACTCTGGTCCTGTTTGCTTGACAGTTGGTGAGTGATTTCATGGCAGGTGCAGCTGGGTCTGTTCTCACTGCCTTCACTCCCACTCTGGTCCTTTTGGCTTGACAGGGAGTGAGTGATTTCATGGCAGTGGCAGCTGGGTCTGTTCTCACTGCCTTCACTCCCACTCTGGTCCTGTTGGCTTGACAGGGAGTGAGTGATTTCATGGCAGGTGCAGCTGGGTCTGTTCTCATTGCCTTCACTCCCACTCTGGTCCTGTTGGCTTGACAGTTGGTGAGTGATTTCATGACAGGTGCAGCTGGGCCTGTTCTCACTGCCTTCATTCCCACTCTGGTCCTGTTGGCTTGCCAGGCAGTGAGTGATTTCATGGCAGAGGCAGCTGGATCTGTTCTCACTGCCTTCACTCCCACTCTGGTTCTATTGGCTTGACAGGCTGTGAGTGATTTCCTGGCAGGTGCAGCTGGGTCTATTCTCACTGCCTTCACTCCCACTCTGGTTCTATTGGCTTGACAGGCTGTGAGTGATTTCATGGCAGGTGCAGCTGGGTCTATTCTCACTGCCTTCTCTCCCATGCTGGTCCCATTGGCTTGACAGTCAGTGAGTGATTTCATGGCAGGTGCAGCTGGGTCTATTCTTACTGCCTTCACTCCCACTCTGGCCCTGTTGGATTGACAGGCAGTGAGTGATTTCATGGCAGGTGCAGCTGGGTTTGTTCTCACTCCCACTCTGGTCCTGTTGGCTTGACAGTTGGTGAGTGATTTCATGGTAGGTGCAGCTGGGTCTGTTCTCACTGCCTTCACTCCCAACATGGTCCTGTTGGCTTGACAGGCAGTGAGTGATTTCATGGCAGGGGCAGCTGTGTCTGTTCTCACTGCCTTTGCTCCCTCTCTGGTCCTGTTGGCTTGACAGTTGGTGAGTGATTTCATGGTAGGCACAGCTGGGTCTGTTCTCATTGCCTTCACTCCCACTCTGGTCCTGTTTGCTTGACAGGCAGTGAGTGATTTCATGGTGGCAGGTGCAGCTGGGTCTGTTCTCACTCCCACTCTTGTCCTATTGGCTTGACAGTCTGTGAGTGATTTCATGGCAGGTGCAGCTGGGTCTGTTCTCACTGCCTTCACTCCCAATCTGGTCCTGTTGGCTTGACAGGCAGTGAGTGATTTCATGGCATGTGCAGCTGGGTCTGTTCTCACTGCCTTCACTGCCACTCTGGTCCTGTTTGCTTGACAGGTGGTGAGTGATTTCATGGCAGGTACAGCTGGGTCTGTTCTCACTGCCTTCACTCCCACTCTGGTCATGTTGGCTTGACAGTTGGTGAGTGATTTCATGGCAGGTACAGCTGGATCTGTTCTCACTACCTTCACTCCTACTCTGGTCCTGTTGGCTTGACAGAGAGTGAGTGATTTCATGGCAGGTGCAGCTGGGTCTGTTCTCACTGCCTTCACTCCCACTCTGGTCATGTTGGCTTGACAGAGAGTGAGTGATTTCATGGCATGTGCAGCTGGGTCTGTTCTCACTGCTTTCTCCCCCACTCTGTTTCTGTTTGGCTTGACAGAGAGTGAGTGATTTCATGGGAGGTGCAGCTGGGTCTGTTCTCACTGCCTTCACTCTCACTCTGGTTCTGTTGGCTTGACAGAGAGTGAGTGATTTCATGGTATGTGCAGCTGGGTCTATTCTCACTGCCTTCACTCCCACTCTGGTCCTGTTGGCTTGACAGTTTGTGAGTGATTTAATGGCAGGTGCAGCTGGGTCTGTTCTCATTGCCTTCACTCCCACTCTGGTCCTGTTGGCTTGACAGGCAGTGAGTGATTTCATGGCTGGTGCAGCTGGGTCTGTTCTCACTGCCTTCACTCCAACTCTGGTCCTGTTGGCTTCACAGTCAGTGAGTGATTTCATGGCAGTGGCAGCTGGGTCTGTTCTCACATCATAATTCTTCATTTCGCTACAGCAAGTAAGTTAACATACACACAATTTCACAATGTAGTGTAATTTGTCATTAGGATGTTGGTCACATTTTATATTTCTGACACATTGTCTCTTATCCCTCATTTTCAATCCATTAGCAGGTTAGTTTTATTCCCTAGAGTCTTATGGTTGTTCTCACTTTGACAATTAGGCATTAGTGTGTTATGAGTATTTACCTTTTTTATACATCTCATTTTTTTTGTAGATTGTAAGATGAATTTCTATTTTTTCCTAAGACTGATATATCTAATCAAATCCCAGCAAACACGTGATATTGGAACATCTTTCCAATTTCCCTTGATGTTTCCTGGATCTACCATTTCTTCCATGCATAAGTGCATCCTTCATGGTGTTGGTGAGCAAATTATATTACCCTTCTATTTATTATAATGATCAAAGGATGCATCATTGTTTATGAGTACTCCTACTTCTGTATACAGGCAAAAGGCAATCCCCAAGATGTTATTGCATTTGCTGTCAAGAAATATGAAGACTCTGGAACACAAGCCAATGTTTTCCACAGTCTTCAGCAGGTATTTCAGCAGCATGATAATGCTTCTATTACAGTGCAAAAACTCATATTTGATATCATTCTGAGGAACCGCATGTGTCAGTTTCTGGTCTTCAATACTATCTGATCTAACTTTTTTATAGCTAATAGATTCAAATGAACAATCATTATGTATTTGTTATCAATAGCCATGTTTCTACCCAAATTGAGCAGACCACAACATTTCCTGATATAATCTAAATTACTTGAAATCAAAATGTTGATAGCTCACTAGACACCTTGATAAGGGTCTTTCTTCAAGTTTCCCAACCATGTGGGACAATGCTTCTGCAGGTGGTCCAGTATCAGGAAAAATGGTTTTTTCCATGGATGTACATAGACAACCTTTTGTGAACCTTTTGTCTATAGACATCTTTTTATATACCAAGGACACCTAAGTTACCATTTATCACTATAAGTCACCTTATATAAACACATAGGAAACAAGTACTCTGTTCTGTTTGTTGAGGACTGTAGTGACAAGGCTCCTGTATTCAGTGTAGCTAGTATACCCTCTAAGGGAGTCCCTGAAAAGGGCTCAGCACTGGAGGTTAAGTTGTGTGTGCTTAATTCCCTGCCATTATGTAATGAACTTTCTTCCCCTTCTTCTTCTTTGGCCCCCCTGAGGAACCAGAAAGTCCCGCCAGAACCAAAGAGGTTGTTTGTAATGGTCTGACTTTTTGTCTTGTCTAATCTGCGGTTAGATGACATCTTATCTTATCATAGCATAGTATCTTATCTAGTGCATCTTATTTGTAGACCTGTCTGGACCACAGCCTCATGCTGTGCATGCTGTATTCCTTGATGTCATTAGCATAGCCTTACCACAGGATGGCAGCTGTGTTCACTGCCTCATACAGCTTACAGCCTCATGTATAGCCTCGCACAGGACATGTGTAGTATAGTATATATACTGCTGCAATCCAGCACCCAGAGGCTCTCCATTCAAGCTCTCTTCAGGTTTTCGCTCTAAGACCTCAGTCCTATTCTCCTCAGAGCTTGTTGTGTGGTAGTTCTTTGGGTCTTTGCCCTTAGGGTTGTCTCATTGTTTCTGTTATGGACTTACGGAGGTCCTTCACAATGGAATGTGAAGTGACAGTACCCATCTGCATCCATGGTCCTCTTAATGTTATTGAAGTAGGTGCCCTACTAGACAGTGGCACTACTGGGTGTTTTGTTGACAAGAGCTGGACTCTTCATCATCACTTGAAGTTGTCTAAGCTGGTAAAGCCCATACCTGTGCTGAACATAGATGGCACTAGGAACCAGGAGGGCGATATCACACATTATGTATTACTTATGATCCATGTTGGGAAACATGCCAAAAAACTATGGTGTGCAGTCATGTGTCTTGGAAAGATGCCATTGATCCTCAGCCATACCTGGTTGAAAAAACATAACCCCAATATAGATTGGACTACTGGCTTGGTTAACTTAAATTGGTGTCCTCCTGACTGCAAGTCACTCTTGGAGACACATTTTGCTAAGTTATTATGAGAAAGTGAATCCCAGGAAACTTGGATTCAGGCTTTGAAGTTGCATGAATCGAAGGTTGCTATTGATGAGTCAACCCTAGAGGATGCACAGAAGCTTGTACCCTGAGAATTCTGGGAGTATTTAGATGTCTTCTCAGAGAAGTCATCAGAATGCATGCCGCTGAGGAAGCCATGGGATCATGGGATCAACCTAAAGGACTTCCCACCTACATCACAAAAATCCCTCTGGTGAGTTATGGCCAAATATATGTGGCAGTGTACTACCCAGTCCAAAAATGGCAAGTATTTGGTAATCATCCTGAGAGTCATGTTGCAGCCATGTCACATTTGCATAACATAGGCTGTATCTGCAAGGTGTTGACCTGACAGCATGTGTATACACATATGTTTTGTATGCAGTGTGTCTAGGTAGCAATACTAAGGTGCCATTACAATGTCCCATACCCTTCTTCTGCCAGAATGTCTTCATCATTGAGCTCATCTCTGTCACCATCTGCTTGTCAAGACCAGTTCTCCTCGATGATCTTACTAGAAGGTCCAGGGGTGCAGGGGACTAATGAGGAGGTAAGTCCAGACACTAGTAGGTGCTAGTTAGTGCGGAGAGTCAAGTCCAGGTCATACGAACGAAGTCCGGGCACTAGAGGAGCACTGGGAGTAAGTCCAGGTTTTTGCGGAGTAAGTCCGGACCGTGGGAAAGTAGTCCGGAGTTGAGCGCAGCTTGTCTGGAGTGAAGGACATCCCAGAGGTGGGATAAGTCCTAAGAGGTCTAGCATCGAGTCTGGGACAGAGGTGGCTTTTGCCCTTGTGCGAGTAGGAGACTTGCTAGGAGTGGACATAGGACCAAGGGACAAGATGGGACGGAGGCCAGAGTTGGCTGGAGTTCAGGAGAACAGAGTGGAATTAGGAGAGCATGGAGTAGTACAGAGGTGAGGAGTATCTTAGTTGAAATTTGATCTAAGGACTACTAGGCTGGAGTTTGGTAGTTTATATAGTAAAGAGAACTAGAGGTGAGTATATACGGTGACAAGTAAACACCTTAGTCAGGACAAGGGATGGAGCAGAAACAGACAGGAAAATAAACTAGGTACAGGAAAATAAACCAGAGCGGAAGCAGAAATGGGGAACTAGTTTTACAGGGATGATGGAGGAAAAGCAGGGACAGTGAAGTAAAGGGAATTAGGTTGGAAGAGGACAGGTAAGGGTCAGAGGTGGACTTAACTAATGTTAAGTCTGGAGCGATGTCCAGGACTGGAGGAAGTGGGACCAGAGGAAGTGCACAACCGGAGGAAGTGCAAGAGTGGAGGGAGTGCACAACCAGAGGGAGTGTAAGAGTGGAGGGAGTGTGCAGGTGGAGGAAGGGTGGAGTAGCTGGAGGAAGGTCTGGAGTTGGACATAGAAATGTCCTAAGCCATTGGTGGACCTGACAGAGGAAGTGGAGCAGGAGCAGGAGCAGAACTGAGCCGGAGTTGGATATACTATCCGGAGTTGGGCTATGCTGCAGACAAGGCTAAGAGAGTGGCCGGACTGAAACCAGAGTAGTGACTAGTGGTAGGTACAGGTCCAACACAGTGGAGTTAGACCGCAGATCTGTCTGCAGGAAGACAGGGGTTAGTCCTGAGGCAGAGATGGACGTAGTGACTGGAGTTGAGCTGGAGTACAGCTATAGGGCTGGAGATGGCCGGACTAGATCTGGAGTTGCATCTATGCCTAAGGAGAGGTCAGGCGGGCCAAGGTTAGACCAGAGTTGCAACTGGGAAAAGTATGGATATGACACTGCTCTTCATCAGCAAACTGACCTTTTTGTGCCACAGGTCCTACAGTTCCCACACCCTTTGTCCAGATCTGCACAGCCTGTACAGACTTCTCAACTCCACACACCATTGGCTATCCTCCTACTCATAAGCGGTCAACATGTCCTCAGATGTCAACAGTTGTCACAGAGTCTACAAAGCAGACAGCATGGTTGTGGGATCAATTTCAACACTACTAGTAATAAAACTAGCCTGACTCAATGATGCCAGCTCCTCCTGTACAGCATCAGGTCTTCCTGGAAAACTGTCAAGTCCGGGTCTACTCCAGTAGGGGGTCTGGTCAAGTCCGGACGAAGGCGGACGAAGGAGGAGGGCAGAGGGCTGGACAAGGAGTTAGTCCGGCCAGAGTTGGTGACCGCTTGGATTCAACAACAAGGGTGACATGCGTTGATCCCTTGCATAGGTTCTGGTCAAGGTGGTGGAGACGGAGACAGACAGAGACTAAGTTGATTTCAGACTGAGGAGTACAGGATAATCTACAGAGTACTTATACTAAGTGCAAACTAGGGACAAGTATATACGGTGACAAGTAAACAGCCTAAAGGCGGACAAGGGATGACCGGAGTAAGGACTAGGTCAGGTCCGGTGAAAATGCTACAAGGTATAGGATATATCGAGTTCATGAAGAACTCACAAACAAGCAGGGTTGATGGCAAGGTGTGGTAATGAGCGAACAGGGAATAGACCAAGGGTCATACTTAATGGAAGTATAACTGCGCAATGATGACCAGAGTAACTGAGAGCGACTGGAGTTGAGCTATAGGACTGTGATGTGACCGGAGTAACCAGATAATACCCGGAGTTGGACATGGTTGTAACAAAAACAGACAATAACATATGTTTATGTTCTAGATCTAGCCTGGTTGGTCTTAGTATTGAAGTCTGACACAGCCCACAGATGCTTAGTAGACACACCTCACAAGTCGGGCACTCCAAGGTTGACAAGAGACCTGACTGGACATTGCTCAGAGATTCTTGTTCAGATGAGGAACAAAATGGTCATTGTCTGGGATGGGGTGAAATAGGATTTGATTCCTGATGACCAAGGGTGACATTCAGCAAGAGATATTTGCTGATCACAAGAAGATTGCTAATGCTTTGAAAGCAGGCAAGGAACCAAAGGGCTTCATGGGTATGGAGGATGAGTTGAAGCAAATAGGGAACTGTCTGACTTCTGTGGCAGTGAGTTCAATGTTCCAGTCCATTCATCACACTCTCATCTGACTATCGTGTCTCAGCCACTATTCTTCAACCATCTTGGTTGCCTGGATCTCTTAGTAGTAAGCCACCCATCCACCTGCAATCTCATACTGAACCCACTCCTAGTGGTTGTCATTCAATGGCATTTGGTGAGTTCTTTTAATTTTATCCATTTCATGCAGCTATATGACAACTACTAACCATGATATCCACCAGCTCATGCTCAATGAAAGCATGGCTACAAGTAGTGAGTTGTGACATTTGATGCAGCAACCTCCTTCCTGGATGCATCAGGACAACAACAAAGCATGCTCATGGAAGCACTGCACTGACCTGACATATGATGAACAGATGTAGGCATAGGCTATCAACAACATCACAAGCATATGGACATGATAGTTCATCCACAATGATGCACTGATAGCAGGACTATGCAAGATGACACACTGGTCAATGATGGCGAGCACCATACATACAAGTATTACATTGTATCTAGTGTACTCAACTATTGTTGGAATGAGGCACTGAGAACTTGGAACGTGTACAAGTCAAGTCATACAGATGGTGTGTGGCTCTCTACAATCCAGACTAAAACCACTACACCTCACAACCATGCACACTCGCCCAATGTGCAGCTCCACAGCGGTGAGATTCGACAATGCCTTCTCCACCTGCAAACGGCTGTATTGTAATTGTAGCTGATCACATGGACAACTTGGTCTGCAAGAGACTTTTGAATGTGTTGTACTTTGCAATCACTGATCGCTGTCTCTAAAAGTAAGTGCACTTCAAGTGTATTGTTGGGGGCTGTGATTGTTGACATTTCATACACCTCCAGCCAGGCTCTACTGATTAGCTGGGATCCAGAATGTGGAAGCAGACCACTCACACCATACATCTGACTGGCCTGTACAAGAGTAGTGCTCTCATCGGATTGGTCTTCCTCTTGCTTCAGGACAATGGTTTCACAAGAAGGCAACAAATATTCTTGAGTATTCAGGAGTGAAGAACTATCCACTCGCACTGAGGAAAGCTGGATGGAGGCTATAGAAAGCAGACACAGTAAATGTGAGTAGTTGAACACTGATAACTCACTACTGGTCATCAGTATTGAAAAATGTGAAGGTAATTTGGGGACTTGTACACACTACTGCTGAGTTGTAAGCAACTTTGCAACCTCACTTACTCATGGGCCATCACATCACCTCACCATGCCTAAGGTACTAAGGTGGAAGTTTTGTTGAGCAGGGAAAATGTCATTCTGTCCTGATTGTGGGAAGAGGTTCACAAACAAGATGTGGGTCCTTCAACATATGAATCAGCCCTCAAATACTTGCAGCTTGTGGATGAACAAATTATCACAGGCATACTGTAGCTATTCCCATGCAGCTGCTCGGATTTACATGCCTCAGTATCAGCCTTGCTCTAATCATGACATAGTTCCTGAAGTAGACGATGCATCTGCCTACAATGGATTTGCAGTGAATGAAGACCCTGTGTACAACCCAAATGATGGGCAGCAAGAGGATGCCCCTGGCTTAATTGTTGATGCTCACCCAAGCACTCCTTCTATCTATCCAGGTGGCACCACATTCATGGACCAGTTTTTTGCTGACCAGTATGCTGGCTTTCGGCAAGAAAACTTGTATTATCCTTTTGCATCAAGGGTAGATTGGCAGCTCACCTCATGGCTTCTTCACTCATGTCTAAGTATGGTGGCTATTGACAACTTTTTGTCTTTGGAACTGGTATGTCAATTTTTTAAAATTCCTTCCTTGAAACCGACCCATATCACAGATCAAGCAACTGCCAATTTCCTTTCAATCTGCAAAAGAGCTAAGGCATTGTGTAGAAATGCTACCATCAGGTCCCAGGTGTCACGACCACATGATGCCTTCTCACTCTGCAAGGCCTCTGGTCTGTTGCAGACTCAAGTCTGATCATAATCGGACACCTCCAACACTATGTATCCATCTCTGCTCCGACAATTGATGCTCTGTCTCCTTTTAGTATATAGTTCCATGCTTATGCCTCCAGTTGTTGTATGTTCCCATTCTGGTTCTGTTCCTGTTTCCTTTGTTCCCATTTTAGATTAGATCTGATTACTCATTGCTGTGCTCTGTTAACCTTTTGATCTGTTACACTTATCACTGATCTCTGTTCCATGTATGTTACTCATCCGTTTGTCATCTGCAAACTCTTAGCTATGTCTCCACTAAGTCTCTCCTCCACTTCTTGGTTACTGTACATATCTGATGTAAAGTATAAGTACTCCGCATGCTGAGGGGATTGTCCCTCAGTTTGAATATCAACTTGAATACTTCCTGTGAACTCACCTCTGTCCTCCTCTGTCTCCTCTGCCTTCTGGCACCTCTGTCTCTCTGTCCCTTTGTCCTCCAAAATACAAGGACACAGGTATTGCAAGGGCACAGCACATATGCTGAAGCCAAGTCCTCAACACCTCCACCTGTCATCAACACCCCTTTGGACTTAACTCCACTCCTGTTGGAGTTTGTCAGAGGAACCAGTTCTGACAGTTTATTCCCTCATTACTGCACTTACTTATCTACCAGTCTCATAACCCAATATGGACATTCCGCAATGTGGACCTCCCTGGTCTCCCAGGTTCAATGTTGACATGGCACAATGGATTCCTTCTGCATTGGTTTTGTAGTGAAGATGTGTATGGCTCCATTGATGCTATTTCAGAGGGAGATGCCCCATGGACTTCTCTCTTGATGGAATCAGCTGAGGCAACCACATCAGCTGATGACCCAAGTGTACCAAGTTGGAAATGAGCTACATATGAGGTGGTTTTTTGTGATCCACAAATACTATTGGACCATCAATTATTGAATCCTGACTTCAAGAACCACATTGACTACTCTCCAAAATTGGTGTATGGGGAAAATGGTCAGTGTGTTTGGTCTAATCTCATGACAGGAAATTGGGCATGGAATCAATGTGTAAGCATACTATGATATACACCTACATGCTCTGCTGAAACTAATTCAAATAGAATGAACTTTCTGAGGATCCAGAAAATCATGGGGCAGTGTTTGTCCCTATTATATTGGGCAGTGACAAAACCACAGTTTCAATTGCCACTGGAAACAATGAATATTATCCACTGTATGTTTCCATAGGGAATGTGCACAATGGGATGAGATGTGCACATGGTGAGGCTGTGAGCCTACTAGGATTCCTTTCAATACCCAAGAGTAAGTCATTAAAATTGTATTGTATATCATATATTTTACTAATAAGACTACTTTCAGCGGACAGAGAATTTGAATCTGATTCAGAGTTTCACACCTTTCAGAGGCACCTTTTTCATACTTCTTTGGGAGCTATCTTCCATGCTATGCGCCCAGCAATGTCAAAACCTCAAATAGTGAAATGTGCTGATGGACATTATCGCAAAGCAATATATAGGTTTGGTCCTTATCTTGCTGACTATCCTGAACAAGCTTTATTAGCTTGCATAGTTCAAGGGTGGTGTCCAAAGTAAGTGATGGCAATTTAATTACTAAATAGTATAATAATGATTTCATCATTATTTAGATGCACTGCTAATTGTGCTGATTTGGATAATGATCCTGATGCTATATTGCGCAATCATGAATATACCCAGGTTTTAATGAATGCATTTGCATCTCATATCCTATGGCAAAAATATGGGATAGTGAATGATATTTTGGTAACTATCTTACTAATAGTGACACAATAGTATTCAAGTTTATAATACATCCTTCTATTGTAGCCCTTCACTGCTAGCTTTCCACATGCAAATATTCATGAGCTTCTTGCTCCAGATATTTTGCATCAAATTATTAAGGGCACATTCAAGGATCATCTTGTGGCATGGGTGGAGGCATATTTAAAGAAGCACTACAAGAATAACTTTGAAGCTGTTATGGCTGATATTGATCGTCGGTATGTTGAAATTGATAATTTATATGACTTGCTTTAATTGTGGTGTAGGATTGCAGCTGTACCACCTTTTCTTGGCCTCAGACGATTTCCAGAAGGGCGTGGATTTAAACAGTGGACAGGGAATGATTCCAAGGCTTTAATGAAGGTTGGAATATTAGTATTACCATTCAGCTTTATAAGAGCTCATGCTTTATTAGGTTTATCTTCCAGCTATTGCAGGATATGTACCTAATCAAATGGTACAAGCCCTTGCAGCCTTTCTGGATTTCTGTTATATTGTTTGTCAATCAAGTCTGGATGAGGCAGATTTGGATGCTCTTGATAATGCTCTCCACCATTTTGAAACAGAACATGTTATTTTTGAAACAGAGGGCATTTGTTCAGATGGCATATGTCAAGACTGGTTCTTCACCGACCTGATCTCTACGAGGGGTCAGGGGGTCAGGGGTTGGCCTAGTGGTAAGACCGAGATGCTATGTAGCGTAGTCACGCTTCCCAAGTGATAGGAAGGCCGACCAAGGATTATACAGAGAGTCCGAGGGTAAACAGTCAGCGACCGAGTGCTTGCATGAGGACTGAGATGGAGAGTGCGAAGGGAGAACAGAGGAGAAGTATCTTATTCAATATTCGAACTGAAACTACAACAGACTGAGTATCTAGGTATTTATACTAAGTAGAATGGATGAGGCAATGTACGGGAAGTCGGGATTACCGACGAATGACGAGCGCAGTCGTGCTGTGTGCTGAGTAAGTGCGGTAAGTGCGATAACCGGATTACCGATGAGTATCATATTAGTAATGGAACAGGACGGGAATGTACAGTAACCGGAAATGAGAAAGGAAACATATTAAGTAATTGAACAGAGAGACAGATTGGACAGCGCACTTCACCGATTGGTGGTGCTACAAGACAGATAGAGAGAAACAAAAAAGGGGAGTACATACTATAAACAGATGGCAAATGTGTGGACGCAATCGGACAATAGGGTACAGGGTGATCGGATGTCATGGTCGTGACAGTATCCCCCTCTTAGGGCCGAGCCCACGAGGCTGCAATGCATATTCCACACTGATTGTGCGTGTCCATTGTCTGGGTTTGAAAATTGGTTAGGGCATATATAAGACTGGCCTTTGGTGATGGTATCCCAACAAATTCTCTTCTTCTCATAACAACTTGACTAATCATGTCCGCTGGCAACACCAACAACATCGATTGGATGCGTGCCCCCTCACCCGAGTTGGAAGGGAAACCGACCAATTCGATCCAAGTCCAAATTGCCAAGTTTGATGAACAGTTGCATCAGCGATGGGAGCGATTGATGAAACAGGTGGCCAAACAGGAGGTGAGGAGATTGGCAGAAGAGGCCACAAAGAAGAAGGCTGAGGAGGAGGTGAGAAGGGTCGCTGAAGAGAAATGGAAAGCCGAGGAGGTGGCGAAGCGAGTCGCCAAGGCGAAGGCACGAGCAGATTTCGAGGCGAGGTGCAAGGCCAAGGCGGAAGTGAGAGCGAGAGAGAAGGCCACATCATTGGCAGCTGGGGAGGAGATGCGGGCTTGGTTGGGGCTGGGCATGAAGCCCAAGGTGTGTGATTGATTGTCTCTTTTTGATTTCGCTGACTTATTGCTTGATTAGCCTCGTCAGGTGACTGCCCGTTCCAACACGGGCATAATGGGGTTCAGGCCCCCTTGTGACCAATGCAGGTGAAGCGGCAACAGCGATGAGTGCAAGTTGGCCAATTGTCAAGTCCGGGTCTACTCCGGTAGGGGGTCCGGTCAAGTCCGGACGAAGACGGATGAAGGAGGAGGGCAGAGGGCTGGACAAGGGATTAGTCCGGCCGGAGTTGAGACCGATTGGATTCAACGACAAGGGTGTTGAGCGTTGATCCCTTGCGTAGGTTCCGGTCAAGGCGATGGAGTTGGAGACGGAGGCAGAGACAGACAGAGACTGGAGTAGAGACTAAGTTGATTTCAGACTGAAGGGTACAGGATAATCTACAGAGTACTTATACTAAGTAAGAACTAGGGACGAGTATTTACGGTGACAAGTAAACGGCCTGAAAGGCGGACAAGGAACGACCGGAGTTGGGACTAGGTCAGGTCCGGGTAAAATAAACCAGGTCCGGTGAAAATGATACAAGGTGAAGGATATAACAGGTACACAAAGAACTCACGTCAAGGCAGGGTAGACGGTGAGGTGTAGTAAGGACTGAGTAGGGATTAGACCAAGGGTCGTACTTAATGGAGGTATATCTGCGTGACCATGACCGGAGTAAGTGATGCGCGACCAGAGTTGAGCTGTAGAGCTGCAATGCGACCGGAGTAACCGGATAAGGCCCGGAGTTGGACATGGTCGTAACAGTATCCCCCCTTTAGGGGCCGAACCCATGAGGCCCCAATGAGGCTGTCGTGTGGTTGCCTAGAACAATGCGGAGTCTGGGGTGATTGTCTGAGTACGAATTGTGGATCTATAAAGATCAGACCGGTTTTGCTTTTTCTTTACCCCCAGTTTCCTGCCATTGATTCCAGTATGTCTGCCACTGCTAAATCCACCACCCCCACTGTCCCCTCTATGGTCGAGCCCAAGGACTGGACCAAGGCCCCAACACCAGAGTTACAATCCGGTAGTGAGGACGACTCGGACGTCCTCGACGCCAAAGCAAAGGAGCGTCGCTGACGTAAGCAAGTGAGGAGGGAGGAGAAACAACGTAGGGAGGAGGCGGAGAGGTGGGCGTGCGAAGAGGCGGAGGCAAGGGCTCGCGAGGAGGTGGAACACGCCAAGGCGGAGGTGGAGCAGAAAGCGAGGGAGGAAGCGGAGCAGCAGGCGCGCGAGCAGGCAGAGAAGGACAGGGCAGAGGTGCAGCGGAGGGCTGCTGAGGTAGCGGTGAGGCAGAGAGCGATGGCATAGGAGGTGTTGAAAAAGAGGACAAGGGAGGAACCGGAGGCAGGTCCGGTTGGAGAGGTCCAGTAAGCCCCTTCAACTATTTCTTTCATCTTCGTCACTGATCGTTATGCAGATGCGTGCATTGCGCGAAGCACCATGCAGTGTGTGAGCGGGACCCGGAGAAACCCAAGCAGAGGGCGTGCATGAAGTGCGCCGGATTGAAGGAGAAGTGTGAGTGGCCGGAGGTGGGGGGAACAGGTCCGGTAGTGGACAAGGGGAAGGGCAAGGCGAAAGAACAGGGCGTGGCGACGTCACCGCGAGGCGGCGAGAAACGGAAGAAGAAGAAGACGGCAAAGATCGTCATCAAAGATGATGAGATAGTGGAGGTGGCGGGTCCGTCCGGCTCCAAGTCCGGACTCAACTCCGGGGCCTTCCTGGAGCAGATGGACAAGCTGACAGCCGCGGTGGAGGTGATGACCGGACAGATGGCCTGGATCGCAGATTCCACGCGGTCCATATCACGGTCCAACGACCGCCTGAGCGCTGGCCTCGAGACTTTTCTCGAGGAGTGCCGTTTCTTCACGGCGCCCTGGGACGAAGACGAGGAGTCAGAGGATAGTGGGGCGGAGGTCAACCCGGAGGAGGTCGAACAGGAGGTACAGGGGCTCCAAGAGGAGCAGGAGAACCCTGACGGCAGTGTGCCGGAGTAGATGGTCCGGTCCAGACTCCTTGTAAATAGAAAATGTAAATTAGTTTTACTTTTGTTTATAAGACAAATGGCCTTGACTTGAGAGTGAGTGATATTACAGAGTGAAACAGATAGGGGAAACAGATAAAGGAAACGGAGGCGAGAGTAATACTACATGGATGCGAGTGGTCCGGGTTTGTCCGGGTACCGGACATGATAACTTTCTAAGAGTTCCGTTGCGTTGCCAAGTTCAGTGGCAAGAAGCCATGACGTTTCTTCGTCAGTTCCTTCATAACCGGACCAACACACCAGGTAGAGTAACTTGCACGTTCTGCGTCGACGGTCAAGCTTGGAGTCGAGGATCTCAGAGATCTCGAACTCCGGTTCACCATCTACTTCGACCGGTGGCGGAGGAGGCTGTATCTGGTCCGGTATGGTGTTGGGTATGGCCAGTTCGAGTTGGGAGACATGGAAGACGGGGTGAACGGCGCGCATGGAATCTGGAAGATGGAGCGTAAAGGAGAGGGAGCCTACTTGTGCGATGATAGTGTAGGGACCCAAGTTCTTCTCTGATAGCTTTTTGGATGGTCGAGTGGACCGGAAGTATTTGGCTTTAACGTATACTTGATCGCCCACTTTGAAGTCCGGTGTGAGTCAAAGTGTGGATTTGGGTCGGAGAAATAACCCAAACACAACACCAACAAAGGACTATGAAATTGTGCGAGTGGTGGTTTACCTCCGCGGTGTCCAGAGAGGATGTGCTGAGGAGGG
>Ga0307518_10001561_pt1 | contig 16924 bp, 13 predicted proteins | sample 25_EM_MG_FD_203889 | JGI IMG/M metagenome (GOLD analysis project Ga0307518, IMG submission 203889) | Populus trichocarpa ectomycorrhiza microbial communities from riparian zone in the Pacific Northwest, United States - 25_EM | ecosystem: Host-associated > Plants > Roots > Unclassified | place...
TAATAAACATAAAATAATAATAAAATGGAAATGTGATTAGCACGTGCATTGCACGCTCCAGCGTGTGGGAAGTGCCTATGACTTTTTGGCATAGCGTTTGCCGCCTCTTAGTAGCCAAAAATATGATTTTATCATGTTGTTGAAATCATCGCGATATCTTTCTCCAAATGGGGTGGCTACATAGTGGTGGAGGTACAACAAATAGTCATTGTGGGGCTTTTTTTTCTTTTTTCTTTTCCCTAAAAAATCACGCTAACAATTCAAAATTTCATTATTGTTTTCTTAGTTATTGATATTTCAACTTCGGTTTTTATTCTTTTGATTTCTATTTTTTATGTCTTTTTGTAAAAGTTTTATTTGTTTTCAATTTCATCATTCAATCCTTATTTATGATATATTATTTTCTTCAATTTAGTCCTTATTCTTTTGATTTATAATTTTTTAGCATTTTGTACAATTTCTATTTGTTTTCAATTTCATCATTCAATCCAAATTTATGATATACTATTTTCTTTCCAATTTGGTTTTCATTCTTTTGATATTTTTGTCCTTTTGTTAAAGTAATTTTTCTTTTAAATTTTATCTTTTAATTTATTTTTTTATTACAATTTTGATCCTTATTTTTTTAATTGCTATTTTTTTTTTATTTTGAATCCTTTTGTATAATTGATTTTTTTTCCCTGATGTTGTCCTTCAATATTTGATTGGTTTGAGATTAGCTTCACGGTTTTTTCATGCATGGTGCTTCCGGTCTAAAGACCCAAGGTTACGAGTTTGAAAAGTTAATGCAGATTGACATCGTTTTTTTAACTTAGTTTCTTTTTTGATTTCATCATTCAGTCTTATTTTTTTAATGAGTTTTATGGTTTTTTTCAATTTATTTTCTTTTGGGTTATCCCCATATCATGACTTGGGCCACGAGTTAACCCGACTTTACTCGCCCCTTATTATCCAGGTTATATGTCTGTCATGCTAACTCGGGTTAACTTGAATTACTTTTCTTTGACCTTTTTTTTTACTCAATTTTGTTCTTTCATTTTTAATTAGTTGCAAACTAAATTACATTGTTTTTCTCCTTTTAAAAATAGGTTTTTTATCTTAAGTTATTGTGATTTTTTTTTAATTTTGGTTTATTTACTATTATTTCTAATTTTTTTATTATTTAATTAAAATAAAACTAACTTATTTAAACCAATAGAATCTATTTGAGTTATAGATTCTTCTTCTTATTTTAAATCACGCTTGCATTGTATAAACATCATTTTTTATTAAAAAATAATATTACAACCACCATCATAGGGCGCCCATGTCTAGTTAAAACTAAAGCTAAAATGGAAAGACTTTTCCTAAATGAAGGCTTTTCTTGTTCTGTACATCTACACATTGCAATTTCAATTATGTTCCAAAATCTACAATATGGTCCTCGAAGTTTTTTTCCATCTTCGGTCTCTATAATTTTAGTTTCTTACATTTTTGTCATAAAAACTTTATTTATTTTGTGTTTTAGTCCTTAAAACTTTAAACAGAAAAGAGAAAATTATTGAAAAAGAAGGGGATAAAGAAAGATTTTGGCTAGCCGCATCCTTACTACAAAAGGCTAATTTTGGTGTTGATTGGTTTATATTAAAGACAAGGATTTAATGAAAGTGGTTTGGGCCTTTAATCATGTTTGAAAGAGTATATATAAATCCAAAAAATGTTTTGACTTAATTTTATTTTGAGTTTTAAGACCGGTTTAAAGATACTTGGAGTTGAAAATGGAATTATTGAAGTTCGTAGAATATTTTAGGTATTTTTATGCAAAAATAGGTTTTTCGAACTAAATTTACCAAACCTCGTGTGGACACAAATTTGAGTGCTTAGTGCTTGAAAATTAAGCAAGCAAATGTGTACAAAATTTGAATTAAAATATATGACTGAATACAATCTCTATTTAAAATATTCTTATAAAAAAATAAAACAATTCTCTGATTCTTCCCTTGAATTTAATTTGTGATGACTTGATAAGAGTTTTATATTTAAAATATATATATATATATATATATATATATATATATAAAATAATGCATTGTTGCTTGCAATTTCACACAAACTAGTACCATTTAACTAATATTAGATCATCACAATAAATTAATATAGATATTTTTCTACTGTAAAAATAAAATATAAGTGTCAAATTTGGAAATTTAAGACCAATTTTGATTATAATTTATCAAATCAAATGATAAATCAAAGTTTAATACCCAATTTAAAACAATTATAGATTTTAGGGACTAAATTAGAAGTTACAAAATTTACTGTTATGTATGAATAGTAACCAGTAACTTTGACTGGCCTGGAGACTTTTTTCTTAGCCAAAAATGGTTACCGCGGGATCTTATCTCAAATATTTCGTCGTCTCAAATCCACGGTACGATTCATTCATAATATCTCTTGATTGTTGATGAGTTATGGCTGATGAAAAATCTTGGGTTTTTTTTCCCTCTTGTCACGGTTCCCATGCATTCTCTCTTCTCTGTTAATTTCTTTCTCTTTCTGTACTGCAATGTCAACTGAGAGAGGAGAAAAGCTAATTGAAATATGAAATTCGGAGGAAATTAAAGATTGTACGTAGTAGTTCCTTGTTGCCCTTTTTAATAAAATATAGGAAATTTGTTGCTGTTTTCCGAGCACAAATTAAAGACTGTTTGTTGGAAATTTGGCAGAAACACATAATTGAAATAGGATTTTTTCTTCCTCCTTTCAACAGGTAAAAGTTGACATGCATATGGCTATAAAAAGCAAGGGCAAAGGCTTTTCTTTTCCAGGAGATTTTGCCCCAGAAACTGCTCATCCTTCCTTTGAATCTGTCTCTCCACTTCTTGTTGAATTTCTAGTACGTACTCAAGAACACGTGAAACTGTAAATTTAAATCAAACAACATGTGATATAATACAATTTAGATCATAAATTAAACCACGATGTCTTTTAAGGAACAAAAGCAAACCAAACCTCTGTTTGATAATTTAATAAACAACCCTAGTCCTAATAATTGAGAAGGTACCGTAAATGTTTTGGATTGGAAAGATTTGTTCAGCAGAGAAGTACTGGAAGAGGAAAATTCTGACCATTTTCTTATCTCGTTATTTAAAGAGTTGGAAGGTTGAGGCACCAAGTTTCATGAGTCTGTAGTATACAAATGGTGAAAGAACGTCTGCAATAATGCCATCTAAACTGATACTCGCCCATGTTCCATCGGAGAAGACAAGCTATTACCGATTTGAAGCCAAAAACTGAGACCATTTCATCTGCAGCTGGAACTGGACTATGTTATGTGGTACTGTAACCCTGCAATTGACCTACCAAGCAAATCAAAGTTCCACATGAAATTGTAAAGATACTTGATGCACTCGAATCAGATTCATAGGAATGCAAAAAGGAAACTGAAAAATAATAGTTATTTATATGGTAATGAATCTTACATAACACTCGTTTGAAAATACAGACATGCTAGCTGAATAGCTGAATACAAAGCCATAAGATGCTCATGATGACATGCAATTCAGTATCAATATGCCTTCGTACATAATTGCTACTAAATATTGGAAAGAAAATAAACAAAAATATTTATGATGCTGGAAGGCTTGCCCATAATACAACTGCAGCCATCCTAGTTGTGAGTTATACAGTTCCTACCAGAAGCAACTCAAGGCTCAGCCTCCCGAGGAACAGGAGGAGCAGAAGCATTATTTCCCAAAGTAGAACCTTCATGAGAACTGGATTGAGCGGAACCTTCATTGGCTTCTTTTAACCCTTTCAGTCTCCCCAGCAGAAGCCCCCCAGCAGAAACATGGGAACTTGCTTCGCTAGATCCTTCCGTTGAACCTTTTTGCCCTCTCTTTTTCTTCACCTTTTGAGCCCAACCAACAAGGCCTGCTTGCACATGCTCCTCAAATATTGATTTCTTGAAAGAACTTCCCATCTTTTCAGGAAAAAAAAAAAGTCAAGCTGGAAAGTTTCACAAGCAAAGGCACAGTTACGTTTAAACACATCGTTACCCACCTGTGAGACAATGGCATAAAGGGGAAGAGTGCTGTAGCTACAGAGTACCTGAATAAACACCCTGAATTGAACAATGGTGTTTATTGATTAGCAGGGAGAGTTATTCAACCAAAGTAGTACAGGATTTCAGAGGAGAAAAGGTCAGCAGTTTCTACCCTATAATTAGCCGTGGAACAATATATTTGATTTGTCCCATTATGCAGGAATCAAAACCATATTGAACCTGTGGATGGATAGTAGCATACTGTTATTGATATTATCAAGTCCATCTCAATGAATCCATGATGAAAACACACCACAAAAGATCAGCTTACCCAGATCCAAAAGAAAAATGCAATCTCAAAAGCATTTTGGAAGAGGATGAAATGGATCAATAAGTGGACAAAGCCAGGCCTGTGGAACCAAAAGTGATTATCTGATGGTTGAACTACTAGTTCCCCTTCTATGGCTACATGTTTCTCAGCGACCTCGTATGCCAACTGGTTAATTACATGCTCCAGCTTTGTGCCAACAGCGAGAAGAAGCTGAAAAACAATTGCTTACATGAATCTTGGAATAGGAGTAACAAGACGTAGGAAAGTGGAAAAATAACTCACACCAAGGTAATTGCAGTTTCTTATAGAAAGCCAATGAGCTAGCTCAATCAACAGGTGATCAACTTACAAGACTAGAGTTCAAGTCTCCTATGAATCCAAAATGTTTCTCATCGCAAGCCAAGTTTGCATAAACATGCCCATGCTATGCATTCATATGAAAAACTGATTACAAGAAAATACAAAAGTGCAAGGGTGCATAAATGCAAGAAATAGTTCATATACATTATATTAAAAATTAACCATATCACTATGATGACTATTTCTATGTGGATGATAGTCATTTGAAGTCTCATTTGGGTTAACTCACAATATTAATCTGACACCAAGGAGTAGCCAGGGGTTTGGTGCTCATGGAGATCTAAAATTGTTTGTAGATTCATCTACATCTCTAAATGTTGAAGGGTATGATCAACGGTTTCCACTTTGAGGAAACTCCATGCATCAACCACTGTGCTATCTAAAGATCCAAACTAGTCTTAGTTAATTGTCAATAAGAAAGGTAACAACTTGTGACAAAAAAAATCTGATAGTAAAAAAAGATGCTGTCCCTGATTCAACCACAATACTATGTCCTCCATGTTCCATTAAAGCAATAACTTGTAGTATAGAAGTAATCACAAAAGACATCTAAGTTAGTTTATCTTCTTTTGTAACAATACCACATCTCTTAAGGATTGCATTCAAGATGGAAATCAATGATGATCAAACTAGAAAAATGCTGCTGTTTCATGTGAGTGACAGAATTTATGGTAGAAGACATAGGCAGGAAGCATTAACAAAAAAACCAGAGTCCAATTGGAACTCAACAAACTGGACACTCGTCTAAATAATGTCAACCTTTTAGAAAATTGGGGTAGGCAGAAGCAGGTCATGTTTCAAAACTATTGTCAATGTAACTCTCTAAAACAAAAACTATAACATTAATGACTTGGATTCAGGAATTAGAATTCTTGTATATAGACTCAAGCATGTTTATGACTTTGTATGTAAGTGATGAAAGTTTGGAAGAACTAGGGCATTGCATGTTCACTGCAAGAAGAGAGAGAGAATATTTTCTAAGCATGTTTCTGCATTTTTCCTCTAATCAATCTCCCTCCAGAACATCACAACATTTTGTGATTCAAGTGTTTCGTGAATTAGTGTGATCTTTTTTGAGGTAGCTGAAACAATAAAGTACATTAAAACACCACAAAAATTCTTAGGAGAGGACAAAGAAAGAAGGCACATGTAAATTGGTAGAAATAGAATTAAAGAGTACAAGTCTACTCACAATTAAAGGAATGAATGCTATCCAGAAATATGTGTGCCAACCTGCATGAGAAAAAAGAGAAAAATCACATCTAACAGATATATCCCAAAATGAGCAGAGACAGCAAAAACCATATGCAACAGTTATCAGATTTCAATTTTTCCTTTGTGTTAGGAAATCTATATATGGCCTTAGGAATGCAGTCTAGAATTACAGGATTCATGCTACAAAACTCTGGTATTCTTCCAAAAACAGTAACTTTGGGAATTTAGAAACCTTGTCTTCAATAAATTAACTTCTTTGACCCTTGCAGGGTAAAAAAGACATCGTGACTACATAGTACATTTATAAACTTGCCTTGTTGAACCAACCTTCTAAGTTAAATATTTTATATATTGATGACTACCACCACCTTACTAGCTATTGCCAGCAGAAATAGCAATAGATGATCCATATCAAGCAGGAGAACAATAAAAGGGGACAAATCGCCATGGTCCAATTTCAAAAAACAAAGTATATGACTATTAATTCAATCCAATGGGCAGTAGGTGCATATAAATCAGTGATCCGGAATAAGAAAGTGTGGAACAGACTTATAGTATATTCTCAGGGAAATAATAATGAGGATCGATCGAAGAAATTTAACACATGAGTACAGAATATGTTGGTTGGTAGTTTAACAATTCAAAAGAAAAAAACTCAACATGAACACCAAAAAGGTATGATTAAATTTTGCTTCGAAGAACCTAGATTGATTTTCTGTAGTGAGAACGCAAGTGTAAAATTAAAACAGGAGAGATGCAACAACACTCGACAATTGGCACAAATATCAAGGTCTACAAATTAATCAATGGAGGAAGAGCATACCATTGATATTCAGCAATAAGAAGATGACCACGAAAACCCAAAGATACCAACTGCAGCCATGGAATTGAGTGAATTAATGAGCAAATAAATATAAGAAATGTAATTAGACTAAGAGTAAGCAAAACAAGCAATATGAATGTCTAGCCTTGAAAAGGTATTCTTGGACATCACTTGCCTTATACCAACAACTGTCTTAAAGTCATCTTCGAGGGAACGTACCATGTATCTGTGAAAATTAAACTTTGGGTTTCCTCTGGTATGTGTCTGCAGAACAACCAACAAATACACAGAGAAACAAGTAATAAAATGCAACATAGGAAGATGCAAGCTAATGATTGTAAGACAAATCTGACCTTGCATAAAATACTTACCATGATAAATCCTAGCCGTAAAGTTATGTAATCTGACTTGGTCACAGACGCATAGAATTGCTTGAAAAAGGAATGCTGAAGAGAAACAAAAATGAGAGGAAAAAAAAATCAAGATCAGGACATGGTTCCTTGAGTTGCCAAAAAGATACTGCTAGTTGTTCTCCTCAAATCATTTTTAGTGGTTAAAATTAAAATTATTTCCTCACGAGGAACGTGCTTTATTTTGTTATTGATATCACAATAATGAAAAAAGGAATGATGATTAGATTTTTGGTTAAATGTCAAAGTAAGGAAGAGCTACATTTTTCTTTGGGAGGATATGAAAATGATAAGATCGTCAGATGATGATTGCAGCATAATCATATAGCCAAATGACCTGCAAAATGACTTGTCTGACCAGGCAACTTTATTTGATGGCCCCAACCCGCACAAATTAGACTACCCTGAGTCCAAATCTGTTTTAGGATTCATTTCAAGTTCCAACTCAATTTTTGAATTTCCTTTTCTGGAGAATATTCTTATCTGGTGTGGATTGTCTATGTGTATCATGGGATTTCCTTACGAGTATACCTTGTACAACAAGGTTTTGGATTCGGGCTACCTCTATAAAGTAAGGGTAGAATTATTACCCAGATGACTTACCCCATAGAGAATATATATCTTGTTTTGAAATGCTTTCCATAATTATTGCCCAGTTTGGCATAACTTTCTGAAAATGAATAAACATGTCAATCCACTCCAAACTCCAAGTCGAGGCAAAGAGGTTCTTAAACCATATGATGTGATGCCTCTTAAATGCCCATGGATCCCAGTGAGAGACACCGAGACCGTTTGGGAACGCGGTTGAAACCGCGTTCCCTCAAATTTCAAAAATTGTTTTTTTTTTGTGCTAAAAATTATTATTTTTTATGTTTTTAGATCGTTTTGATATATTGATCTCAAAAATGATTTTTTTAAAAAATAAAAACATTATTTTGATGCATTTCTAAGCGAAAAACACTTTGAACCGCAACCGCTACCACAATCCCAAACAGGCCCATTTGAAGAATGCAGGATAAAATAGAAGGGGGAAAAACAGACTTACCAGCCATACTCGTAGAGCTGAATTTTTACCAATTCCCAAAAAATGCTCCTTGATAAAAGTATGTTGTTGGACATGGGTGAACTTTTTTTTCAAAACTGCAAGATCAAAGCTCACATATTAGAAGCAATGAGGAAAACTAACTGCTAAAATGGTTTTCCAAGAAATTGGGAAAGGGAAACTGATTGTGTAAGCCAGTTTTTCCCCCTCATCCACTGGGCATGAAGTTAATCTGGAATAAGGCATTGATCAATCAACTTGCGCTCTTACTTCCAGTGACAGAACTAAAAGTTTGTGAGCAACAACGTTTTCAAGGTATCCAGAAAAATGAATGATAGATGCAGCTGCTAATTATAACGCAAATCAAAGACAAGGGTGCACAAAAATTTGCCAGATATTTTTACCTTGTTCTGTATCACAGCGATCGTTTGCAATTTCATTCTCCCAGTGTTTCCATTGACGAATCTAGATCATGGCAATTGATCACAAATGAATCATAAAACATTGAGAAAGAAAAATGAAGTACCCTGACCACCTTAAAATTTAAACAAAAACTGAAGAATCGTATTAGGTTCTCACCCTTGCACCTCCAAAAAGAATGGTGAGAACACAGAAAGTTACATGGACAATGGCCAGGACAAAGATGAAGATATGTAGATGGTGTATGGCTTCCAAAGATAACAGCGGTACCTTGCCCTGAAGAAAGGAAATAAAAGAGAAAAATGATGAGGGAAATCATTGTGATTTATCAGCACAGATGCAGAAACCTAGAGTGTCAAGAAAACATGACTTGCAAAAAACAAATGCATAGGATTAGACTATATCACTGTGCCACAGCGCAATCTGAAAGAAGAAACTATAAAACTGTTCTTCTTTTCCCTCCTTACATTCTTGCTTCACCTTTTATTTAAACAATTTAGTTGTTGTACTAGATTACAGAATAAGGAGTTCAATAAGACCATATTATACACATATAATTGGAACAAGAAAGTCAATCAGGAAGCAAGGAAAAAATAAACAAATTTTACCATCATTATCTTAACTTGGAATACACCTTGTTGAAAATTGATTTTTAAAAAATGAAAAAGACATCACTAAAAACTCATGTCATCTTTAATCAGATGTATAGCTCAAGAGCAGTTAATATTGGCATTTGTTTTACCACTAGCATTTAAGAATGATGATAAATAGAATGAAAAGACAAAAACAATGATTATAATCCAATTCTTTTTATAAAATTTATGAAAATTGATGTTATATAAAATTGAAATTCACGTGGTTATAGCTAAGCAGATTAGTTCAAGGATATAGCAGTAAATGGTTAATCATGTACTGCAAATATAATGAATCTCGCTAACATAGAATTCCCTTATTGAAGAACTCTTGCTGTTCTTAATTAATCCCAAGTGTGTATCAACAAAATTGGAGATAAAACTAAATCTGATTCTAATGACACAGTGGCAGCCAAGGGAACAAGAGTATCCAGTCAAAACAGAAAAGATTGTAACTGATATTTTGTTACAATTGTGATAATGTTTTTGATTTTTGAATAGCTTATGTATAGGAGGAAGTTATGGAGAGTTTGTATTTAAAAACCATACATAACATACTTCATATGTATCTCTAAAAATAATCGAACTTCTTTACTCTTCAAACCTCTCTTCCAGTTAACGTTTACATGGTATCAAAGCCCCTGACTCATGTCTAAACTGATCCTCTTCAAGATGCCTGCCTCCCCAAATTCTTCAACCTCAAATGTTACCGAAACCAACCGTCCCACCTTCAATCCATCTTCCCATATCAACCTTGCCAAACTCACACATTTGAATTACCCAACATGGAAAGCCACTATGTTACCCTACCTCAAAGGCCAGAAAGCTTACGGATATATTGATGGCACCATTCAGCAACCCGCAAAAACCATCACTGCCCCTGATGGCTCTACAATCCCCAACCCATTATATGATATATGGGAAACCCGGGATAACCTTATTCTTAGCTGCATAAATTCTTCTCTTTCTGATGAAGTACTTACCCAAGTTGCTCATTACAACATCTCTGCTGAAGTTTGGATGGCTCTAAGCTCTGCTTTTGCATCACAATCACGTGTTAAAGCAGTAAATGTTCGCTCAGAATTCTCTACCCTACAGAAAGGTAATCAATCTGCAATTGATTACTTTATGACAATCAAACATCTCACGAATAAATTGGCCATAACTAAATTGGCCATAACTGGTCAAGCTCTTAAATGTGACGAAATTATAACATATTTGCTTGTTGGGCTTGGTCCAGAATATGACTCTCTTGTCTCCATGATATCTCACCAAGATAGTTCTCCCACCTTAGAAGAGCTTTATTCCATGCTTTTGACATGTGAAGCTTGCATTCAGCATAACAATAAACCTTTATCCTTGCCCATGGCTTCGGCCAATGTTGCCACCCAACAACAACATTTTTTAGGAGGCCGAGGTCATGGCACCTTATCAGCTCCTCGAGGCAAGGGGCGTTATCCATTCAATGGAAACCATAGAGGTGGCCGCAACAACACTAGTGTATCGTGTCAATTGTGTGACAAACTTGGTCGCATGGCTTCCTGTTGTTGGAAGCGCTTTGATCCAAACTTCCAAACACCACCACCTCACCCAAATCCTCAAGCAACCTAGCCTCCAACCAATCTTAGCCGCATTCAACTGAACAAGAGTGGCATCCTGACACGAGAGCAATGCATCATCTAACCAACAACATAAGTAATCTGAATATCCGAAGTGATGATTTTCCTGGCAATGACCAAATTCACATTGGTGATGGTATAGGTTTGAAAATAACTCATATTGGAACAGCCTCTTTATCTAACTCATCTTCATCTTTTATTCTTGATAAAATTCTTGTCGTACAACAAATTACAAAAAATCTTCTCCCTATTAAAAAATTTGCTTAAAATAACGATGTTTATTTTGAGTTTCATAGTTTTGTTTTTCTACTTGAGGATTACTCAGGGAACGTCCTACATAAAGGCTCTAGGTCTTTATTGCTTCTCTCCATCCCTTCAACGATGATCTGCCTTTGTTGGTGCTCGCATCTCTATTAAAAACTATCATCGTCGTTTTGGTCATGCCTCTTATGGTACTGTTTGACATGTGCTTAGCAATAATAATTTACCCATTGGTTCCAATGGGAGACAAAGTATTTTTCTTGAGTGTGCAATGGCTAAAAGCCACAATTTCCCATTTTCTGCTTCAATTCCTTCTGTTTTAAGACCTCTTGAATTAATTTATTTTGAAGTCTAGGGGCTCAACTCGGTTATTTCTAATTATGGATCTCGTTATTATGTTTGTTTTTTTGGATGCTTTTACTAAATTTATTTAGCTATTTCCATTGAAATTGAAATATGAAGTTGAAATTATTTTTATTCAATTTCAAAAATATGTTGAAAGGCACTTTGATTTACAAATTAAGGCCATTCAAACCGATTGGAAGGGGTGAGTATAGACGTTTAAATACATATTTCAAAACATGTAGAATTCAACATCATTTAGCCTCTCCGCATTAACAAATGGGTTCTGTTGAACGTCGGCATCGTCAAATTGTTGACATAGGCTTAGCTTTACTAGCCCACTCAAATTTGCCCAAACCTTATTGGGAAGATGCTTTTCTAATTGCCACTTATATTATTAATCGTCTTCCTCCCAAAGCACTCAACAACAAATCACCTTTGTTTCCATACCGAAAAGAGTCCTCCACATCTAATCTTCCCATACCAGAAATTTTTTACTCACCTCCCTCCTTATGTCAACCGAATACTCAAACTAACCATGCAGGTCCAAATCTGTGTTCCACTGACCAGCAGCCAAATGTACAAGTCACTTCACAAAATCAAGTAACTTCGGATATTCAATCTACTTTGGTATGCTCAGGTGTTGCTCGTGTACCAACAAGGAATCTCACTCAAAGTTCAAATGATGTGATGGAACTACCTCACCAACCAAATCCTCCACATTCCCATGTTAATCAAATGCCACGCTGCATGCTTACCCACTCACAAACACAATCTCTCAAGCAAAAAGCTCCTTACATTGGTATAACCCGTTAACCACTCCCTCAATGTTTCTTCACTAATCATGTCTCATCTCTTACAAAACCTACTTGTTTTTCCGAAGTTTCTAAACATCACTACTGGCGTCAAGCTATGGACATCAAGTTTAATGCTCTTGTAAAAAATGGTACCTGGGATCTTGTACCACCTACGCACAATATTAATCTTGTTGAAAATAAGTGGGTGTTCTAAATTAAACGACAAGCAGATGGCAATGTTGAGCGTTTTAAAGCGCGACTAGTGGCAAAAGGTTATCATCAACAACCAGGTGTGGACTTCACAAAGACCTTTAGTCTTGTGGTTAAGGCAGGAACTATACGGTTGTTGTTGTCTTTAGCTATTACACGGCAATGGAGCATTCGACAGATTGGTATCCAAAATGCATTTCTACATGGCTAACTGCAGGAAACAATTTATATGCAACAACCTTAAGGGTATGTTCACCTTGATTTTCCTACTCATGTGTGCCACTTAAAGAAGAGCTTATATGGTCTTAAACGGGCTCCACGAGCCTGGTTTTCTAGATTGACTGAAACGTTACAGCAAATGGGATTCGTTGGTTCAAAGGAAAATACCTCCTCATTCACACTTCATCACAATGACTTCTCTAATTTCATCCTAATATATGTTGATGATATAATCATCACCGGGTCCTCTTAAGATAAAACTGACAAATTTATTCAGCAACTTGGAGATATCTTTCCCGTGAAAGACTTAGGCAATCTATCCTATTTTCTTGGTGTAAAGGCTTTGTTCGATGATCATGATCTTTTTCTAACACAAAAAATATGCGACCGGCCTGTTACAACGAGTTAACATGCATGAAGCAAAGCCATGTTCAACTCTAATGAGTACCACATACAGGTTATCTAAGTTTGAAGGTCATGATTTTTCTGACCCACAACTTTATAGAAGCACAGTTGGTGCATTACATTACTTGTGCTTCACTCGTCCAGATATTGCTTTCACAGTTCACCATGTTAGCAAATTCATGCATCAACCCAAAGACACTCATTGGCAAGCTGTCAAATGAATCCTTCGGTATCTAAAACATACAATGGGCTATAAACTTCATTTACAAAGTACATTAGATCATTCTCTTCAAGCATATAGTGATGCTGATTGGGCTGACGACAAAGATGACAAATGTAGTATTGGCATACTGCATTTTTCAAAGATCCAATCTTATCAGTTGGAGCTGCGAACAACAACAAACTGTTGCCCGAAGCAAGACTGAATCTGAATATAAATCCCTTTTCAACACAGCAGAAAAGTTACATTGGATCCAATCCATACTTCATGATATGCAGCTTCCCCTGGTGACAAGTCCAAAATTATGGTGTGATAATATTGGTGCTACCCATTTGTCCTCTAATCCAATCTTTCATGTCAGAACTAAACATGTTGAAATACACTTTCATTATGTTCGGGATCAAGTCTTAGCTAAAAAGCTTCAAGACTCCTTTCTCTCCACTACAAATCAGCTTGCTGATTTATTAACAAAACCACTGTCCTCTGTCCGTTTTCATCTCCTGAGAGCCAAACTTCATGTCCAAGATCTACCCATTCGGTTGAGGGGGCGTATTGGAGATAAAACTGAATCTGATTCTAATGACACAGTGGCAGCCAAGGGAACAATAGTATCTAGTCGAAACAGAAAAGATTGTAACTGATATTTTGTTACGATTGTGATAATGTTTTTGATTTTTGAATAGCTTATGTATAGGAGGAAGTTATGGAGAGTTTGTATTTAAAAACTATAAAGGCATACTTCATATGTATCTCTAAAAATAATAGAACTTCTTTAACTCTTCAAACCTCTCCTCCAGTTAACGTTTACAAAGAACAACAACAATAATAGTTGAGAAAATAAATAAATGTTACCTTTTTGGCACAATAACCAAGATTGGCTTCTGATGCTTCAGCCAGAAGACGCCTAACAGTGCCAGAAATGGTACCAGGAAAGAAGCTTTGATAATGTTTAGGTGTAGTTGTAGAATTGGACCCAAGTCCTTCTTCCTTTTGCTTTTCACTAAGCCTACAAGGAAGCAAGTCGTTAACCACATTCTCTGGCACACATGTTTTAGCTATGCTGTTCTGGGAAACTGTCAGCAATAGAGATATGAAACCCAAAAGCATCAACTCTGTCAACAACAAAAAAGAAGAAAAACTCCATCAAAACACAAAGGTAAACTGTTAATGATGTTTGTCTATGCAAAACATAAACACATAACTCTCAGAAAGACAACATTAAAAGGACAGATTCGTTTGTCAGACAGTAAAATGCAAAGAGTCTCTTTTTTCCATTATTTTACCAAGATCCTTTTAATCATTAAAAGAAAAAAGAACAGAAAAGGACCGACTTTCCAATTCCCCAGAAAATCCTAGTACTCAGACTTGGGGAAAAGGTGAGAAATTTAGGGTCATTCCCATATAATTAAGCGAATACGATGCAACAACGCAAAAGGGTAGAGACACGAAAGCTAAATGTGAATGCATGGATAGAGAAAAAGAGACCTTCTTTAACTTTTTGAAGGGCTTCATAGAGGGGTTTCTGGTTCTTCCTCCTGAGAAAAATCCCACAATAATGAAGAAGTCTTTCAGCAGCAAGAGAAAGGGCGACTATGACAGTGCACAAAGCCGCCACCACCCATGTGGGTGTGTACTCAAGCGTCTCTCCTTCACTTCCACCACTCATCTCCCACTCACTCACTCACTCACTCTATAACCACTATCGGAGTTTTGTTCAATCCCAGGGGAGGCAGGCCAAAAGACAAATAACTAGCACGAAGCTGTTTCAAATAGTGTAGTTCTATATTTATAATAATAAAGTAATAAAAATCTTATCAGTTAGAAGTAGATACTTTTATATATCTCTGTATTTAAGTCACTGATGGAGATGGAGATGGAGATGGAGATGGTAGTCATGACTCATGTGGTCTGTGGTGTGAATTTTGGAGAGAAAGATATTTAGAACACAGTAATTTTCATGTTGGGAAGTTTGAGACTGTTGTTTGTCTTAACTCTTAAGTATGTTTTATTTAAAAATATATTAAATTATTATTTTTTTATTTTTTTAAAAATCACTTTTAATATTAAAACATCAAAATAATACAAAAATATTAAAAAATATATTAAGTTTAAATAAAAAAACTTTTAAGGATCTCTACTGTGTCATAAGTGTTGGTCCTACTGCGTAGAAATCTTTTTTTTAATATGAAGGTATTTTTAAATCAAATTATCTATTAATTGAAATTAAGTTTTTCTAAATGATTTTAAAGCTGCATTTTTATTAGATTTTAGTTATTATCTTTTAATAGAAAAAAATAAAGATATGAAGATAAAAATACATTTAGTTAAAGAGATATAAATATAAATTTAAAATAAAATGTTTTAAATAATTTTCTTTTATCTTGAAATAGTAATCAAATGCTACTATCAAACTAATAATATTTTTATTCTTAAAAAAATTATTAAATTGTATTGAATTTTGATACTAAAATGAACATATTATTATTAAATGTTAAAGTAAAAAAAATTATTTAAGAGAATTGATAATTTGTTTATGTTTGATTTAGTATAACGTAGTAATTTAATTTTATTTGTGATAAGAATATAAATATTTAAAATTTGGTTTGCTTCTTTTTTTTTAAGAGACTGTTTGATATTATGGTAGTTTTTGTTTTTTTTCCTCCATTAAGAGAAAATTATTTAATTAGGATGTTTGAGAGTATGGTTGCTGTTGTTTTTCAAAGTGTTTTTTTGCTCGGAAATGCATCAAAATAATGTTATTTTTTAAAAAAATATTTTTGATGTCAGCACATCAAAATAATCTGAAAACACAAAAAAAAAATTAATTTCAAGCAAATAAAAAAAATTAAATTTATTCAAAAACACTTTTAAAATGCAAAAACAAACAGGCTCAGCTTCTGCTTTTCATACTGGACATCATATGAGTGCGGTTGCGGTTGTTTTTTAAAATGTTTTTTACTCGAAAAATGTATCAAAATATTTTTTTTATTTTTAAAAAATCAATTTTGATATCAACACATCAAAATAATCTAAAAACACAAAAAAAAAATTTGAAATAAAGAAAAAAAAAATCAATTTTTTTCAAAAACGTTTTTGAAACACAAAAACAATTGCATTTCAAACCTCAACTTTGTAAAAACAAAAATAACCTGCTTTTTATTTATAGAAACCTGCTTTTCATTATCAAAATATATATTTTTTATTTTTTAAAATATTTTTGACATCAGCACATCAAAATAATCTGAAAACACCAAAAAAATATTAATTTCAAACAAATAAAAAAATTAATTTTTTTAAAAAATACTTTTGAAATGTAAAAACAAACAAGCACAACTTTTGCTTTTGTACTGGATATTATATATAATTCCATTTCAAACCATGATTTTGTAAAAACAAAAATAACTTGCTTTTTATTTTTAAAAACCTACTTTTTATTTATTTTACATATAAAAATTCATCTCGCAGCAACTTTAACAAAACATATATTTCTTATACCTATTTTTTAAAATTACAATTTAAAATATTTTTCTTAAATCTAATTTTTAAAGCAATAATAACAAAGGCTATCAAAACGTCAAACACATGCTAAAGTGA
>Ga0307518_10001562_pt1 | contig 16924 bp, 18 predicted proteins | sample 25_EM_MG_FD_203889 | JGI IMG/M metagenome (GOLD analysis project Ga0307518, IMG submission 203889) | Populus trichocarpa ectomycorrhiza microbial communities from riparian zone in the Pacific Northwest, United States - 25_EM | ecosystem: Host-associated > Plants > Roots > Unclassified | place...
GGACGACCCGTGGGGCTACGGCAACTCGCTCGAATGGGCGACGTCCTGCCCGCCGCCGCGGCACAACTTCACCGAGCTGCCGCGGATCCGTTCCGAGCGTCCGGCGTTCGAGCTGCACTACCCGCACATGATGGAGCGCATCCACAAGGAGGGTGAGATCGGCTTCTTCGGGAAGCAGAAGGTCAACACCCACCGGGCGCCGTCCCAGGTGCTCACCGAGGCGGCCATGCCGGGTGACCACTCCGAGGACAACTCCAGCGAGAAGTGACCCGATAAGCGGAAATGGCGCGTGCCTTGCCTCACACAGGGGCAAGGCACGCGCCTTTTTGGTGCCCGGCTGAGGGAGACTGACCTTCGTGACGCAGACACCAGTTCTCATCACCACCACCGGACCCGACAAGCCGGGCGTGTCCTCGGTGCTGTTCGCCGTGCTGTCGCGCCACGACGTGGACGTCCTGGACGTCGAGCAGGTCGTCATCCGCGGCCAGCTGGTGCTCGGCGTGCTCGCCGGGGTCTACCGCGACCCCGAGGGCCTGCAGGAGTACGTGGAGCAGGCGATGGCGTCGGTCGGGATGCAGGTCGAGGTGAAGATCGGCTCGGCCATCGGCGCCGACCCGTTCGCCATCGGCCAGAAGGACTCGACGCATGTCCTGCTGATGCTCGGCCGTCCGGTGACCGCGCGGGCCTTCTCCGACGTCGCGCGCCGTCTCGCCGCGCTGGACGTCAACATCGACTCGATCCGCAGCGTCGCCGACTATCCGGTGACCGGGCTGGAGCTGTACGCCTCGCTCGCCCAGGACACCCCGGAGGCCGACGCCGCGCTGCGCACCGCGCTCGCGGACGCCGCCGTCGAGGCCGGGATCGACATCTCGGTCGAGCGGGCCGGGCTCGCCCGCCGCGCCAAGCGCCTGGTCGTCTTCGACGTCGATTCCACGCTCATCCAGGGCGAGGTCATCGAGATGCTCGGCGCGCACGCCGGGGTCGAGCCGCAGGTCCGTGAGATCACCGAGGCCGCGATGCGCGGCGAGCTGAACTTCGGCGAGTCTTTGGAGCGCCGCGTCGCGCTGCTGGAAGGGCTGCCGGAGACGGTGCTGGACGAGGTCGCCGCGTCCATCGAGCTCACCCCGGGCGCGCGCACGACCATCCGCACGCTGAAGCGGATGGGTTTCCGCTGCGGGGTCGTCTCGGGCGGGTTCACCAAGATCATCCAGTCCCTCGTGGACGACCTCGGCCTCGATTTCGCCGCCGCGAACGAGCTCGAAGTGGTCGACGGCAAGCTCACCGGCCGGGTGGTCGGGGAGGTCGTCGACCGCGCGGGCAAGGCGAAGGCGCTTCGCCGCTTCGCCGACGAGTACGAGATCTCGCTGCAGCAGTGCGTCGCGGTCGGTGACGGGGCGAACGACATCGACATGCTGTCGGTCGCCGGGATGGGTGTCGCCTTCAACGCCAAACCCGCGTTGCGCGAGGTCGCCGACACCGCGCTTTCCCACCCGTACCTCGACGCCGTGCTGTTCCTGCTCGGCGTCACCAGGGCCGAGATCGAGGCGGCCGACGCGGCCGACGGTCTCGAGCTTTCCCGGCCATGAGCGTGCTGGAGCCGCTGGCCGCGCGCTACGCGTACTGGCTGGGGCTGCCTGCCGAAGACACGGAAGACACCTCTGACGAGGATCCCGCCGAGGTCCGGGCCATGCCGGTGATCCTGCGGATGGAACGCGCCGAACCGCCGTCGCGGACCGCGTTGCTGGAGGCCGCGGCGGCCGCCGCGGTCGCGGTCTGCCTCGACGAACGCGCCTTGCCCGAAGGCGAATGGCACGAGCCGCTCAAGGCGTGGGTCGACGGCCGGATCCGCAAGGTCGCCCGGCGGGCGCGCGGCGCGCACTGGCGCGCGGTCCAGGAACTGCCGGGGATCACGATCGAGGTCGACGGCGCCGAGGCGCGGGCCTTGCTTCCCTGCCGCGTCGTCGAGACGCCGAAGGAGGTCTCGCGGCTGCAGATCTCCGGGAGCGAACTCCCGGCCGACGAGCCGGGTCCCACGCCGGACGGTGTCCCGCGGCTGCTGCTGAACCCCGAGGTCTCGATGACCGTCGGCAAAGGGGCGGCCCAGGTGGGGCACGCGACGATGATCCTCGCCGCATTGCTGGACGAGGCCGAACGGGCGGCTTGGGCCGCGACCGGGTTCCGGTGTTCGGTGCGGACCCCGCCGGTCGCGACCTGGAAGGCGCTCTGCCCGGTCGAGGATCCCGAAGGTTCGTGGCGTCGTGACGGGGTCGTCGCGGTCCGGGACGCCGGGTTCACCGAAGTAGATCCCGGAACCGTCACGGTCATAGCCCAAAGGGCTTAGCCTCCTATACTCCCCGCATGGGTGACCGGCTGATCGCCGGGCGCTATCGCTTGGAGGAGCGGATCGGCGCCGGGGGTATGGGTGTGGTCTGGCGTGCCACCGATCTGGACCTCGGACGGGTCGTCGCCCTCAAGCGTTCGCAGGCCGGGGACAGCGGTCAGATCCGGCGCGAGGCGAGGATCGGCGCGGGCCTGCATCATCCGAACGTGGTCACCGTCTTCGACGCCGTGATCGACGGTGACGATCGCTGGCTCGTGATGGAGTACCTGCCCTCGCGCAGCCTCGCCGACGTCATCGACTCCGACGGGCCGCTGCCACCCGGCAGGGTGGCCAAGATCGGCGTCCAGCTCGCCGCGGCGCTCGCGGCGATGCACGAGAAGGGCATGGTCCACCGCGACCTCAAACCGGGCAACGTCCTGGTGGCCGACGACGGCACCGCCAAACTCACCGATCTGGGCATCGCGCAATGGGCGGAGGTGACCCGCACCGGCGGAGGCCTCGACGTCGGCACGCCCGGCTATGTCGCGCCCGAGATGGCCGAAGGACGGCAGGCGGGCGCGGCCGCCGACGTGTTCTCGCTCGGCGCGACGCTGTTCGCCGCCGTCGAAGGCACCTCGGTGTGGGGAGACGCGAACGTGGGCCCGTTCGTGCAGCTCCGGCGGGCGACGGCGTACACCTTGGAGCCGATCCGGCGGGCGGGGCCGCTGGCGCCCGCGCTCACCGAACTGCTGCGGCGCAAACCCGCGGGCAGACCGAACGCCGTCCATGCCGCCGAACTGCTGTCCGAAGTCGCGGATGTCGACGGTCCCGTCCGGATGCGGCGGTTCCGCGTGCCCAGGCGCGCGGTCGCGATCGGTGCCGTAGTGGCGGTGCTGGTGCTGACCGGGGCGCTGTTCTTCGCCACCAGGGAGCCCGCGTCGATCGCGGCGGGCCCGCCGTCCGAGCTGATCGGGGACCGGCGGACGGCGGATCCGTGCGCGCTGGTGGACCCGTCCGTGCTCAAGCATCTCGGGACCCCGGAACCGGACAGCGCCGGCGGCAACTTCAACGCGTGCGGTGTCCGGCTGCGCCTGAGCCCCGACGAAGACGACATCGTCGACATCCGGCTCGAACTGACGACGCCGACCTCACCGTTGCTGGAGAAGCCGGTGCCGGGACGCCTGATCGTGCGGGAGATCCCGAGCGACTCCGAAGACAAGTGCGCGCGGGGTATCCCGCTGCCGGACGGCAACCAGGTGTGGGTGCACGCCCGGCACATCAAGAACTGGCACGCGCATCTGTGCGACTACGTCGATCCGGTGGCCACGCACGCGGTGAGCGTGCTGAACCGGGAGCCGGTCGAGCGGCGTCCCGCCCCCTTTCCCGTGGGTTCGCTCGGGAGTCTCGACGCCTGCGCACTGGGCGGGGACCTGCCCCAGGCGATCGTCGGCGGCCCGGCGACGCCGGATCCGGTGTTCGGCAACTGGGAGTGTTACTGGAACCATCGCGAGACCGAGGTGACGATCCGGTTCGAACGGGAGCGGGCGCCGTTCGAAGACGACGGCAGCCGCGTCGCTCTCGGATCGCGGGAAGCCTTCGTCGAGGTCTCTCCGGAATGGAAGGCTTGCCAGGCGGAGATCCCGCACCGGGGCTTCACCGGCGACGGTCGTGCCATGATCGAGACGGTGGAGATCTACGTCGCGAACAAGGTCGAGCCGCCGCAGGCGATGTGCCCGGCCGCGGAACGGCTCGCCGGCGAGATCGCCCCCAGGCTCCCGCCACTCTGAAAGGGAGGCGTAGCTGTGCTTCGTCCGGACGGTGACACACGCGTGAACCCGCCCGGCCGAAGGCCCCGGTATCGCGGTGGCAGGACGCCCTGGCCGCCGTGGTGAGAGAGAAGGATTAGGTCGCGTCCTGCCGACGTCGATGGCGGACGCGGGTTCGCCTATGGACACTGAAAGGGAAAACCGTGTCTTTGGAAGTCCAGCGCGACGGCGAGCATCGCTTCATCGGCCGCAACGAACGCGGTGCCGAGGTCGTGATCGGCCGCAAGGGCGCGGAGGGCGCCTTCTCGCCCGCCGAACTGCTGCAGATCGCGGCGGCGGGCTGCTCGGCCGTCACCGCGGAGAACCTCATCACGCGCCGGATCGGGGAGGACTCGAAGTTCCGGGTCGGCGTGACCGCGGATCGGCGCGAAGATGCTTCGGAGCTCGACGCCGTCCACGTGGCTTTCGACGTCGACGTATCCTCGCTGCCCGCCGCGGATCGCGAGGCGCTCGCGGCGGCGGTGGACCGCGCCATCGAGCGGCTGTGCACGGTGAGCCGGACGCTGAAGAAGGGCATCCCGGTCACGGAAAGCTTCCCGACCTCGTGAGTGGTAAGGACGGTTCTAACCGTCCTTACCACTCACGAGGTGCCGGGCTCAGTGTTTGGCGGCGTGGCCTTCGGCGCTCCACACCACGTACGCCTCGTCGGCGTCGGTGGTCATGGCCTCGATGAACTTCTCGTTGTCGAAGCCGGGCAGCGTCTGCAGCCGCTCGATCAGCGCGTCGGCGGCCGGGTCGCCGCTGGGGATCGCGGTGCCCTTGCCGTCGGCGCCGGCGAGCATGAAGAAGACGTCTTCCTTCCACGGGCCTTCAGGGATCACTCTGACCACCACCGCGGACAGCTCGGACCACGTGACGGCTTCTTCGCTGCCGTCCGCGAGCTGGCGCCGCACTCCGGTGTCATCGACGCTGACGGTCCGGGATTGTGCGTTGGGCGACTCCTGGGACAACCGGTTCTCCCTGTCTTCGGCGTTCCGTTAACGGTACTCGGCCGTGTTCCAGGCCACTCAGGCCGGGGCGGCCGCGTCGAGGCGGCGCAGCGCGTCGCGGGCGACCTTCGGGTCCATGGTCGGCCAGAACGGCGGCAGCGAGGCGCGCAGGAATCCGCCGTAGCGGGCGGTGGCCAGCCGCGAGTCCAGGATCGCCACGACGCCACGATCGGTGACCGAACGGTGCAGCCGTCCGGTGCCCTGCGCGAGCAGCAGCGCGGCATGCGTGGCGGCGACGGTGAGGAACCCGTTGCCACCCCTGGCTTCCACGGCCCGTTGCCGCGCTGACGAGACCGGATCGTCGGGGCGGGGGAACGGGATCCTGTCGACCACGACGAGCTGGAGCGACGGGCCGGGCACGTCGACGCCCTGCCACAGCGACAGCGTGCCGAACAGGCAGGTGCGCGCGTCCTCGGAGAACTTCTGCACCAGCAGGCCGGTGGCGTCGTCGCCTTGGCAGAGGATCGGCAGGTCGAGCCGCTCCCGCATCTCCTCGGTGGCCTGCTTCGCCGCGCGCATCGAGGAGAACAGGCCGAGCGTGCGCCCGCCCGCGGCCTCGATCAGCTCGGCCAGCTCGTCCATGGTCGAGGGCTGCAACCCGTCCCTGCCCGGCGGCGGGAGGTGCTTGGCCAGGTAGAGGATGCCGTTGCGTTTGTGGTCGAACGGGGAGCCGACGTCGAGGCCGGTCCACTTCGGGCCGTCGCTGTCGTCGCTGTCGGCGGGGGCGGCCTTGTCCGTCGCCGCGCCCGGTGCCTTCTCGACCTTGGCCCCGCCGGGCGGGAGACCCCACTGCCGGGCCATGGTGTCGAACGTGCCGCCCAAGGTCAGCGTCGCCGAGGTGAGGACGGTCGTGTGCTGATTGAAAACGCGCTCCCGCAGCAGGCCGGCGACACCCAGCGGAGCGACCTTCAGCGCGGGCGGGCGCGGGTTCGTGGAGAAGCGGTCCCCGGTCAGCCAGACGACGTCACGCTGATGCGCCTTGTCGTCGTCGAAGGCTTCGAGCAGCCGGACCGCGGTGTCGTGGACCTCTTCGAGCAGCGACCGCGCCAGCTTGCGGGCGGTCGCCTCGTCGACGTCCTCCTTGCGGTCCTTGCCGAGCGCGGTGAGGCAGCGGTGCGCGGCGTCGCGGACCGCGGGGATCGCGCCGGTGAGGGCCTGCGGCAGCGAGTCCATGCGGCCCGACGGCAGGTCGTCGAGGATGAGGGCCAGCCCGTCGCTCGCCTCCAGCAGCTGATCGGCCACCTCGTCGTCGACCAGTTTCCCGCAGCGTCGGGCGGCGGCGGAGACCATGCCGCTGGTCAGCTCGCCGGTCGCCACGGAGGTCACGCGGTCCACCAGGTCGTGCGCCTCGTCGATGATCACCAGGTCGTGCTCGGGCAGCACCTGGTAGCCCTGCAGCGCGTCGATCGCCAGCAGGGCGTGGTTGGTGATCACGACGTCGGCCTTGCCCGCCTCGGCGCGGGACCGCTCGGCGAAGCAGTCCGTGCCGATGGGGCAGCGTGAAGCGCCCAGGCATTCCTTGGCGGTGACGGACACCTGGCGCCACGCCTGGTCCGAAACGCCGGGGACCAGTTCGTCGCGATCACCGGTTTCGGTGTCGGACGACCATTCCCGCAGCCGCGTGACCTCCTTGCCGAGCCGGGAGACGGCGAACGGGTCGAACAGCTGCTGGTCTTCCGGCTCGTCCGGGGCGCCGGAATCGAGCCGATGGAGGCAGAGGTAGTTACGGCGGCCCTTGAGGATCGCGAAGGTGGGCTCGCGGCCGAGGGGCTTCTTGAGCGCCTTCGCCAGGCGGGGGAGATCCCTGTCGACGAGCTGGCGCTGCAGGGCGATGGTGGCCGTGGAGACGACGACCGTGGCCTCCTTCTCGACCGCGTGCCGGATCGCGGGAACGAGATAGGCCAACGACTTCCCGGTGCCCGTGCCCGCCTGGACGGCCAGGTGCTCGCCGGTGCGGATGGCGCGGCCGACGGCGTCCGCCATCTTGACCTGGCCCTCGCGCTCGGCACCACCCACGGACTCGACCGCGTGGGTCAGGAGTTCGAGGACACCGGGGAAATCAGCACGGGAGGGCACGGGACAAGACGATAGCCGGGGGCACCGTCAAGATCGTCCGCCCCGTGCGATGAAAGGTCCCTTCCTCGCGAATTTCGCGAGGAAGGGACCTTTCATGGCAGCTCGTGGGGCGGTGAAAGGGCCGGTCACGACTCCTTGCGGACGCGGGAGACCAGCGCCCAGGTACCCGGAAGCAGCGCCGCCGCGACGGCGATCTTCAGCGCGTCCCCGATCAGGAACGGCACGACACCCTTCTCGAGCGCGGTCGACAGGCCCATGCCGGTCGACGCCATCAGCCACGGCACACCGACCGAGTAGATGGCGAGGTTGCCGAGCACCATCGTCCCCGCCGTGCGCAGCGGCGTGCGGTCACCGCCGCGGCCGGCGAGCGCGCCCACCAGGGCGCCCGCGAGCACGAAGCCGACGATGTAGCCGGCGCTGGCGCCGTACAGACCCGAAGAACCGTTCTGGAACCAGCCGAACCCGGCCGCGCCGACGGCGAGGTACAGCGCCATCGACAGCGCGCCACGCTTCCAGCCGAGCGCGGCGCCGACCAGCAGGGCGGCGAACGTCTGGCCGGTCATCGGCACCGGCGAACCGGGCACCGGGATCAGGATCTGCGCGGCCGCGCCGGTCAGGGCGGCACCACCGGCGACCAGGACCGCGTCACGGACCAGTGCGCCGGGAACGAGGTCGGCGAGAACCGGACGGGTGCCGGTCACAGACAGCGAAGACACTCAGACCTCCTATGAGTACACGAATGTGAACCGAGGTTAACGTCAGAAGACGGGACGCGGCCCGAATGTCGGGCACCTCACGATCCACTCGACCGGGTGGCATGACCCTGCACGGGACAGGCGGTTGGTGAAGGCTGCCGGATATGAGGAAACCCGTTTCGAGGCTGTTGTCGGTGACGATGCTGACCGGGGCGCTGGTGACGGGAGGGCAGGCGATCGCGTCGGCCGAGCCCGCGCCCGCGACGGCGGCCGCGTCGGTCGGTTCGCTCGACGTGGAGATCGGCGACGAACACGTGGTCACCGGCGAGCTGGCGCCGTGCGACGTCGACGGTCCCTTGAACGCGAAGACCCAGGGCGGGTCCACCGGCGACTTCGCCCGGTTCGGCGGCGGGGAGTCGCGCTGCGGCCGGAACGGTGAGGCGGCCATCGGCGAGGCGGCCGGGCGGCGCTTCGAGACCACCCTGCTCAAGCGGTTCGGCGGCCCGGTGATCAAGGTCCGCACGTTCATGGCGAAATGCAGCACCACGAAGGACGGCAGCCTCGGCTACATCGAGTTCGGCGACGTCACCGGCTTCACGCTGCCGGAGAACATCCCGCAGAACTACCGGCTGACCATCGCCGGGGGCAAGGGCGGGACGGCGCTGGCGTCGCTCACGGTCAACGAGACCGTCACGCCGACGCCGCCCGACGGGAGCCTCGTGACGCACATGTTGCACATCAAGCTGTTCCCGCAGGGCGGCGGACCGGCGAAGGGCGACATCTACCTGGGGACCGCGCGCTGCGACCCGTACGGCAAGAAGAAGCCCTGACGCCCCGCGTTTCGTCCTCTGAATGCGGTCCTTGCACACGCAAGTACCGCATTCAGAGGACTAAATGCGTCAGGTGCGTGAGACGTACTTCGCGGCCGCGGCGACGAACTCACTCGCCCGGGTCGCGAGATCGGTCAGCGAGCCACTCGAGGTGAGCGCGTCGCCGACCAGCGGCGTGGCGGCCGCGACGGCGATCGAGCCCGACTCGAGGTACTTCGCGACCTCGGCCAGGTGGACGCCGCCCGTCGGGACGAGCGGGATGTCCGGCATCGGCGCCCGGATCGCCCGCAGGTAGGCGATCCCGCCGACGGCCGCGACCGGGAAGACCTTCACCGCCGCCGCGCCGAGCCGCCACGCCTGGTCGATCTCGGTCGGGGTCAGCGCGCCGCAGATCACCGGCAGGCCGCGTTCGTGCGCGCGCTCCATGACCAGCGGATTCACCGTCGGCGTGACCAGGAACGTCGCACCGGCGTCCGCCGCCTTGTCCACATCGGACACTTCGCGCACGCTCCCGGCGCCGACATCCGCGTCGTCGCCGAGCTTCTTCCGGATGGTCGCGATGGCGCCCGTGGCACCCGGGGTGGTCAACGCCGCTTCGAGCACCCGCACGCCCGCCGCGTGCAGCACCGTCGCGGCGTCGGCGAACCGGCTCGCGTCCGCGGCCCGCAGGATCGCGACGAGCCGGTTTTCGATCAAGGTGTCCTGGAGGTCGTGCTGGATCATGCGGCGGGGACCGGCGCCTTCCCGGTGTAGGTCACGCCCGCCTCGTCGAAGTCCTTCAGCGCGGCGTCGACCGTCGGCTGCGAACCGCCGACCGTCAGGTCGAGCAGCACTCGCACGGTGAAGCCCGCCTTCGCCGCGTCGAGCGCCGTCGCGCGGACGCAGAAGTCGGTCGCGATGCCGACGACGTCGACCTCGGTGACGTCGTGCTCCTTCAGCCACGCGTCGAGCGTCTTGCCGTCGCGCGCGTTGCCCTCGAAGCCGGAGTACGCGGCGGTGTACTCGCCCTTGGAGAAGACCTCGCTGATCGGGACCACGTCGAGCGCCGGGTGGAACGACGCGCCGGAGGTGCCCGCGACGCAGTGCCGCGGCCAGCTGTCCTTGAAGTCCGGCGTCTCGCTGAAGTGGTCGCCCGGGTCGATGTGGTAGTCGCGAGTGGCGACGACGTGCGCGTAGCCACCCTCCGCGGCCTGCTTGGAGATCGCTTCGGCGGCGGCGGCGCCACCGGGCAGGCCGAGCGACCCGCCCTCGCAGAAGTCGTTCTGCACATCGACCACGATCAAGGCGGTCCCCATGTGTTGCTCCTGAGTCTCTTTAGACGAATACGGTCGGGATGGCGGGCTCCCCGTGCGAGAGCTTGAGGCCTTCCCACGGAAGGCTCACCAGCGCCCGCCGAAGCCGCTGGCGCGCGTCGTCCAGCGTGGGCAAATCATCCACCGTCAGGCCGTCCCGGACCAGCGGAATCTGCAATTCGTGGTCGTTCGGTCCCCGTTCCGGGACCGGCGAGGCGGCCGTCCAGATCACCTCTTCGACGGCGGTGCCGGTCTCGCGGTGCCGTCGCAGCGCGGATTTCCGTCCGCCGCGGGATTCCTTGTGCGCGCTGCGCTTCGCGACCGGTTTGCCGTCGACCTCGACGAGCTTGTAGACCATCCCCGCGGTCGGCGCGCCGGATCCGGTGACGACCGAGGTCCCGACGCCGTACGCGTCGACGGGTTCCGCCCGCAGCGCCGCGATCGCGTGCTCGTCGAGATCGCCCGACACCACGATCCGGGTGTCCTTGGCGCCGAGGGCGTCCAGCTGCTCGCGGGCCTTGCGCGCCAGCGGGCCCACGTCGCCGGAGTCGATGCGGATCGCACCGAGCTCGGTGCCCGCCACCCGGACGGCCGTTTCGATGCCCTTGGTGATGTCGTAGGTGTCCACCAGGAGGGTGGTGTCGGCGCCCATCTTGTCCACCTGCGCGCGGAACGCCTGCTCTTCGCTGTCGTGCAGCAACATGAACGCGTGCGCGACGGTGCCCCGCGTCGGGATGCCGTAGCGGCGCCCGGCTTCGAGGTTGGAGGTCGTGGCGAAGCCGGCGAGGTACGCGGCCCGCGCGGCGGCGACGGCGGCGTACTCGTGCGTGCGGCGGCCGCCCATCTCGATGATCGGCCTGCCGTGCGCGGCGCCCGACATCCGCGCCGCCGCGGACGCGATCGCGCTGTCGTGGTTGAGGATCGAGAGGATCAGCGTCTCCAGCACGACGGCCTCGCCGAAGGAACCGGTGACGGTCATGATCGGGGAGCCGGGGAAGTACAGCTCGCCCTCGGGGTAGCCGTCGACGTTGCCCGAAAAGGAGTAGTCCGCGAGCCACGAAAGGGTGGCGTCGTCGACCACGGCCGTCGCTTCCAGCTGGCTCAGCTCGGCGTCGGTGAACCGGAAGTCCGCGATCGCGTCGAGGACCCGCCCGGTGCCGGCGACGACGCCGTAGCGGCGGCCGTCGGGCAGACGACGTGCGAAGACCTCGAAGACGCACGGCCGGTCCGCCGTCCCGTCGGACAGGGCGCTGGCCAGCATGGTCAGCTCGTAGTGGTCGGTGAGCAGCGCGGTGCTGGCGCCAGTGGCCGCCTCGGGGAAACCCATGGCACCAGCCTATTCACCCACATGGCCGGACCTGCCAGCCCGTACCGGATCGGGCCCGTGACACCATGGAGTGCATGTCCACGCCTGTCGCATCCGAGCAGACGCAGGTTGATCCACAGGGAGTAGAAGTCGTCTCTGAGGACAAACCCTGGCGGACGGTCGTCTGGAACGATCCGGTGAACCTCATGTCGTATGTGACGTACGTGTTCCAGAAGCTGTTCGGTTACAGCCGGGACCACGCGACGAAGCTGATGCTCGACGTGCACCAGAAGGGCAAGGCGATCGTGTCCTCCGGTTCCAAGGAGAAGGTGGAGACCGACGTCGCGAAACTCCACGCCGCCGGCCTCTGGGCGACCATGGAGCAGCCGTCATGAACGGATGGCGCCGCAAGGGCGAGACCATCGTCGCCGGCTTCGAGCAGCAGGAGGCCGCGGTGCTGCGCGGCCTGGTCAGCCAGCTGGAGGACATGCTCACCGCGCGCGCCGAGGAGGCACCGCAGGACGAGCTCGCCGAGCTGACCGGGATCCGCACCGGCCCGACCGAATCGCCGGACGACCCGGTGCTTTCGCGGCTGCTGCCGGACTTCCACAAGCTGGACCCGGACAACCCGACCCGCGAGGACATCGACTCGGCCGCCGCGATGCGGTCGATCCACGAGCCCGACCTGCTGGACAAGAAGGTCGGCGTCGCGAAGGTCGTGCTGGACACCCTGCCGCGTGACGGCGGGAACGTGCGGCTGACCTTCGAGCAGGCCGATGCCTGGCTGGGCGCGCTCAACGACGTCCGGCTGGCGCTGGGCACCGCGCTCGACGTCACCGAGGACATGCCCGACGAACTGCCCGAGGACGATCCGCGCGCGCCGCATCTCGGCGTCTACCACTGGCTGACGTGGGTGCAGGAGACCCTCATCCAGTCGCTGACGTCGTGATCACCGACGTTCCCGGCGTGCTGGTCGGGCACCACGAACGGGTCGGCGACGGCTGGGCGACCGGGACGACGGTCGTGCTGGTGCCCGGCGGCGCCGTCGGGGCCGTCGACCAGCGCGGCGGCGCGCCCGGCACGCGTGAGACCAACCTGCTGGAGCCGGAGAACCTGGTCCAGCACGTCAACGCGATCTGCCTGTCCGGCGGGAGCGCGTACGGACTGGCCGCCGCGGACGGCGTCATGCGCTGGCTCGCCGAGCGGAACCAGGGCATCCCGGTGGGGACCCAACCGCACGAGGTGGTGCCGATCGTGCCCGCCGCGGTGTTGTTCGACCTGCCGCGCGGCGACTGGGGAAACCGTCCGGACGCCTCCTTCGGCTACGCGGCGTGCCAAGCGGCCAAGGACGGCCCGGTGCCGTCGGGGACCGTCGGCGCGGGCGCCGGGGCGAAGGCCGGATCACTCAAAGGTGGGATCGGGTCGGCCTCGGAGAAGGTCGGGGAGTTCACCGTCGGCGTGGTCGCCGCCGTGAACGCCGCCGGCGAGGCCGTGGATCTCTCGACGGGCCGCGCGTACGCGGCGGATCACGAGGTCGACGGCGAGTTCGGCGTCCGCTGGCCCGACCGGCCCGGCGACGTCGAGGCGAAGGCCTCGGGGCTCAACACGACCATCGGCGTGGTCGCGGTCGACGCGGCGCTGTCCAAGGCGGAGGCGCGACGGCTCGCGGTGGCCGCTCAGGACGGCCTCGCCAGGGCGGTACGGCCCGCGCACACGATGTTCGACGGCGACACGGTGTTCGCGCTGGCCACCGGCGACCGGGAGCTTCCCGGCGGCGCGGGCCCCGTCGCGGCGGCGCGGCGCGCGATGGTGCTGGACACGCTGTGCTCGGCGGCCGCGCGGGTGTTCGGGCGGGCGATGGTGCACGGTGTGCTCTCCGCCACTTCGGCGGGGGACATGCGGGCGTACCGGGACGTCTGGCCCGAAGCGCTCTCTTGACCACGCGTTTCGTCCTCTGAATGCGGTCCTTGCGTGTGCAACTACCGCAATCAGAGGACGAAACGCGGGTGGGGAGTGGTGGCTATCTCAGAGTATGGACCGGCTCTGTCCAGCACCTAAGATGGGCGACGTGCTCCGGATCCGCCGTGAACTCGTCGACGAGATCGTCGCCCACGCCCGTCGTGACCATCCCGATGAGGCGTGCGGGGTGATCGCCGGTCCCGAGGGATCGGACAGCCCCGAGCGGTACATCCCGATGCTGAACGCGGCGCGCTCGCCCACGTTCTACGAATTCGACTCGGGTGATCTGCTGAAGCTCTACCGCGAGATGGACGCCAACGACGAGGTGCCGGTGGTCATCTACCACTCGCACACCGCGACCGACGCCTATCCGTCCCGCACCGATGTCTCGTACGCCTCGGAACCCGACGCGCACTACGTGCTCGTTTCCACCAAGGACCCCGATTCGCACCAGTTCCGGTCGTACCGGATCGTGGACGGGGAGATCACCGAGGAGCCCGTCGAGATCATCGGCTGAACCCGCCCGTCCGGGAATAACCCGGACCGGCCCGAACGTCTGCGTTGCAGAGAACCCACCGGAGGTAGAAAACCATGGCCGTGACCGTGTCCATCCCGACCATCCTGCGTACGCACACCGGCGGCGAGAAGTCCGTCGAGGCGACCGGCAAGACCGTGCTCGAGGTGATCGACGACATCGAGTCCCGCCACGGCGGCCTCAAGGCCCGCCTGGTCAAGGAAGAGAAGCTGCACCGCTTCGTCAACGTCTACGTCAACGACGAGGACGTCCGCTTCTCCGGCGGTCTCGAGGCCGAGGTCAAGGACGGCGACACCCTGACCATCCTGCCCGCCGTGGCCGGTGGCTGATCGATGGCTCGCTTCGAGTCGCTGCTCGACGCGCTCGGCGGCACCCCGCTGGTCGGCCTTCCCCGGCTTTCGCCCACCCACGACGTGCGGTTGTGGGCGAAACTGGAGGACCGCAACCCGACCGGTTCGATCAAGGATCGCCCCGCGCTGGCGATGATCGAGTCCGCCGAGCGTGAAGGCACGCTCCGGCGCGGCTCCACGATCCTGGAGCCGACGTCGGGCAACACCGGGATCGCGCTCGCCATGGCCGCGAAGCTCAAGGGCTACGGCCTGGTGTGCGTGATGCCGGAGAACACCTCGACCGAGCGCAAGCAGCTGCTGCAGGCGTACGGCGCGCGGATCGTCTTCTCCCCGGCCGCCGGCGGGTCCAACGAGGCCGTGCGCCGGGCGAAGGAGCTCGCCGAGGCCAACCCGGACTGGGTCATGCTCTACCAGTACGGCAACCCGGCCAACGCCGACGCGCACTACCGCGGCACCGGGCCCGAACTGCTCAAGGACCTGCCGACGCTGACGCATTTCGTCGGCGGCCTCGGCACCACCGGCACGCTGGTCGGCGTCGGGCGCTACCTGCACGAGGCGAAGCCGGACGTGCAGATCATCGCGGCCGAACCGCGCTACGGCGAGCTGGTGTACGGCCTGCGGAACCTCGACGAGGGCTTCGTCCCGGAGCTTTACGACGCCAGCGTGCTCAACGGCCGGTACTCCGTCGGCGCGTACGACGCGCTTCGCCGGACACGTGAACTGCTGGAGCACGAAGGCATCTTCGCGGGGATCTCGACCGGTGCCGTGCTGCACGCCGCGCTGGCCGTCGCCGAGAAGGCCGCCGCCGCGGGGAAGCCCGCCGATGTGGCCTTCGTGGTCGCTGACGCGGGGTGGAAGTACCTCTCGACGGGCGCGTACTCCGGCTCGCTCGACGAAGCGGCTCAACGACTCGACGGGCAGCTCTGGGCCTGACCACCCGCGCTCGGGCCTCGTGAGTGGCAAGGACGGTTAGAACCGTCCTTGCCACTCACGAGGCCCATCGCGAACCGCACGCACTGGCACGATGGTGGCCATGAAGGTCATCGGCCTGCTGGGCGGCATGAGCTGGGAATCGTCGGCCGAGTACTACCGGCTGGTGAACGAGCGCGTTCGTGGGCTGCGCGGCGGGTACCACTCCGCGCGCACGGTGCTGTACTCCGTGGACTTCGCCGAAATCGAAGCGATGCAGGCCGAGGGCCGTTGGGACGACGCCGGACAGGAGCTGAACCGCGCCGCACGTGCGCTCGAAGCAGCCGGAGCGGACTTCGTCGTCCTCTGCACCAACACGATGCACAAGGTCGCCGACCGGCTCACCGACGGCCTGGGCGTCCCGCTCCTGCATCTCGCCGACACCACGGCCGTCGCGATCAAGGCCGCCGGCATCGAGCGCGTCGGGCTCCTGGGCACCGGTTTCACCATGGCCCAGCCGTTCTACCGCGAACGCCTCGCCGCGCACGGCCTCGACGTGCTCGTGCCGGACGAGGACGACCGCGAGACGGTGCACCGGGTCATCTACGACGAACTCGTCCACGGCGTGGTCACCGAGGACTCCCGCGAGCGGTACCGCGAGGTCATCGCGAGGCGCGTGGAAGCGGGTGCGGAAGGTGTGATCTACGGCTGCACCGAGATCGAACTGCTCGTCGGGCCTGAGGACAGCACGGTGCCCACCTTCCCCACGACGAGGCTGCACGCCGAAGCGGCCGTTGACTACGCGCTGGGCAAGGCCTCACTCCCTCCCACGGTGTGACGTTCGTGCTGGGCGACGGCCTGTCGCCACAGCCTGTCCTGTTCTTCACCGGTGAATCCGCCGCGAGGCACGCCGAAGACGTCCTCGATGGCCGTCCACCATTCGGCCGGTGAATCCAGCACGGTCTTGCCGCCCGGCAGACCGGTCAAGGTCAGCGCGCGCAGCGAGTCCACGCCGTCGGCGTCACGCCGCTGCAACACGAGCGTGCGGACGAAGCCGGAATCCTCCGCCGTCGACAGCTCGACGTGTTTCTCGGCGAAGTCGGCCATCACGGCCGTCTCCGGCGCGAAATCCATCCCGAGGAAACTGCCCTGCGGGTCGTGGTCGAACCGCCAGCCGCCGGGCGTGACCTCCGAGGGCCGGATCCGGAACACCAGCGGGCCCTGTTTGTACTCGCCCTCACGCAGCGGAAGCGGCTGGTGGATGCCGTCCCCGAGCCCGACGTCGACCAGCCAGCCCACGTCGGGTGTCTCCGGCAGCCCGGTCACCGTCAGGGCCAGGTGGTTGAGGTGGATCCCGGCCTCCGCGCCGGGCATCTGCGCACCGCTCGGATGCCGGGTGACCTGGTAACCGAGCGCCCCCAGCAGGGCCGAGAAAGCGCCGTTGAGGTGATAGCAGTAGCCACCGCGGCCGGCGGCGATCCGGCCGAACGACACCGCCGGATCCAGCGAGGTGACCCGGCCGAGCTGGACTTCGAAATCTTCGTACGGCACGCGTTCCACATGGGCCGCGTGCAGGCGGAAAAGGGCGTCGAGGCTCGGCGGCTCGTGCTCGAGGCCGAGTCGCGCGAGGTAAGCCGGCACATCCACGTGCTCGGAAGAAGGGAACCCCATGTGATCGACCGTAGCGGGCACCACCGACAAATCAGGGTTCTCACGGAGGCGATCCCGCCGTTCCGCGCCGTAGCCTGGGGAGGTGACCACATTGCCTCCCCAGCCGGTCCCGGCGAGCGAGTCGTCCGGTACGGATCCGGCCAAACGCGTCCTGCCGCCGAACCCG
>Ga0307518_10001563_pt1 | contig 16921 bp, 18 predicted proteins | sample 25_EM_MG_FD_203889 | JGI IMG/M metagenome (GOLD analysis project Ga0307518, IMG submission 203889) | Populus trichocarpa ectomycorrhiza microbial communities from riparian zone in the Pacific Northwest, United States - 25_EM | ecosystem: Host-associated > Plants > Roots > Unclassified | place...
ACTGGTTACCCTCTGGCTTTCATCGCCGCGAAACTCGGTTTGGGCGTGCCTCTGAACGAGATCAAGAACTCCGTCACCAAAGTAACGAGCGCATGCTTCGAGCCAAGTTTGGACTATGTGGTCGTCAAGATCCCTCGTTGGGATCTCAAGAAGTTCAGTCGCGTCAGCCCACTCTTGAGCAGCAGCATGAAAAGTGTCGGCGAGGTCATGAGTATCGGCAGGACTTTCGAGGAGACCATCCAGAAAGCCATTCGCGCAATTGATGATCAGTTCCTTGGTTTCGCAAAGGTGCGTAAACATCGTTCGTCCGAGTAGCTAACAGTTAATACGAATGTTTATTCAGAACCAATACGTAGAGGACATTGATCAGGAACTTTGTAACCCGACGGACAAACGCATTTTTGCGATCGCTACGGCGTTCCATCTTGGATACTCTGTTGAGAAGATTTGGCAGATGTCAAACATCGACAAGTGGTTTTTGAAGAAGCTTCAGAATATCCATGAAATGGAGAAATTTTTGATGTACGCTAGACCAGTTTCTTCTTGGGTACCTCATCTCATACCTCGTTCTCGAATTCCTCAGGAAATGCACCATCTCGTCGATTGATGGCGATACGTTGCTACAGGCTAAGCAACTGGGTTTCTCGGATCGACTTCTGGCCACTTGTATGGGATCGACGGAGTTCGCTGTGCGCCGACTCCGCCAGGAAGTCTTCATTTCTCCCTTCGTTAAACAGATCGACACCGTGGCGGCCGAGTTCCCTGCATTCACTAACTATTTGTACACCACGTACAATGCGATCGAGCACGACATCTCGTTCGAGGATCGAGGTATCATGGTATTGGGTTCGGGTGTCTACCGCATTGGATCATCTGTTGAGTTTGATTGGTGCGCTGTCAGGGCCATCAGGACTCTTCGCGACCAAGGCCTTCCGACGATCATGGTCAACTATAACCCAGAAACTGTCAGTACAGATTATGACGAAGCTGACCGTCTGTACTTTGAAAACATCAGCCTGGAGACGATTCTCGATATCTACGAGACAGAACGGTCGAGGGGCGTAATATTGTCTATGGGTGGGCAGACACCAAACAACATCGCACTTCCACTATACCGCCAGAATGTGAAGATCTATGGAACGTCTCCGGAGATGATCGATACTGCTGAGAACAGGTTCAAGTTCTCGCGTCTACTAGACGAGATCGGTGTAGATCAGCCTCTGTGGAAGGAACTCACTAGTTTCACCGAGGCCTTGACCTTCTGTGACACTGTAGGCTACCCCGTACTTGTCCGCCCGTCGTATGTTCTCTCCGGTGCAGCGATGAACGTCGTCTCTACTGGCGACGACCTCTCGAACTATCTCACCCAAGCGACTGCTGTTTCACGCGACCATCCCGTCGTGATCTCCAAATACATCGAGCAGGCGAAAGAGATTGAGATGGATGCGGTGGCCAAGGATGGTCAGATGGTCATGCAGTTCATCTCGGAGCATGTCGAAAATGCTGGAGTACACTCTGGAGACGCTACGTTGATCCATCCTCCCCAAGACCTCGACCCGACCACCGTCCGGCAGATCGAGGAAGCCACTGCGAGGATCGCAAACGCACTGAATGTCACCGGTCCTTTCAATATACAGTTCATTGCCAAGAACAATGAAATCAAAGTCATTGAATGCAATCTGCGAGCGGCACGATCCTTCCCGTTCGTATCGAAGGTTACCGGTATTGATGCTATCGAAATGGCAACGAAAGTGATGCTTGGGATTCCTGTGGACTCCTTCCCAGACCCTGGTCTTCCGTCCGATTATGTCGGTGTCAAGGTCCCGCAGTTCAGCTTCAGCCGGCTGTCCGGCGCAGATCCTGTGCTTGGGGTGGAAATGGCTTCGACTGGCGAAGTGGCTTGCTTTGGACGCGACAAGTATGAAGCTTACCTGAAGGCATTGATCTCGACCGGAATCGTCCTCCCGAAGAAGAATATACTGTTTTCGGTTGGCAGTTATAGGGAAAAGCTGGAAATCCTTCCATCCGTGCAAAAACTCCATGCAGCTGGGTATACCATCTTTGCAACTGCAGGAACTGCAGACTTTTTGACAGAGCATAACGTGCCTTGCAAGGTAACGTGTCTTCTTGACCATCCCCTTTACAGTTGAACGTTACCTTGTGGTGCAGTATTTAGAGACGCTCCCAGAAGGCAGCGCTGACATCGAGAAGTCGGAGTATTCGCTCACTCAGCATCTAGCAAACAACTTGATCGACATGTATATCAACCTGCCTTCGAGAAACCATTATCGCCGCCCGGCCAGCTATGCTAGTAAAGGGTATCGCACGAGAAGGATGGCAGTTGATTTTGCCATCCCGCTGATTACGAACGTCAAATGCGCCAAAATCTTCGCCGAAGCACTGGTTCGCAAGCTACCCCTTGACATCTCCAACGTCGACTGTAAAAGTTCATACCCGACGCATACATTCCCGGGCCTCGTCAATGTATCCGCATTCGTGCCCAAGCTTACTGCTGATAGTGGCGAGGACAACTTTGGCTATGCGACACAGGCATCGATTAGTGGCGGGTTCACGACGTCGCTTATTCTCCCCAACGGCCTCGACGAAGCGATCACGAACGATGCCTCTTTGAAGCTGGTGCAAGGTGTAGCGGAGAATCACGCCTATTGCAACTATACCCTCAGCGTCGCAACGACTGACTCACACACCTTACCGCTGACGGACGAGGGCAAGGGGGAGGTCAAGGCTCTCTTCATATCCTTCCACGATGGAACGACTCCGCCTCAAATATCTGCGGTTGCAGCACACTTTGCTGCGTGGGTCAACGAAAAGATGATCATCACTGATGCGAGAGGTTCCAACCTCGCGTCCTTGCTCCTGCTTGCCAGCCTCCATAATCGCAGTATTCATATCACTGACGTCAGGAGAAAAGAAGATCTTCTTTTGATTTCCCTAAGCAAGGCAAGGAACCTGAAGGTTACCTGTGACGTGTCTGTGTATACGTTGTTCTTCACTCGAGAACAGTATCCCGAGTCGACGACGCTACCGCCAGCTGAAGAGCAGGACTTCTTCTGGAGCAAGATGGATGTCATCGATGCTTTTTCCGTGGGCACACTTCCTTATCACCTTGCAGCGGAACTTGAAAAAACACCCTCTGCGTGGTCCGGTGTTTCAGAAGCCCTTCCCTTACTTCTTTCGGCAGTTACTAGTCATCGTCTTACCCTTGAGGACATCAAAGTTCGCCTCCACGACAACCCCGTACGAATCTTTGGGCTGCCGGAACAAACCAATACGCATGTCGAAGTCGTCATCGGACGTCGATACCAATACGCCGCTCGGGAAGGCCACTGGTCTCCTCTGCACAAGCAATTCGTGACTGGTTCGCTCCATCGGGTTGTCATGCAAGGCAAAACCGTTTACTTGGACGGCGCATTGTCTGCGTTACCGAACGGCAAGGACGTTTCTGCCACGATTGTCCCCCATTCTTTAGTCGAAACTCGTGCGGTGGCCGCCCCCGCTGGGAAACCAGAACTTGTTCACCCACCTGCAAAGACGATTGACAGTTACCCTCCGCCAAGCCATTCCGCGGTGGTCTCCACGACGAGTGTGGGGATAAGCACAAACATTCCACACCATGCTATTCTTTCCCATGGTCCTCACCCAGCGTTTCATCGTCGGCACATACTCTCCGTCAAACAGTTTAGCCAAAAGGACCTGTATGACCTCTTCTCGTTGGCACATGAGATGCGACTGCAGGTAGAGCGCAGTGGGACGTTGGACGTTCTCAAGGGGAAGGTGCTATGTACTTTGTTCTACGAGCCTTCTACACGAACGAGCGCTTCGTTCGATGCCGCCATGAAGCGCTGTGGTGGTAACGTCATCCAAATCAGTGCTGATTCTTCTTCGGTTCAGAAGGGAGAGACGCTCGCCGATACGGTTCGCACGGTTGCTTCCTACGCTGATGCAATCGTTGTGAGGCACCCTGATGTTGGGAGTGCTCAGCTGGCTGCGAAATTCTCCCCGGTCCCCGTGCTCAACGCTGGTGATGGGATAGGAGAACATCCGTCACAGGTTGGTTTGTCATTTTTCGTTAAAGATCTCTTTCTGAACGTCATTCCCGAAGGCATTACTGGATGTCTACACGATACGATCAGAGCTTGGAACAGTCAACGGCCGCACGATTACGATTCTGGGTGATTTGAAGAATGGACGTACCGTTCATAGCTTAGTGACACTTCTATGCCACTATTCCGTGCGCCTCAACTTTGTCTCCCCACCGTCGCTGGCAATGCCTGCAAGCGTGGTCGCAGTTGCCCGAAAGGCTGGGATTCCATTACAGCAGTTGGAGTCCTTGGAAGAGGTCCTGCCGGATACCGACGTTCTTTATGTTACTCGGGTCCAGAAAGAACGGTTCCAAAACGAGGCAGACTGGCAGCGAGTGAAGGATTCATACCGGGTGGACCACGCGCTGCTTTCCCGGGCGAAAGAGGACATGATAGTCATGCATCCTCTACCCAGAGTCAACGGCAAGTCTTATTTCCCGAGTTACGGACCTTTGATTGTTCATTTGTTATTTATTTCTTCCAGAAATCGATCCCGAAGTGGACTTTGATTCTCGTCGGGCGGTCTATTTCCGTCAGATGCGTTATGGACTTTTTGTATGTGGTATCCTTACTCTGCCCCATCAGGCTCTTAAAGATTTTTTCTTCAGATCCGGATGGCGCTATTATACAGTGTATTGGGATCATTCTAGATTTAAATGGGGAGAGTGATCCAAGGGAGTTCGGAACCATTTGAAGGAATTCTGTGATTGATTGATTCTATACCACTGCATAGATAGCGACTGCCTATGTCCATGTTATCGCCGTTCTACATGCGAAATGCCACTGCATCCCTGTTGGCGAGTCGGGCCAGAGACTACGCATCAACCGCATGAGATCATGACTCTACGAACTGTGGAGACTTGTCGTAGATTGGCATTGGCACCTGTCGGTCGATTAAAATGCTTCCGTCCCCCAGTTTTGATACACATTATCTGTTTCCTCAGTGCCTAAACCCGATAGATAAGTGTGGGCACTTGTACACTGACCCGACAGAAGAGAACGCTGGTTGCGTTATGTGGCCAAGTCTACGGCTCCCTATGGCCGAGTCCCACCCGACTCCAAGTTCCGAACCTTGTAATAATGCACACGAGATTTGGGTACTGTCAACGAGCGAACACGTCGCCCTGGCGATAGTACTTGTCATAAGGGAGTGGCTTCTCATGCCAATCAGGGGATGGGGCCTGCTCGGTGCTCAGGCCATGCCAGTTGAGAACTGTGATGCGTGCGCTTCCTCAGTTCTGAAAAGAAGTAAATGAGGGTGGTACCATATCTGGACAATACCGATGAAGTACTGGGCGATGGATAAGCACTACGCCGTCCTCGGAAGCCGGGAATTGCGAGTGAAAAAAGTTCAAGCATCTGCATCAGGAGGCGTCAGAGTCAGTGACAGCTCCCTAACCTGACAGAACACTTGAACAGCCCCGTCGGACAGTTGAATAGGAGCTCCCGTCATTTATTATTCATCGCGTTGCTGACCAGACAAGATACGGTGAAATGGCTATTTCTCGGTGTTTCGACTTGTTTTCTCCGGGAATCCGGTACTTCCTGATGAGTTACTACATAGACGTGCGACTTGTGTGCTTCAATAGACGAGCTCTTCAGCTGTGCCTGGTTGTACGTGAGAGATACGGAGTGGCGTCGAAAACCAGGCTAACAAAAGAGGTGTGCCTTGTGTACGTTGTGCTCTTTGCGGAGAGTCAATGTGGAACCGAATAACTCACTCTTGTCTGGTCCTGCCAAGTTTCCAGAATAGCCGGAATCAAATGGTCATGCATTTGAGACGGAATTGAACTCAATCCCGGGGGCTTCGAAGCTTATATATATATTCTATTATCTCCCCCGCGCATGCTTCCGTCCCACTAAACCTGTGGCCTCCAAAGTCGCCGCCCGGCAGCACCCTAGGAGCATTAATGGACCGCAGTGGTACGTCTCAGGTCCTTCCTCCCCCTCCGCCACGGCCAGCCCCTCCGCCAGTGAGTTCCACTGGTAGACCTGGGGAACCGCAGCGTCCCCCAACCAGCGGAGGCCCATCCGCGCTTGAGTCTGCTATACCTGGTGTGACCGAGTCGCGGTCACCAGAGCGTGCGCAGGTATCTAGAACGGAACGACCGCAAAGCGGACATGGCGGTGAAGGATCAGACAGGAATCCTATTGAATCCACAGAGGGTCACTCTGCCACCGCTCAGGCCAATCCCTTCGACTCCAGCGGGGACTCATCGACTCCTCTTGCTCACCGCGCTCCCCGCAGCAGAGAAGGACTTGCGCGCGTCTCTCGAAAGGGTACTACGATGTCTTTGCATCCGGGAGCGAACACTTCCGAAATCGACTGGATTGTTCCAGTGAATGAGAAACCGGTAGGCCCCTAGGCCTCGCTTGCAGACAAGGAGTTGCTCAATCGTGCGACCTAGAATCGAAAATCATGTTCAGAAAGGCTCGCACCAACTATGGAGGCCGCCAAACGAGAGAAGGATAAATATCAGCGAAGTGGTACTGAAAGAAAAAAATCGGAATCCGCAGAAGCCGACTGATGATGTTTTTATAGCTGCAATAATGGGGTACTCTGTCAATATCGCCATCGGTCTCCAGGTGTTACTGGGCGCTTTGACCACGGGAATTGCTGCTGCAGTTCAGTCTGGTAGACAGGTGCGCGCTTCATATCAATTTCACGTGGGATAAGTCGTTCCTTACACGCGATATGCACATGTAGGCACAGGTATCGACTTCGATACTGGGTTAGTACTATGCTTCTCGGCATTCTCGGTGCGAGCTAATACATTCTCATCTATTGAAGGGGGCATGTCGACCTTGGTCGCGTCCTACCTCGCTCGGACACGAGGCACGGGTGAGCCTGAGCTATCGATAAAACGTGCCAGTGACCTCGACCAGTTTCTGCGAGAATGCAGTGCGTTCGATATGGATCGCGGCCACGAGTACAGCACGAAGGACCTGGACCAACAGATAGATGGCTTTCGTCGGAGATTCGAAGAGCTCATCGGGAATACAAACGCGTAAGTGTCTAGCTAAGTGGTGACATGCAATGGTAATGACTGGGTGCTACTAGGGAGAAGAAGGCATCTCCCGTTTAAGTGCGGTCCTACAGCTTTATACCATTCAATTCCTACATACCAGTATCATGAACCCTTCCATTCGTTACTTTTGCACAAACCTTGCACGGATTTGCCATTCATCATGTACTCTAGCACGACGTTGTTCACTTCTTTACACCATTGCTACCCTTCTTTTCAAACTGCTAATCACACATAGTGTAGATAGACTTCCAGTGGTGTAATAAAACCGTTACTTAACATCACGTGCTTGCTGATGGGCCTGGTTTTGCGAAGTGCTTATAAAAGTTATGCGCCGCCACCAAAGATGGCGTCCGTGGAGCCGCCTCCCATTACTTCCTGCACCTCAACATAACATTCAGACAAGCTGGGCCACCGTGGTCTCACACTAAGCAGCCATGAAGACGAAAAACAAGCAGACAAAGTTTCCTGTGGTGAGAATCTCTGTCAACCAACTTATCTTGACGAGCTCCCTTTAAACAAAAGATGACCAATACGCATTCATATGCACCGTGATGCGCTTACACTCCACCGTGTTCCGATGTGTAACGAACCAAACCACATACGAATGTTGTAGGCTAGGATAAAGAAGATAATGCAAAAGGACGAAGAGGTAGGCAAAGTCGCGCAGGCAACGCCTATCGTGATATGTACGTATACTCTTTGTTTGCATGGATCCCGTATACGTGGGTTCTAAACGGGCCCTCCTCCGGCTGATATCCCCCTTTCTGGTGTTATTTCGTTCCCTGATGTCATTCTCGGGTACTTCAATTACCCCCAACGCACCCTATGACCGGACACCCCCCGGATGACAAACGGGACCGGGACCGCCGCTCGCACATGGGCTGTGTAGCAAAAGCCCTGGAACTGTTTTTGGCGATGATCGTGGAGGAGTCGAGCAAGGTGACCGTTCAGCGTGGTGCGAAAAAGGTCGAAGCGTATCACTTGTAAGTCTCTTTACCCTATGCTTCACTAACTAACGCGCGCGGACGCTGTATATTATCCTGGTTGCCGACAGAAAGCACGCGGTAGAGACGACCGAAATGTTTGATTTCCTGAAGGAGATCGTCGAGACCGTCCCCGATCCGTCGGCAGGGGGCACGATCGATCTCGAAGCGGAAGCAGCGGGTGGAGAAGGGGCGAAGAAGAAAAGAGGGGGCAAGGCGAAGAAAAACGGTGCTGCGCCTGGGACGACTGGCGAGCCGAAGAGGCGGCGGAAGAGAAAGGGCACGAACACAGAGGCTCCTGAGGGAGGTACTGAACAGGGCGCGACCGAGGCCGAAGGGGATGCTGCGATGGACGAAGATGAGGATAGGGAAGGTGGGGAATCTCTGAGCAATCGTTATCGAAGTGGTCATGATGGTGATTGGCAGGATGATGACGATACACCGTATGTTCCGCGATGAATGACATACAGCAAACCCCCCTGGCGAACGAGCGTGTTTAAGATGTCAGGGGTGTCTATACAGAGCCAGTGGTGGGTTACAGTACAATTTCGTTTGTGAAGACAACAATAATAATCCCGATGTACATATGAATCGGATGTTTGATCAGACGAGTTCTACCTCTCCTCTTGCAACGAGCTGTTCTACAACCGAGTAAGGGGTGAGGGAGATGTGACCCTTTTGCATGCTTAGGGCTGTCCCACTGCAAATCACGATTTCAGATTATAACATCTATTGCAGGACCATGGTGCACTGACTCTGGTAATCGCACAGGGGGACAGTCCTGTCGCGCGTGCACGAAGACGGCTCGCGTCTTGTCTGGTTCTGTGACTGATTAAACACGTAAGCTTGCGGAAAATGCAGAGACGGAGCCCCTTACTCATTGATGGAACGAACGGTGGTTCATCGTCTAGGGTCTGTTGGCTCTCTGGTAGACTCTGAAGAACGGCGTGATAGAAATGCTGGTCCGTTAATCTTGCGAATCTAAGAATGATTCAGTGACGCGAAAGAAAAAAAAAACAACGAAGGTGAAATACCTTCTTGCATGATCCACCTCACTTTGTGATAATCGCTGCTGGACCTCGGCGTTGGTCATTATGTACCGCGCATATTTTTCAATCTATCAACGAGTGGATGAGCGTACTGAGGACATTCGAACGGACAAGACGTGCCTTGAACAATCTCGTTCGAAGATAAGATCGGACGATGAACTTGACTCGCTCGATCTCGGTCTGTACGAGCATGATCCTGAAATGTTCCTCCTCCGAGGACGACGGATCGGAGCGCAACAACTGCACCGTCTCAGACTGTGGCGTCATCCATTCCATGTGTCGATCTACGACTCGATTCCAACGGTAACACACGCACAAGACGCAACTCGCGCTTACCTGACTCCGAATATGGTCCAGCAGCCTCGAGAGGAGGTCGTCCTCGGTCGGAAGGATGTCTTGTGCGTGCCGCTCGTTCATCCAGTGTCGGATCAGTTGCTGGAGGGGTGTTTCTGGGTCTTGTTCGTCTGAAACGGGTGGTGCGTCGCGTGGTCTTGGAACGCCGTCGTCGTCGCGGGGCGCATTGCGGAGGCGGTCTTCAAAAGCATGACCGCCTCCACGGGAGAGCCGGGTGAAGAAGTTGGGGTCATCTACGTCCATGGGAAAGAGTGTGGTTGGTGGATTTACACAAAGTGATGACCTGGGTCAAACCTGGGTTGCAAACAGCTCTAAGTGACGGAGTACGACTACTGACTCCTGAGTATTATACAGATACGAAAACATCACAAGGTTTAGACATATGTATTGCGTTCGTTCGTTCATGCAGCATCATTCTCTACCAGCTTTCCACAAATCACATACTTGTGGGAGAAGTGATCGATCCATCCTAACAAAACTCATTGAATGGAATACTCCAAGCGAATAGGACAACGCTCACCTTTCATATTCTCACTTTGTTCGCAAAGAAACAGCGTGAACTGGTGAAATCGAATGGTGGAAATGCTCGTTACTTACATTTCCTCCTGGTCCAGGTCTTCCAGCTTGTCCAGAGGCTGGTCAATTGGCGTCAACATTTCTGTCTCGGTGTAAGCAATTGAGCTGCGCAATAAACGGTTCCAAGGATTTCGTACCCAAATCAAACGACTGCTTTGCCATCCCTCTGGATGCATCTCTTCCTGCAAAGTTTCCATACATCCCGTCTAGATGTTGGTTGAACACGAAAGATTGGGCAAACGAAAATGAGCAATTCAGTCTTCTTACCAGGTCCATAGAAGTTGCGCCCCGCAGTGACGTCGAAGACGAGACCTTTAATAGCAAGCAGAATCCGACCATTGTCCTTGCCGTCGTACTTTGCGAGCGTCTTTGGGGTGTATGTCTGGTATAGGATTGCAGGCGGGTGAGACTTGGGCATCCATGAATACCCGTTCTTGAATTCGGTCGGGACGGTCTTGGGCGATAGGTCTGGAATGGGCGGGAAGGCGATTCGCTGGACAGAGTACAGAATGTAAACAAGGAGTGCGGTGTTGACGGGCGTTCCGAAATCGACTGAGAGGCCCATGGTGGTGCTTGACTGTGAAGCAGCCTCGGCAGTAATATAGGTTAGTAGAGTTGATTAGCTCATTTGCGTTTTACAAGTCCACGTTGGGGGTGGATTTGACACACAGCCAGATCATCTCGATCCTCAGAATTGCAGTCTTATGCTTCTGGTGATCCTGGCATTCACCCATCACCATGTCCCAGGTACCCTCTCCGTTGATCCCCGCACACTCGAAGATCTGAGTGTCAGGCGTATCCTTAGGCTGTGTGAATATGCACCCGGGCCCGCGTCTCTGGTTGGATTTTTCGAGGGTAGGGCATGCGCCCTGATGTGTCGGTGCGTCCCAGGACAAACTTGGAGAGGTCCGTGAAGTCCGCATATCCGTGTAAGGAACTAACACGACTTAGCTACGCAACTACGAAATATTTCCGATCTACGAAGCACTCGAGAGGGCCCGGGCGTTGGTGAGGACACCTACCGCGGACCTCGGGGTGAGTTATGATCGATACCGGGTAACTGGTATCGATCGTCCTGCGACCGGCAAGACCCACAAAGGGCAGGGCGGACGTATGTCATCTACGACGCACCGAAGCGGCCAGGTTAGATCCCGCGCCCTATGTCCTGAGGCACGGCCCTCTCAGTGCTTTGACTTCTTGTATTTTAGCTTTGACATTCTCCTTGTACCTTAGATACATTGTCCGCTCGGGCGTCGAGCCACTCGCGCTTTGACGTCAGTACTGTACTTATAGCGCCTGTAGCAGCTTCGAGCTGCAGCAATCCGATTCCCCCCAGTTCCGTATTTCGCGTCCGAGCCATCAGTCTAAGCAGTCACAAGTTTCCGTCGTATCTACAGCATTCACCGTCCGAGTTCTGGATCACTTCCGTCTCTCATCCCCTCTCTCACTTCTTGTCCTCTCGAACACCCGAACCCGCACCTTCACCTACATCCGTATGTAGTGTTATACTCTTATCGAGGAAATGCTAATGTTGTGGTATAGATATCAAGAAAATTTATCGTTGGCTTCGAAACAGAGTTCCCACTCCTCAAATTGACCAACCCCCTCGAGGTCGTGAACAACTGCGGGATTTGCAATAATTAGGACGGGCACAACAGAACGCAAAGTACTCGAGGAAATCGTAGACGCACCGTGTTACCTCATCCGGCGTCAAGCTGCAGGTTTTTTTTTCCTTGAGTCTCATTCAAAAGCTACTTTCGGGCGATTCCTCACTGATTCTGACTTTTATTTGTCCTGCACAGTACGAGCTTGTCACAGGGTCCCTCACAGCTCAGGTAAGTGAGCATGGAAGGGTTGCCAAGGGATTAAAAGACAGCTTCCGTCGCATTTGGAGGAAGTGCTCGGTGGAGGATCGCAAGATCGGGGACCTTGTCGAAGCCGATGCGATGAAGACATTTGTTACTGTGGACGAGGTAAACCGTTGCTCGGTGATTGTGCCCTGTGCTGAGCCGTGATTATCTTGTAGACACTCGAGTCTTGCAGCCGAAGGGTGAAGACGAGGCTGTGATTCTCCCTCGGCTTGTAAAGATATACTGATATCCATACATTAGTTCTCCTGTCACATACCATAGAGTTCACCTTCCCTGATACATACCTGACCAGTTTCTGAAAGCTAGATTATCCCTCTAACTGTCACATTCCATGAGCACATAAATTGGACAACATGTATCTAAAAGTAAAAGTGGCATGGCAAAAGTAAAACCATGGCTATGATCCCCTCTGTTACATCCCTCTATATGATATAAGGAAATTTCACACCCAGGAGCTGCTGGAGAGCCACTCGTTAATGGACAGTACCTTGACTTTCTAAAGAGGCATCGCCCCGCGGCTCGATGGGCAAGAACAACGCAATAAATCCAGCAAGGACAAGTACTGCCCCAGAAACCCACATAGGAAGAGATGTATTTATGTTAGCGTATAACGCAATGATGGATGCCTGCATTTGGTATATCACCGTGCACTTCTGAAACATCGCCGAAACACGCACCATGGCATTACAGGTGCAATTTACAGTGAAAACCATCGTGTAACCTGTCCCCCTGGCCTTGATGGGGAGCAGCTCCAGAGATAGGGCGTATAACACGCCATACATAATGGTACAGGCATAATTTATCCCGCAGTTCCATCCATTAAAAGCATTAGATGTGGATGCAGTTGTCGACAAGAGAATGAAAAAACCGGTTAGAATGTGGACGATGGTTATCACACTCAGAAAATTTGAATTATGATGCAGACCGACCAGTGAAGATAGCAAGGGTTCGGCGCCGGCCAATGACAGAAATTTCGATCAGATAACCGGCCATCAACGCTGCTGGAATACAAAGGAAACTCGAGATCACTTGCTTTAATGCCCCTCAGTACCAGATCCTCGGGGATGATCAATAACTCACATCACGATATGCAGTAGACAGAGAACCATGTGCCGCTCCTCGTGTTTGCAGGCTGATCTAAGGACGTTAACTCTTACACGTGCGACAACAACGGCCGAAACACACTAGTAGGTCTGGAAATCGTAATACCTGTAAAACGATCAGACATGGCATTACGCACATAATGGATCACTTACAAAGGAGTCGCAAGCCCGATCAAAGCTAAGGGAAAAACGATCAGCCCTCGTTCCGAGGATCTGGGAAAAGTATTCCTCACCCCATAAAACGATCAGGATGCTAGTCGAGTATGCCAGCACCCGTGTCGCGAACAAAGGCATTACGTGGCTGGCGTGGAATTCCGAGAATTTCCTCATCGCAGACGTAGATGTGACCATCTTGGTATCAGTCTGAATTTTGGAGTCCCCGGTGAGTATTTCAGCTCCTTTAAGGTGCGCCACGGTAAGGTTACTAATATTTCCATTGATGGTCGCTACTTTGTGCACGACAGCTACTGCGTCTTCGTCTCTCCCGCGAGACATAAGATACGTTGGACTCTCTGGAAGGTTGAAGGCGAAGAGCCGGAAGACCCACATTACCATCATAAGCCCACCCGTAGCCAAGAGGCAATAGCGCCAACCTTTGTTTGACGAGGCGGGGCATGGTGCTGGTGCAGGGGGACAAGAGAAGTTACTAATCAATGGCCAAGCGAGCTTATGGGGTCAGCAACAAATTCAACGCTTTGATTCCAAGTAACTCACTAAACTACCGACCAGGTCACCCAATGACCACCAGACGCAGAGCACAGTCAGCATATATCAATGTGGTGTAGGAACAAATTCTATCGGGATATAGATTTCACGTCCTTACAAAGTACAGGAAGGGGCCACCTACCAATAAAGACAGTCGAGTCAACAGGGATGTTTCCACCTACTCCGAAAGACCACATGACAATGCATATACATATTATAGCATAGTTGGGTGCTGCGGCAGCGATGAGAGAAAAAACGGATGTGATAAGGATGGTGAGATGGAAGGACCACCTTTGGTTAGTACGTGAGGTGAGCACTCAAACACCCAATCACGAGGAGTCTTACCTACGCCCCCACACGTCATTACTGACGCACCAGAAGATTGCTCCGACTAGTAGTCCGACGGCATGTGCGAGGACTATCCACTCTCCTTGGACATTGAACTCACGTGTAACCGATGTGTAGATTAATGCTTTGATCAGCTACATGGATGTATATGGGTGAGACCGACTCGTTGGAAATGCCGCGAAGGTAGCGCTCACCAGCATTAGCTCGTCTCTTATCAAAGCTCAGTTAGAAATTCGAAAATGAATCGAAAAATTCGAAGATCTCACGAAGTCCAGCCAATCCCGGCCACGATGAACAAATACCACTGTGGGTGGTGTATGAATTATTACGACGGGAGGCGTACTATAGACAAACTGACCTGGAACTTTCCCATGTCTATTTCTTGGAGGGCGTCATTAAGAATCTTTGCCTTCGCATGATACACAGGGTCCCGCAAGCCTATGGTATAGTGGGTGTGTAAACCCCCTGGCTTTGCAACGGCTCTCCTGTCGTCGGAGGTCTGAAACTGCCGAGATGGAAACATGTGAAGTAGAAGTAAATTGATTGGCTGGAAAACATTCCTCGGGTATTTAAGTTCCGGTGGTCCTCCATGGCTGTGGATAGAGAGTGCGAGTGACAGAAGGTTTTGACAGTCGAGTACTCTTGGTCAACGTTCCGACCGGTGCCGCCCTTATGCTTGCTTAGCAACGGAAAGCCTTATCACGCACCACGGTCAAACTATACTAGTACATAGCTCGCACAGCCTCGGGCGGATAGACGCGTAGATGCTTTGATTTTGGCTATTGTCGGGCGTCTATGGCATATGGTGACCAGTGTCCATAGCCCGGCACTGCATTCCTCTGGAGACTGGCAACCTTGTCTGCAAGGGGTTCTTACCATTCCTTAATGGACCTCCGTCCTGGAACACATCTCGCCCCCACGAAAAGATGGGAATTTCGACCAGATAACCAGCCATCAACCAGCCTGAATACAAGAAGGCAGACCACTTACTATAATGCCTCTCAGTACCAGATCCCCAGGGATGCTCGAGAACCTGGCACCTCACGATATGTAATAAATAGCGAATCGTTACTGCGTGCCGCCCCTCGGGTTGCAGGCTGACACAAGGATGATAACTCGTACACCGCGACGAAAATGACCGAGACATACTAGTAGGTTTAGAAATCATAATATCTGTAAACTGATCAGACACGGGTTTGCACACACGATGGTTTACCTACAAGGGAAAAAGATCTAAGGCATATCAAAGCTAAAGCAACCATCCGCCCTTGATCCGAGAATCCGGATAATTAACTTTTCACCACTTACATAAAATGACCAGAACGTTCTTCGAGTATGCCAACTATTCTGGTCGCGAACAGGAGCCTTACGTGGCTGGCATGGGATTCGGATAACTTCGTCATCGTAGCTACAGATGCTGACCATCTTAGCGTTGTTCTGAGTGGAGGGCTCTCAGCTTTTCTGAGGTGCTCTAGTGACAGCAGGGCTATTGGTTCTTCCGTTAATGGTGACAACTCTGTGGATGGGCAGCCACCGCGTCTTCATCTCTCCCACGACCCATCAGATACGTTTGGCTCTCCTGACGGTTGAAGATGAAGAACCGAACTGAGGATCCTCAGGACCATCATGAGCGCGCCCCGTGGCCAACTCGGAAGTAACAATGACAGCTTTTGATTGACTCGGCGGGACATGGCACTGGACCCGGTGCAGGGGGTCAAGAAATTTTACTAATCAAAAGCCAAGCAATCTTGTGGGAGTGAGCAGCAAATTCGATGCATTGATGTTCCATAAAACTCACCGAACTACCGACCAGGTCACCCAATGATCACCAATACAGAGCTGACAAGGTCACTTTCGATGTCCGCGATCGACATTATTTCGATCTCCGTTCCATTCCTTCTGGCTCAAGTTCGTCGCATGTATGGTCCTCGATGTTTCTTAGTCAAGGCAACAGCATAATAAACCGTGATTATGGTGATTCTAATATGCCTATTGTTTTTCGGTGTCCTCCACGCGCTGACGGGGGAGTAGCACAAGGTAAACAAGGTGTTTGCCGTCGGCGTTGGCCTTTTTCTAGTAGTAGTGCTACCACGCCCACAACTTGGTCAGGTTCTATTAGCCACCTCACCAACGTATGGGACCAGGGACAAGCAACGTTGAGTCCTCTGGTGGTTTGGGTCATTTTAGCACTCCGTGGATGTCGCCATTCGCCACTTCCATCAATAATATCTAATACTGGTGTGTGAACCACCCTCTATTAATTTCTGCGATCCTTCTTGAGTCTAGAAGCCCTCATACTCGTATATGGGGACCCTAGAAGTCCGTCGAGCTCGTGTTATTCATTTCACTAACGTTCTAGTTACTCCCCATCAGGCCAAGCCCCTCAGAATTTTCAGCTGCGACTTCACATTTGAAACGGAACACTTGCATGCATGTCTGCTATATCGCGAGGCTAGATGCCGTTTCGGTCTGGTCCGTTGAACTCAGTTCACATCAAGTTTATGTACACATGAAGCGGAATGATGCAGCTCAGAGCTATCTCCTCGTTTATTGAATCCTATCGTGTCAGGCACATATGGCGTATTGCGCTTGTCTGTGCGGCCAACTTTCAAACCCTTGTCTACTCCCCATCGAGTTTTCTCAGGTGCGGTGAATCGCTATGACTGATTTACGCCTTGCTGACAGCATAGGCAATGGTTCTACTTTTTTTTCTTGGTTGCGATGTGACCGCGTTGCAGACGCGTTTTCGTTCCAGAGCTCGGTAACTCTTTGGGATTTCAGTGCGGTGCTATTCCAGCCG
>Ga0307518_10001564_pt1 | contig 16920 bp, 19 predicted proteins | sample 25_EM_MG_FD_203889 | JGI IMG/M metagenome (GOLD analysis project Ga0307518, IMG submission 203889) | Populus trichocarpa ectomycorrhiza microbial communities from riparian zone in the Pacific Northwest, United States - 25_EM | ecosystem: Host-associated > Plants > Roots > Unclassified | place...
GACCTCCATCTGCGCTCTGTGGACGTCTCCAATGCCTACTTGAATGGGGAAATGGACTGCGACGTCTATATGGAGCAGCCTGAGGGATTTGCTGAGGGTGATCCCAAAGAGTGGGTATGCTTACTGGGCAAGGCGCTATATGGGACCAAGCAGGGAGGCAACCGTTGGAATCGCAAAATGCGCTCTGTGCTCGAGTCTCTTGATTTCAAGCAGAGCTATAGCGACGCAGCCATCTATGTCATGTCCAAAGGTGATCTGCGCATCATCCTTCCTGTCTTTGTTGATGATATGACCTTTGTATCCCAATCCCTCTCTGCCATCGAGGATATCATCGCCAAACTGCGCCAGCACTTCAAATTGCAAGACTTGGGCCCTACCAAGCAACTCTTGGGCATCAAGATTGATAGAGACTGTGCTAAGCGTACCATTTCCCTCTCCCAGCACCACTACTGTCTGGACATCCTCCAGCACTTTGGAATGGCAGACTGCAAGCCTGTCACCACTCCCATGGACCCTGGATCGTGTCTCTCACGTTCCCAGAGCCCTCAGACTACTGAGGAGGTGACCCAGATGTGTTCCATCAACTATTTGGGTGCTGTTGGTGCACTGATGTATCTTGCCACCTCTACCAGACCAGATATAGCCTATGCTGTTGGTGTTCTAGCATGCTTTAATGCCAATCCTGGCCTGGCCCATTGGAACGCAGTCAAGCACCTATTTCGTTACCTGAAGGGCACTGCTCACTTTGCTTTGACCTATGGTTCAGATTCCTCGTCCTCTGGATTGTTTACCACCTTCAGTGATGCTGATCATGATGGATGCAAGGACTCTGGGCAATCCACTGGCACATATGTGGTCAAGATGGGGACTGGAGCTGTCTCCTGGAGTTCCAAGCTTCAGGGACTCATTGCCCTGTCTACTACTGAGGCAGAATACATTGCTGCAGTGGAGGCTGGCAAGGAAATTGTCTGGCTTCACAATCTACTTGAGGAGATGGGCTTCTCTGTTAGTTCTCCTTCCATCCTGCACACTGACAACCAGTCTGCCATCCAGGTAGCCAAAAATCCGGAGCATCATGGACGCATGAAGCACCTGGATTTGTGCTGGTTCTGGCTGAGAGATGTGGTGGACCAAGACCTGATTTCACCTGTGTTTGTGCCCACTACTGAAATGCCTGCTGACCTGTTGACCAAGCCTTTGGCTTGAGTCAAGGTGCAACAGTTCTGTGAAATGCTGGGACTGGCTTGAATCCCTTGGTTTCAAGCAGAGCTATAGTGATGCAGCCATCTATGTCATGTCCAAAGGTGATTTGTGTTAGTTTTGGTGATCTCCACCTCTTCTTATGACTCTATTACTTACTATGATGGTCTACCCTACTTACTACCAACTTGTTTTAGCTTCATAGCTGCATTGTAGTGCTAGATGTGCCCTTGACTTGTTTCCTTCACTTGTTGTTTACATTTGTTTAATCAGAAGCGCACATACCCTGTACAGTCCAGTGTGTTGGTATTGAGTGTTTGTGCACTCTTGTTGTGCTTATGGACGCCTTTTTTAGTGATTACTTCATCTCCTTCCTTTCATGGATCATCACATGATTTGTGGCTTGTGTTTTCCTTTGTTTCTCTTTGTTTGCTTTGTTTGTATAGTTGAAATTTTCGTGCCCAGAGTCTCTTCTCTTCAATCTCTGACACTGGGCACTAGGTCTGTATCCTGTAGCTATCCTCTCAATTTAGTCTCTGACACTGGGCACTAGAGTGCTCCTTTGTGGTTTATCTGAACAGGTTATGAGCCCTGCGCTTTCTCATACCATAATGGACGTTATTCCTTCAGTTTCTTCTGCTTCTTGGCGGTTCTTGTGCGAGTGATGACTGCTAGACATCAGCAGTCATCTCTTGCATCAGGATAGTCTTCTTGTGCAATAGATGGCTACGATGAGGCTCCGTCGTGCTCATCCTTCGCATCAGGATCATTCAATATTGACATTATCTTCCATGTTCACTGTACCAAACCTGTTTGGTGCATGACATCAGCACAACACTTTGCATCAGCTCAAGTTTTGGGATATACCAATTGTTGATTGGTTTGTTACCCGTCCCACGACGCAAGCCAGCATCAAGTATAGCGTGCTTGTGTGAAGGGAACTCCTGAAGCACTGAATCAATAAGTTCGAGGTCCATGTCTACAATCCGGTATGCTTGGATCCAATAACGAAAGTCCATCAAAGCGTGGACAGCGATTACCATGTCAGGGGGGGCAGACCCAGCAATGAATCCGATGATTGAATGTTGAACGTCTCAATGAGTTCGACCAGTCACCTGCTTAAGCGATGAAATTCCGTCTTTAAAGTGATGAAAGCCGGTGACAGGTTGTAGGACTGAGAATATAAAGTTGATCTCGGCAGGGCCCAATGCATTGATGCACCACTTACAATCATGGTCCCAGAACTCCTTGTGAACATGATGGAGGACCTCCGGAGAAAAAAACAAAAACCTACTAGGGCAGGTCAAGGGGATGTTGTGCCAAAACAGCAGATGGACACCATTAAGATGGAACTTTTGCACTTCGCAGAAGTAGGCTTTGATATCCTTGGGGTTGGCCTTTGAGGCTGCAACTGCAAGTTGGGAAAGAGTTGTTGCAGAAGTGCATGATTCGTGCCGAAAAGGATTGCCAAATTCCTTGTACATGGCCATTGTGATGGGGGACGTCTTTCCTCCGACACCGGCTAGCATTGTGGCTTCAGGCGTATCAACAATGTAGCTCACAATAGGGGTAAAACAATACCTATTGTGGCCCCATGGATCAGACAGCATTACTCCAAGTTGAGCAGTGCATTTCAAAGGCTCTAAAATGATATCAAGACACTGGTGAATTAGGTGGCTCTCGAGTACACCCTTCATCCACTTATTCTTGTGAATAAACTTCGGGACCGGCAGTAAGGTGGCAAGGAGGAAAGCGTGAGATGAAAGTTTGAGCTGTGTTGCCATCTTAATGTTTGCGAGGCTGATGAGCAGCAGGTGTGCGATGCAATCCCCTGTCAAGACCGAAATGTTGGTTTTGTCCGATGAGAGTATAGTTCCGAGGAGGGTAGCACCAGCAGGGATTTGTGACTGATCAACATTAGTGCGGAGACTCACAAAATGAATGGAAACTGACCTGCATATACCATGCATCGTTGCCAGACATCCATTCTGTATAAACCCGACAGAGGCATGTTGCTGTCTCATATAAGCGGTATGGAGTCAACTCGATCTTGTTCTGAAATTCATGGTTGTTGAATAAATGCTGTAGAAGCTCAAGGGAGTCCCGCCAGTAGAGGAGGATGGGTCACATTGTCGGATGAGACGTGGGGATCTCCTGGGACTTCCAGCATGGTCCACTGGGCAGTAACTCAGCTCACTTTCGAAGCTCAGCTGCTGTATGGAAGGATAGGGATAATGTTTTGATCTAAAGCTTTTATAAGCATGGTGACCATGGCGAGTTAACAAAGGGTATACCAGATCAAGGGATAAAAAGGCATTGATTGTGCTCATACTCAGGCCTGAGCGAAGGAGCCACAATCCCATTTGCCATTCTCCCCTGGAAGCAAACAGGTAATAAATATTTGAAGACCTACATTCGTTGAATTGGTCCACCTTGGACTTGTTAAGGAAGGTGGAACCACCACTGAATGCCTTTGCAGCACCCAGAAAATACTCGATGGGTTCAGAATCATCTTCCTGAGTTCCATCGTGCATTTCTTCTTCATCATTGCCCCTCACATCACATTCGTCTATATTTTCGGGTTGCAAGTCAACAGTGTGCAAGTAGTCAGGACCATTGTCATCCCTGCCAAGGTCTTCATGGATACAAACCAGATTGTCAAACCACGTGGAACAGCCTGACCTCGGCTGGCTCATATGCCTTGAGACGGTGTTGTGGGTGGTGAAACTGCCCTTCCCACAGCTTGGGCAGTGGGGCATTTAGTTCTAAGTTGGTATATCTTGCCAAACTTGATAGGTCTAAAGTTAAAAACAACCATCAACACTCTACCACCAGACGTCTACCAACATGGGCATGCTCGTAGTACCCTATGACTCTAACCTCAGCTGGAACATTTACTCTTCACAGACAAAGGAAGCATTGAGAGATCATTTGCCAGAAGGGCGGCCAATTTTGGGAATGTACAACAACACAACCCATGGTTTTCTCAAAGAAGTTTATATGGCATATTGCGAGAACAAATCCAATCAGACACACTATGTGAGTAAACAACTCTCAATTGGGCACAGTAATCTAATGAGCACCACCAATGAAAGTCGTTGAGATCTGGCGAGTCTGCAGAAACGCAAGAGGCCTCCTTGATCCTCGATATTGTTCATGCCCAATGTGATGTTCATCGTGCAGAGAAGATACTTGCAGAATGCATTGTTCGGGAGGATGAGAAGATAGTGAACCTGCATCACTTCAAGGCCAACCAAGTCCAGGACACTGTTGATAACTTGGATCTCGATATCGGGTGGATCAATGCGGTGTTCAACAATCACGGTCGAAGTCAACCCACTCCCCCGCTGCGTTCGTCAACTTCATTGCAGAAAGTGCCTGATACAGACGGTAAGTTGCATTGTTTCAATTGTATGCTTTGGTGTTCAGGAGTTGATGTTCGAGCAGGTGCTCTTACACAAATTGTTGCTGGAAGGTTGCTCACATGTAACCTCAACTAAGTGTACATAGTTCATGACTACTAGTAGACAAGATTGTGATTTGTTGTAAATCCCGAATATACTGTTATGTTGAAATTTGTATAAATGATTGACCTGCAACTAGTATCGAAGTGCCTAGTACTACAGAAAACTACACCTCAAAGTACTACTATGTGGCGAAGGCTAAATTTCTGCTGGTTCTTGCACATGACTGTGCAAACTGGGTTATACTCTTGTAACATGGTCAGCACTGTTCAGTTCTGACTGTTCTGTGATGCAGTGTGGATCAAATTGCTGTGGACCTGGAGCTCTCTGGGCTTCCTGGACTATTGGAGGGAACTGTAACTACATAATAAAATATATGACAAGCTGTCATCCTCTGGGGGATTTTTGGGGATTTGCTGATGCTGGGAGAAAAATCTACAATATAGCTCAATGTCTAGATGTCCATGTGGGGAATGTCAACATCAACTGCAAATAAAATTACAAGCCGCTCACAATGATTCAAGCCTTGGCACCAATTCTGTTAGATTTGATGTGTGCCGAGCTGCAGCCACTGGAAGAAGTAAATGGAATTGCTCTGTTGAGACAACCCTAAGGGCAAACACCCAAAGAACTACCACACAGGGACTCTGAAGAGGAAGGGAGTAGGATCACAAGCGTCTTAGAGCAAAGACCCAAAGAGAGCTCGAATGGAGAGCCTCTGGGTGCTGGATTGTAGCAGTATATATACTACACTACACGTGTCTTGTGCAAGGCTATCCATGAGGCTGTATGCTGTACGAGGCAGTGAACACAGCTGCCATCCTGTGGTAAGGCTATGCTAATGACATCAAGGAATACAGCATGCACAACACAAGGCTGTGGTCCAGACAGGTCTACAGATAAGAAGCACTAGATAAGATACTATGCTACAATAAGATAAGATGTCATCTAATCGCAGATTAGATAAGATAAAAAGTTAGACCGTTACATCTGTCCATGCCGCAAGGGTCACAGGACACCACATGGAGCATCATGTACTCTACCTCTTCGATCAGAATAATATGTGCCACTGTTACATGCCAGGAGCCAAAAGCTATGACATTGGCAATGATCAGAAGTGTGATTCTGTGAAGAGTGGGTGAACTGGGAGACAAAGAGATAGGGTTAATTTAGGACATCAATCATGGGGCAGTATGACCTCACTCACTTCTTTGATCAGAATAATATTGACTGCCGAAGCATGTAGGGTGAACCCTAGGAGACAAAGAGATAGACTGGATCATCATTCATGAATTATACCTGAATCTGTACCTGCACTGAGCCAAGTGCTGAAACCTATGACATTGGGGTGATCCACAGGTGTGATTTTGTGAAGAGTAAAAGACGTGCTGGCCAAGTTCTTTGTGGTGATTGCACAACGTTGGCCACTCATCGCTAAAACGTGTTAATCATGAAAAATTGAAGTGTGGTGTTCATATTGAAAAACTCAGCTGTAACAGTACAAAAGCCTTGTGTCCATGCTTTGTGAACCCTTTGGAGGTGGAAGAACAGGTTATTTGTTGTTCTGAGAAGGAATTTGTCAAGTCCAGGTCTACTCCGGTAGGGGGTCCAGTCAAGTCTGGACGAAAGCAGATGAGAGGGAAGGTCAGAGGTTAGCCCAGGCTGGAGTTGCAACCAATTGGATTCAATGACAAGGACAACAAGCATTGATCCCTTGCATAGGTTCCGGTCAGATGGAGATAGAGACAGAGACGGATAGGAACAGAAGTAGTGACTTAGATGATTTCAGACTGAGGTATACAGGATAAACTACAAGGTACTTATACTAAGTAGAAACTAGGGTCGAGTACATATGGTGACAAGTAAACAGCCTAATGGCAGACAAGGGACAACCGGAGTTAGGACTAGGTCAGGTCTGGTGAAAATACTACAAGGTATGGGATATAATGAGTTCATGAAGAACTCACATCAAGGCAGGGCAGGTGGTGAGGTGTGGTAAAGAGTGAATGGAGTATAGACCAAGGGTCATACTTAGTGGAAGGTTATCTGTGTGACCGTGACTGGAGTAAGTGATGAATGACCAGAGTTGGGCTAGAGTGCTGCAATGCGACCAGAGTGACTGGATAAGGCCTGAAGTTGGACATGGTCATAAGAGTATCCCCCTTTTAGGGGCTGAACCCATGAGGCCCCAATGAGGCTGACATGTGGTCACCTAGGACAATGCAGAGTCCAGAGTGATTGTCTGAGTATGAATTTTGGATCTATAAAGATCAGACCAGTTTTGCTTTTACCCCCAGTTTTCTGCCTTCTAGATGTCTGCACCTGCCAAATCTACAAGTCCCATTGCCCCAGCTGCCACTAAGTCCAAAGACTGGATGAAGGCCTCAACACTGGAGTTGATGTCTGGTAGTGAGGATAAATTGAGTGTCCTCAACACTAAGGCAAAGGAGCGTCATTGTCACAAGCAGGTGAGGAGGGAGGAGAGACAGCATCGGGAGGCGAAGGAGAAGAGAGCACACAAAGAGGTGGAAGCGAGGGCTTGTGAGGAGGCAGAGCGTGCAAAGGTGGAGGTAGAGAAGGAGAGGGTGGAATCGCAAGCAAGGGTGGAGTCAGAGCAGAGGAAGGTGGCAGAGGTGGCTGCTAAGCAGAGGGTGGTGGAAGTGGCCGCCAAACAAAAGGCAATGGTGCAGGAGGCATCGAAGAAGAGAGCAAGGGAGGAACCAGAGGTGGGTCCAGTTGGAGAGGTCCAGTACATTTTTCTTTTTATTTTCTTTTGTCTTCTGACTGACTTCTTCGCAGATGTGTGCGCTGTGTGAAGCACCATGTGGTGTGTGAGCGAGACCCAGAGAAACCGAAGCAGAGTGTGTGTATCAAGTGCGCCAGGCTGAAGGAGAAGTGCAAGTGGCTGGAGGTGGGGGGATCCAGTCCAGTGGTGGACAAGGGAAAGGGCAAGGTGAAAGAGCAGGGGGCAGCAATGTCACTGCAAGGCAGTGAAAAATGGAAGAAGAAAAAGACAGCAAAGGTCGTCATTGATGACAATGAGATTGTGGAGGTTGCGAGTCTGTCCAGGTTGAGGTTTGGACTCAACTCCAGATAGTGTTTATAAGTCCGGTCCTAGAATCACAAAAAGACCGGCAACTGAACCGGACTGCAACCAATTTGGACCGGACTGCAGTTGTGGTCCTGGGTGGTCCATGATCAGTTCAGTTGCAGTTGCCTCCACTCAAGCAGAAAGCAAAGACCAGTCACAAACCAGTCACAACTGGTTGCTTCCTGGACCAGTTGCATATCGGTCACACATGTTCACTTGGGCTAGTGGAATACAAAATACAAAATTACTAGTAGTGTATTATTCAAAAATCACAAATGAGCAAACCCACCAAGAGCGGAAATGCTCAAATCTATACTACTAGTGGTTTATTATTCAAGCATTAACAAACAAGCAAACCCACCAAGAGTGGAAATGCTCAAACTGTATGACTAGTATTTGATTATTTAAATAGTATCACAAATGAGCAAACTCACCTAGAGTGGAAATGCTCAAAACTATACTACCAGTAGTTTATTATTCAAACATCAACAAACACGCAAACCCATCTAGAGCAGAAATGCTCAAAACCACATTAATAGTGGTTTATTGTTCAAACATCAACAAACACACAAACCCACCTAGAATGGAAATGCTCAAAACTATACTACTAGTAATTTATTGTTCAAATATCAACAAACACGCAAACCCACCAAGAGTGGAAATGCTCAAAAGCATATTTCTGGTAGTGTAAACTGGTCTGAACTGGTTGCTACCAGTCTTTAATCAGTCTTGGACCGGTTGCCTTGAGGACCGGTTGCAACTGGTTGCAACCACTATGGTGGACTGACATGGACCAGTCCTATGTGGTTTCAGTCTGGTTGCCCAAAATCTGGCCAAAAAAACCAGTCACTGCAAGCATTTCTCAATGTTTTATGACAAAACATTATAAAAATATAGAAGAAAGAGATACTCTTTTATTTACAATTTTGTTTAACAAAAAACACAAAAATCATACAGCATCATTTTGTCATTTTCTTTGCCAAAACATCATTTGAGATCATTTCTTATGTTAGAACTATAAAAAATTTAACCTTTTTCTTCTGCCTGTTCCTTGAAAAACAAATAAAGAAAAGAAAATGTAACTTTTCTCATAGCAAGAATTTCAGCATGTTTTATTAGAAATAAGATATCTTATTATTTCTAAAAACATGTTGAAAGAAAACAATAGATTTTTCTTCAAGAAACATGATTGTTCCTGGATACTGATTGGCTGGCTAGAGTGTTATGACCAAAAATATATAGCATATTTCCTAAACATTTATTTTTGTGGAATAGAGTATCTTTTGATTCAATTTTTCACTGCAGAAAATTGAAAACACTTATTGTGGGAAAATTTACATTGTTATTTCTTTATTTGTTTTGCAAGGGACAGGCAAAAGAAAAAGGTTAAATAGTTTATACTCTCAACATAAGAAATGATCTCAAATCATGTCTTGACACAAAAATGACAAAAATAATGCTGTATGATATTTGTCTTTTTTGTTGAACAAAATTGTAAATAAAAGAGTATGTCTTTCCTCTATTTTTTTACAATGTTTTGTCATGAAACATTGGGAAATGCTTGCAGTGAGTTCAGTCCGGTTGCCTCCAAAATTTGATGAAAAAACCGGACTGGACTGGACTTTTAAACTCTAACTCCAGACCTTTCCTGGAGCGGATGGACAAGTTGACAGCTGTGGTGGAGGCAATGATCAGACAGATGGCCCAGATTGCAGACTCCACATGGTCTGTATTGCAGTCCAACGATTGTCTGAGTGCCGGCCTTGAGACTTTTCTCAAGGAGTGCCATTTCTTCATGGTGCCTTTCAACAAGGACAAGGAGGACAGCAAGGCAGATGTTGACCCAGAGGAGGGCAACCAGGAGGTCCAGGGGCTCCATGAGGAGCAGGAGAACCCTGGCAGTGCTGTACCGGAGTAGGTAGTCTGGTCTGGACTTTGTAAATAGAAAATGTAAATTAGTTTTACTTTTTGTTTATAAGGAAAAGTGAACTGAGTTTTGTGAGTGATAGTATTACAAGACAGAGTGAAACAGAGAGGGGAGAAATGGAGATGAGAGTAATGTTACATGGATGTGAGTGGTCTGGGTTTGTCCAGGTACTGGACATGGTAATCTTCTAACAGTTCTGCTCTGGGTGGTAACCAGAGGTGCATGTTGAGGGCTTTTCCGAGTGACTGGAAGAAGTGCAAAACAAACTCTGTACCATGATCTGAAGTGACGTGGGTGGGAACACTGTGCTTGGAGAATACATGGAGCAAGAAGAGCTTTGTGAGCTCCAGGCTAGTGATGGTGTCATGAGTAGGGATGAAAATGGCTTGTTTAGAAAGCTGGTCTACCATGACTGGAATTCCATGGCTTCTCTGGTATGGGGAGCTGTTTCAGCAGTCCATAGGGTCTATGGCATGGTGTCTTAGCTCTTGCGCAAGAGGTACAGGACCAGAGGTAGTCCTTGATGAAGGTCTGGAGACCAGGCCAAGTGTACTCACACCAGATTAGTTCCAAGGTCCAGTTTTGCCCAAAGTGACCAGCTAGTGGGTGGTCGTGTCGATACTGGAGTACCTGGAGACAGAGGTCATCCAAGTCCAGTACGTATATGCAACTGTCTAGTCATAGGAATCCTGCCTCGTCAGTGGACCAGCGAGAGTCTGGAGGGTCTGAGAGGTGGATCTGGGCAATGGGGTCAGAGAGTAGTGCAGATAGAATGTTCATAGTTATGGAGTGTTTCCATGTCCGTGATCGCAACTGCATGGAGGACCGGGAACTCTAGGTAAGTAGTGTGGAGAGAATTAGAGAGCTGTTCCTGGGTGAACACTGGCCTAAGGTTTTGGGGGTTAACCTGTGTGTAGCCACTATCCCCCTCTTTGGGGTAGACGTCCCATTGTCTAGTGAGAATGTCTGGCTTGGCACCAAGTTTCCTGGGGCAGAAATGGATGATCAGATTAAATTGAGATAAGAATTCAGACCACTGAGCTTGCCAGCGGGAAAGTACTTTTGAGGTGGAGAAATACTCAAGGTTTTTGTGGTCCATGATGATGTCTATTGGAGAGGTGGAACCTTCAAGGTAGTGGCACCAGTTCTGGAAAGCTTTGAAGATAGCAAGTAATTCCTTATCATGGGTGTTGTAGTTCAACTCCAGAGCAGTCAAGATCTGGGAGTAGTATGCAACTGGACAGATCTCTCTTTTGGTGCAGGTAATAGACAGGATACCAGCGACAGTGTAGTCAGAGGCATCAGTTTCCATGATGATAGGGGTGTCCGGAATGAAGTGAGTGAGGATCAGTGCAGTGGTGAAGGCATGCTTCAGAGCATTGAAAGAATATCAATAGTCCTCAGAGAAAGTTCCAAGGAGCATTTTTCCAGATGAGCTGGGTAAGGGGAACCACAATGTCTGAGTGGTTGAATATAAACTGTCAGTAGAAGTTGGTGAAGCCCAGGAGGGACTGGATGTCCTTCACCTTGCAAGGTTCAGGCCAGTTGGAGATTGTTTGGATCTTGTCCAGAGACATTGTCAAACCATCAGGAGAGAGGCAATAGCCAAGGTACTCTACTGAGTCCGAGTGGAACTCACACTTCTCTGGTTTGGCGAAGAGGCCATGTAACCAGAGATGGCAGAGTACTTCCTGGACGTGCTTCTGGTGGGACTCCATATCCTTGGAGTAGATGAGGATGTTGTTGAGGTACATGATAATGCAGAGATCCAGCATGTTGGCAAAGATGGTGTTGACAAAGTGCTGGAATGCTGCAGGGGCGTTAGTGAGGCCAAAGGGCATTACTAACCACTTGTAAGACCCATAGCACATATAGAAGGCAGTCTTCCATTCATTGCCCAGAGCAATCTGGACTAAGTGGTACGCATGCCAGAGGTCGATCTTTGAGTAGATCTTAGCATGGCTGGGTGATGTCACGACCGTGACATCCGATCACCCTGTACCCTATTGTCCGATCGCGTCCACGCGTTCACCGTCTGTTTATTGTATGTACTCCCTTTTCCGTTTCTCTCTATCTGTCTTGTAGCGCCACTGATCGGTGAGCGCGTTGTCCAATCTGTCTCCCTGTACGATTACCTAATATGTTTCCTTTCTTGTTTCCGGTCACTATACGTTCCCGTCCCGTTCCATTACTAATACGATACTCATCGGTAACCCGGCTATCGCACTTACCGTACTTACTCAGCGCGCAGCATGACTGCGCTTGTCGTTCGTCGGTAATCCCGACTTCCCATACATTGCCTCATCCGTTCTACTTAGTATAAATACCTAGATACTCGGTCTGTTGTAGTTTCAGTTCGAATATCGAATAAGATACTTCCTATCTGTTCTCCCTTCGTGCTCTCCGTCTCTGCCCTCGTATAAGTACTCGGTTGTTGACCGTTTACCCTCGGACACCCCGTATAAATCTCGGTCGGCCTTCCTATCACTTGGGAAGCGCGACTACGCTACGTAGCATCTCGGTCTTACCGCTAGACCAACCTCTGACCCCCAGACCCCTCGTAGAGATCAGATCGGTGAAGAACCGGTCTTGACAGGTGAGTCCAAAAGATCAGAGATAAGGGGGAGTGGATAGCGATCCTTTTTGGTGATTTTGTTTAGACCTCAGAAGTCAATGCATAGTCCTAAGGAGCTGTCCTTCTTCTTGATGAAGAGGACCGGAGCAGCATGAGAGGAAGCAGTAGGGCAGATGAAACCTGTATTGAGATTCTTGTCGATGAATGTCCGGAGGGCATAAAGGGTTCCCAAGGGTGGCAAAGTACCTTCTTCAAGCTCGATCTTCAAATCATAGTTGTGATGTGGGGGAAGTTCAGAGGCCTTCGCCTTGCTGAACACATCTGCATAGTTGTGATATTCTGGAGGAACAATGTCCAGGTCCAGTGGAGTTGATGTAGAAGAAGACTGGGCCTTTGCTGAGTCCACAGGACACAGCTGGAGTTGGTACTTCATGGATCCCTCTAAACTGCACACATGCACGAATGCAGCTGCATTGATTAGAGAGATGTGTGGAGGGGTGCAAACTGGAGTGTCGACAGATGGCATGGAGCCAGGGGTAGACTGGCTGGAGTGGCTGGAGTCTGGGTGTCTGGGCGGAACTGGAGAGGGAGTCGATGGGGGTGCTAGCAAACTTCCTGCAAGAGTCCAGAATGTTAAACTACTCAATACCCAGTCAATCAATGGATTATAGTGGGTGAGCCAGTTATGTCCAAGGACAATCATGCATTCAGAATCTAGCAGAGTGAGGTAAAAAGTCATAGGGGTGACATCACCAGATGCAGGGAACTGCACTGATAAATCAATAGCTTGAGTAATTACATAGTTTGATGTACCGTCAAATAACTGGAGTTGGATGGGAGAGACGGAATAGGAGGTAATGTTGTTTTTGTGCATGAATTGTAAATCTACAAAACAATGTGTGGAACCAGAGTCCACAAGAGTGCAGATTTTAGGTATATCAAGAGATAAAATGGAAACATATGGCATAAGAGAGTTTGGATTGAAAAGAGTAGACATGTTGAGGCAGGCCTCCTTGGGTGCACTTCCAGAGTCAACACAGATCACTGGTTGTGCAGAGGGCCGGGAGCTGCTTACTCTTTTTTTAACTCGAAGTTGGCACCCGAGTTCGAGTCCATCTTACCAGACTCAGCAGTGATGGCCACAGCATGAGCTTTGGCCTTTTTGGTCTTTTTGGGACAGTTGTCTGCAAAATGACCAGTACATCCACAGAACATGCAGAGGTTATTTTCCAGTCACCGTTTGTGCTTGTCGGCAGTCAGCTTCCCATCCGTACCAAGCTTGTTGGTCAAGTCCAGTTTGGAACTGGATGAGGACTGGTTGCTGGTCATCTTAGATGAGCCAGAAGTGTTGGCAGAGCTGGGGGAGTTGCTGGTCTTAGCTTGACCAGACTTGGGGGAGTTGCCTCCGGAGTTGGAGGGCTTGGTTGGGGACAAGGTAGGTTGGCTCTTTTTTGTATAAGAGACCTCATCTTTGTGCTCCCAATAGCATGTGTCGATCTCTTGATGAAGGGCTCTCAACCCATTCAGAGTCAGGGGTTTCCCGACTTGTGTGATCTCGTCTTTGAGGTGGTTTGGGAGACTGGAGTAGAATAGGCGACAGAGTGCACCATCTCCATAGTTCTGGACCTGGGAAGCAAGATGGTTGAAATCCATGATGTACCATATAACACAGTATGCGTCTTTCATCCAGAGATGCTTGAGCTGGTGCTCAGCATCAGCAACTGGGTCATGAGGACCAAAGGTACTCTGGAGTTCTGCAATGAAGTGAACCCAGCTGTCCATCCATTGTGGACAGTCGGCCGGATCACCGGAGTTAAGGAGGTCCAGTTCGAACCATTCCAGTGTCATACCCTTTAGATAGGACTGGGCAAATGTTACCCTTGCCCTATCCTGGCAGAAAGCCTTGGTGTGATCCTGGAAACACAGCTCGCACTGGACCAAGAAGGTCCAGAGTTTCTTGGGGTCCATGTCATTCGAAGGTGTCCAGTTCACGGACCTTGGCACAGGAGGAAGAGGAGTCATTGGAGCAGCAGGAGGAGTGGGAGAGGCAGTTGACAGCAATGGTGAGGTTGTGGAAGACAGCTAGACTAGGGTCTAGCTCTTCCATGGCATTGAGAAACTTGTCATTGTCATTATCATCATCTCCAGGGTCATCTGGATCATTTCTGGGACTGTCCTTGGGGCCAAACCATTGGAATCGACTGGATTCGCAATGCTCCAGAGTGGGGTCACAACGGTAAGGAAACCTGTCACCAGAGACAGATTCATGGTGACCTAAGTCTGCAAAACCACAAAGGCTCTGAGACACAGCATCTCGATGCAGAGTCAAAGATGTGCTGGGCAGCAGAAAGATGGAAGTCATTTACTGCACCTGCTTCTTCAGCAAGTGTGGCAGCAGTATGAGTATGAGAGCTCATAGTCATGGTCATGAGGAAATGAAACTAGTTTGCATATGAGGTTGTATAGTGAACCCACACAAGTGTGAGTTTGAAATACTGTCAAGTCTGGGTCTACTCTGGTAGGGGGTCTGGTCAAGTCTGGATGAAAGCAGATGAGAGGGAAGGTCAGAGGTTTGGGCAGAGGTTAGCCCAGGTTGGAGTTGCAACCAATTGGATTCAATGACAAGGACAACGAGCATTGATCCCTTGCATAGGTTCCAGTCAGACGGAGACAGACAGGAACAGGAGTAGTGACTTAGATGATTTCAGACTGAGGTATACAGGATAAACTACAAGGTACTTATACTAAGTAGAAACTAGGTTCGAGTACATATGGTGACAAGTAAACAGCCTAATGGCAGACAAGGGACAACCGGAGTTAGGACTAGGTCAGGTCTGGTGAAAATACTACAAGGTATGGGATATAACAAGTTCATGGAGAACTCACATCAAGGCAGGGCAGATGGTGAGGTGTGGTAAAGAGTGAATAGAGTATAGACAAAGGGTCATACTTAGTGGAAGGTTATCTGCGTGACCATGACCAGAGTAAGTGATGAGCGACCAAAGATGTGCTAGAGTGCTGAAATGTGACCAGAATGACCAGATAAGACCCAGAGTTGGACATGGTCATAACAGAATTTGAGGATAGACACTGGAACTATAAGAATGCCAACACTCTGGTTGATATGACTCACCATTGTCCTTCTCCTGCCACCTGCATTGTTGCCTCATCTAAGACAATTGTTCTTCATGCACCCCATCCATTCTGACACCTTGAGACACTCTCCATGCAAAACCCAGTTGGCACCTTTGTGTACATCTAACCCCCACACCCCTGTGGACAATAATAAGGACCTTGAACCCAAGGACTTGATCCAGAAATTGTCACAGATTGTAGATTTACTTGCTGAAGATATGAGACAATCTTGTGAGGTAGGTGAAACCATTCCAAATAATGCAAATTCTGATAGCATGCAGCAAGCTTGAAGGTTGATGGCTGAGAAGGAGAAGGCTGAGAAGGCCCAAGCTAGTGCCAAGGGTGTTAGTTTTGGTGATTTCCACATCTTCTTATGAGTCTATTACTTACTATCATGGTCTACTCTACTTACTACCAACTTGTTTCAGCTTCATAGCTGCATTGTAGTGCTAGATGTGCCCTTGACTTGTTTCCTTCACTTTTTGTTTACATTGTTTACCCAGAAGTGCACATACCCTGTAGAGTCCAGTGTTTCTACTCTTCAGTTACTCACACTGGACTCTAGGTGCTGTATACCTCTCTACAACTGTCTATATCACTAGTTACTCACATTGTACTCTAGTCTGGACCTTGTCTGAGCAGCTCAGCAGTAGGTGCCCCACATTACTATGTACTTCCTTCTTATCAATGCCTATACAGCCTGGTCAATTGTGGTCACTCCTTCTGTTATGGCTGCCTCCATAAATGGTTCCATAACAGTCTCTTGAGGCAGTTAAGGTGGAGAGACATTCCTGCTCACTTGAAACAGAACCCAATGATGGCAGAAAAGCTCAAGGAACTTTTTGAGAACAGGCATATCTATATGGCCCATTATAATTGTCCTATTGCTGGTTGTCTAATTGAGATAGAAAGCAAACCTATTGAAATTGGCCTCACTGGGAGTATGATCAATGCGGTAAATGACATTTTAGGGCCCCCAGCAAACCAGGTTGACCCAAGTCCACAACTCAATGGGCCCAACATTTGGGCAGACATTTGCTACAACACAACTTGTGTTAAATTTGGGTCACATGACCTGAGGGCTAACTAAACCCCCTGTTGCTTAGGCAGTGCACAATTACAGGAAAATATGACCAAGCCAGTGTGAGTCAAAGTGAGGATTTGGGTCAGAGTAATAACCCAAACACAACACCAACAAAGGACTACAAAAATGTGCGAGTGGTGGTTTACCTCCGCGGTGTCCAGAGAGGATGTGCTGAGGAGGGGGAGAGGGGATCTACACCAACAGGGTGATGCAGACAGAGATGCAGGATACTCCTGAGGTACAGGAGTAACAGAAGACAAAGGGGACAGGTGTCTGGACTCTTCCTATAGCCTAGGAAGTGTCAAAGCGGGGATTGGGGTGACTGAGACTGAAGTAGCAATACTACACCTAGAGATTGGTGCAGCAAAGGGGCAAGGGGGCTCCTGACGTCCAGAAGCAATGGGAGATGAAGGATTGACAGGCTAGACTCCGCTTGAGCCTAGA